>WNGD01001825.1_pt1 | contig 22736 bp, 14 predicted proteins | sample 5400671 | NCBI WGS metagenome assembly WNGD01 (sample SAMN13153369, study PRJNA577476) | soil metagenome | isolation source: 40 cm soil or saprolite under grassland replicate 2 | place: USA:California | collected 2016-06-15
GCCCGGGCCGAGCAACGCTTACGCACCTGGCAAGAGCGGCGACAGCGCACGGCCGCTTCTCTCTCTCCCTAAACACCGCCTGCTTGTAGGGCCACGATGTGGGGACTCTGCTTCGGTCACGATGGACCTAACTCATACAACGACCCTTGCGGTCGTCATGCTGTGGGGCGCTCGTCATGCTGTGGGGAGCGGTCGTCATGCTGTGGGGCGGTCATCATGGCGCGGGGGCGCTCATCATGCACGCCACGCTACGCCCCCGCTTGTTTTATTACTGGACTAGAAACGCCTACTTTCCCGCCACAAGATCAGCCGCCAGCTTCGCTGCATTGAAGGTACCCCAGCCGGTCGCCATATCATAGGCATTGGTAACCGGATAGGCCCCGCCGTTTATACCAAGCTCATCATTGTCGGATGGCACACTCGGATCGCTGGGAGGAGTGATATCGTGGAAATCGCTGCTATAGTGACTGCCACTGGCGATACGATAAATGGCGGGGTTGAGGAAGCCAAGCACCCCCTTACCATGCTGAGCAGCTTCCTGGTTGGCAAGCGCGATCATGGCTGCCCACATGGGAGCTGCCGCCGATGTGCCACCAACGGTGAGCCAACCACTCGTACCTCCACCACTGCCATTGCACGAAGAACCAGCCGTACAGTAGACGGGGTAGCCGGTAGCGGGATCGGCATCGAGCGAGACATCGGGCGTCTCACGCATGCCGTTTGAGTACGAATTTTGCGTACCTGGACCTTTCTGCCAGTTGGGCAGCTTCCAGAACTGGCTGATACCACCGCCACCAGCACCACCGAAGAGGCCACCATTCCAGACATGCTCAGACTGGTAGCTGTTGTTGCTGTTCAATGTGAGTGTCGTGCCACCTACACTGGTGACATAGGGTTGTGCCGCCGGGTCATCGGCATTGAGCGAGGTATCGAAGCTCTGCCCGCTGAGCTGGAAGCAGCTTGAGCTACCACTATCGCCCGCTGCTACCAGGATGCTCTGACCCTGTGCTGCGGCCTCCTGGAAATACTTGTTCTCCTGCTGTACTTCCTGCTGGCCCATATTCGTCTCGCAATCGCCCCAACTGACGCTAATCACCGGCGTCTTGTCGCTGACGATACGCGCCAACTCGTCATTAAAGCCTTGCGTAGTGTTGGGAGCCTCGTAGACGATCAGCTTAGACAGTTTGGGAGCCATGCTGAGAATAACTTCTATATCTAGCTCGACCTCAATTGCTCCGGCTCCTGGCTGGCCGTTGAAACCATCCAGCAGTACATTCTTCAGGGGTACGCTTCCACCACCGAAGCACTGGGCGTAGGCCTGGATATCGCTGGACGAGTAGCCATCCAATTCAAAAACGCCCACAGTCTGTCCCGCACCCTGCAAGCCTACATTGTGCAGCCCATCATAGTTGTAGGCTTTGGCAAACTGGCTGGGAATATAGGCTACCTGACTGCCACCAAAAATGCCACCGCCACCACCACCCGTTCCGGCACTGGGACAGTTGGCACCGGCGTTTGGATTGGTTGACAAAGTACTCTGTGAACTGAGGGGAGGATGATAGAACTGGTTGGCGTTATCCAAGCCACCGACGAATGTAACAAACGCAGCGAGATAAGCGGGAAGGGTGGGAACGTTCCCGTTAGCAAAGAAATCGCGCCCCAATGGGTCCTGGTAGTCATTGATCGTGACGCCAAAGACTTGCTCTGCCAGCGACTGTGGCCCACTGAAATCAATGAGCATGTGGTTGGGATAGGTCTGGGTAACGGTAAAACCCTCTTGGGTTAAATAGTTCTCTACGGTCTGCTCCTCGTCAGGTGTGGGGCCGAATTGTTGGGCAAACGCATCGACCGAGAGAAATTGATGATAACTCGCAGAGGATGGATCATACAAGTCTTGCAGCAAACGCGTGAGCTGAGCCTGATTACGCAATGCCAGACTCACACTCATCTGCAAGGTGCGCTTCGAGTGAGAGTCGCTGCCCAAAAGCTGACTCACACTGATCAGTGGAGGAAGACCACCAACATCGGTCAGGGTCATTGCTCCTGCCGCATGTGCAGAAGACATGAAGCGACCAGGAAGAAAGAAAGTGCCGAGAAGTAAGATGCTGAGAAGACCAGGGAAGAGCGCGAACTTATAGCGCATGAAGACCTCCTTCAAACAATAAAATAGAGCGAGCGTTAGCTTCGTCTGCTTGAAAGAACGCCATCACAAAGATAAATTGCCTATTCTTTCTCTAGTACTCAGTCCAGTTAGGTTCTTGGGGCAGAAATGTAGTGACCCCATAGGCGTGAACTTAAGCCCAGCTGTCATCCTGAGCGCAGCGAAGGATCTCTGTCCGGCGAGAGATCCTTCGCTGGCGCTCAGGATGACACTCCTGAATCGGCTTCTTTGACTCGCAAGTGGCCAAGACATTTCAAAGACGAGACCCTCTCGCTTTGTCATCCTGAGCGCCAGCGAAGGATCTCTGTCCGGCGAGAGATCCTTCGCTGGCGCTCAGGATGACGCTCCTGACCAGTCGATTTGCCAGATCGAACGAGTAGTTCTGCCCGCGATCATGGGGGTAAATCTGGAACATGTTCGCCACCCACAGGCCCTTGAGAGGCGTATGCAGGGGCGGGATATGCTCGCGATAATCGGTGGTCACAATCGGCTGGGCAAAGGGAGCTGAGAAGAGCCAGCTCTCTTTCACCCACTCCGGCTCAAAGTCCGGGCGAATACGTTTCAGATGAGGCAGAAATCCTTGCAGAATTTCCTCTTTACTCATTTTGAACAAAGGATCATCCATTGGGCGATAGTTACCCAGATAGACGAGATGTCGCCCTCCATATTCGCCAGCCGGACGGAAATTTGTATGCTCAAACAGCCCCGTGAAAGGGTAGCCGGGATCACAGATATTAATCCAGTAGCTATCGGTCAATTGGCGATCGAGAGCGAGAATGAGACACTGCGCCCCATAGGCCTGCCCCCACTCGTACTTGTTGCGGTAGTCTTGCGGCAGGGCGGGTACAAGCCGACAAGTTAAGCGAGTGGGCAGTGTCGAGATCACTCTATCAAATGTCCACGTTCCCGCACTGGTCTGCACCTGCCATCGTTCATCCTGCCCTTGTTCAACTTTATCTACACGCGTCCCCAACAACACCTTGCCTCCCGCGGCGTGAATTTTCTCCACCAGTTTCTCATAGACGAGTTGAAAACCCCCACGCACATAGCCCAGGTACGTCGTGCGGTCATGAAAACGCGCCCACAGCCACGGCAAAGCGATCTGCTCATACATCGCCCCGAATTTGGCGGTCAGCATTGGCTCAAACAGTACCTCATAGGCGCGTTTGCCTGTCCAACGCCGTAGCCACGGGGCAGCCGTCTTGCCCTCCAGGGGAGCCGAGTTGGTTACCTTCAGAAAAGCGATCACCGCCCCCAGGCGTATGCGTTCCACAAAGTGCAAGGGAGAAAATTGCAGCAGCGAGAGTGCCGAGTCTAGTTGATATATCTTGCCTTCAGTCAAAGTAACGGTACGTGGATGCGACCAGGCTAATCGCTCTCCAAGCCCCAGCTCTTTAATCGTGGCAATAGCCGTCGTATCGCTACGGAACAGGTGATGATAAAACTTTTCTAGCCATGCCTCACCATCATCCCCAACGTGGAAGCCTCCTGCAAGCCCACCGGCAATGTTCTCCCTTTCAAACACCATCACATGGTGACCTGCCTGTGCCAGCCGGTAGCCGGCCATGAGACCTAATGCCCCACCACCTAAAATTGCGTATTCCATTTCGATTTCGCCCTATATGCTTCAGCTTCTCTGTACAACATTCGGACCACTGGCCCATTCAAAATCCAGGTCATTGTAACATAGAAGGCTCAATTGATACAAACAATCGGGTGCGTGGAGGTGCGCATACGATTTTTGCACAGTGGCCTCCCGCCCCCATGACGCCCGCAAGGGGCAAGACATTTCAAAGAAGACGTTTTGCGAGTCAAACGAAGCCGCTTCACGAGGGTCATCCTGAGCGCGAGCTTTGGATCTCTGTCCGGCGAGAGATCCAAAGCTCGCGCTCAGGATGACAAAGCGAGAGGGTCTCGTCTTTGAAATGGATTGACCCTTGTGGTCGCCCGTTGGGGAGGTCTCTCAGTGGCACCGTTCTTCGGCAGCACATGACGCCGTTGTAGAAGACTACGTCTTTCTCGACAGAGCCTTTGCTGCTGGGTTTCCTTCTTCGAGCACCCCATATCAGACCTCCATTTTGACAGATGCTGAGCGTTATTCTACAATAAGGGCAGTCTTACCCTTATCGTGCGTATCGCTGTACCGCTTACCATATCTTCTGCTGCAACAAAGCGCACTGGAGGTGCTCACCCATGCAGGAGTCAGTCGATCTTTCGCTGGTGCGTTTCCGCACGGCGGATGGATACGTGGTTGGCGCAGGCTTCCTGGTGGGAGAACGGCACATCCTCACCTGCGCACATGTCGTCGCTGGAGCCCTCGGTCTTGCCGATGACACACCAGAGAAGCCGCAGGCTCCGGTGTCTCTCGATTTCCCGCGGGTTGCACCCAGGCAGCTACTCACCGCTCGCGTTGTCTTGTGGCGACCTCCACGAGCCGATGGGGGCGACGATATCGCTGGCCTTGAACTGGATGGCAACCCGCCGCACGGGGCACAGGCAGCCCCGCTTGCACAGGTCGAGGACCTCTGGGAGCACTCCTTTCGAGCGTTCGGCTTTCCCAGGGGTCAGGACACAGGAGTGTGGGCTACGGGACGGCTGCTGGGTCGCCAGGTCACGAACTGGGTGCAGATCGAGGATGTGAAAGAGACGGGTTTTTCCGTGGAACCGGGCTTCAGCGGCACACCTGTGTGGGATAGCCAGGTAGAAGCGGTGGTGGGCATGGTCGTGGCGGCAGAAAAACGCATGAACCTCAAGACGGCCTTCGCCATTCCAGTCGATGTGTTGGCCAGGAGCTGGCCACTGCTCGAGTCGCTCATCCACCCGTTCGTGTTTCTCTGCTATGCACGTGCCGATAGCGAACTCGTCACGCGCCTGAAAACTGACCTGCTGAGCCAGGGCATCCAGGTCTGGATCGACCGGGAAGAGCTCCAGCCAGGCACGCTCGATTGGGAAGAAGCCTTGCGCGCGGCCATTCGTGCCGCACAGGCGGTACTGCTCATCGCGTCGCCCAATGCACGGAGTTCCCGCTACGTCAGGGATGAACTGCGCATCGCCGAGATGTACCAGCGTCCCGTCTATCCGCTCTGGATCGCGGGGACGCAATGGATGGATGCCGTTCCGCTCGGCTGGGGCGGAGCGCAATACATCGATGCCCGCCAGAGCCGCTATGAGACGGCCATGCCTGAACTTGTGGGGATACTCAACAAGGCTTCCCTGACACCTCCGGAGCCTCCAGAGCTAGACTTCGAGCCACGCAACCCGTACAAGGGTCTGCGTGCCTTCACCGGTGACGATGCCCACGATTTCTTCGGGCGTGACACGCTCATCAACGAACTCGCGGCTACCCTGGAAGGGGCGTTGGCCTCAGAAGAAAAGGACCGCCAATGCGCACGGCTGCTGGCGGTGGTTGGGCCGAGTGGATCGGGCAAATCGAGTGTCGTGATGGCCGGTCTGCTGCCTCGTCTGCGCGAAGGGAGGTTGCCCGGCAGCGAGCAGTGGGTGTACCTGGACCCCATTGTGCCGGGTACCCGTCCCATCGAAGCCCTTACACTTGCACTCTCAGAACACCTGCCTGATAAGAGCCTGAAAGCGATCCGTGAGGACCTGGAAGACGACTCGGCGCGTGGTCTGCACCTGCTTGCCACCAAGCTCGCAAAGCGACCGGGGACAAAAGTGGTACTGTTGGTGGACCAGTTCGAGGAACTGTTCACCCAGACACCCTCTGAGGATGAGCGGCGTCACTTCCTTGATCTGCTGCTGACAGCCACCACCGAGCCACATGGCCCGGTCATCGTCCTGCTCACGATGCGAGCCGACTTCTACGACCGCCCGATGCGCTATCCGCTGCTGCACCAGCTCATGCAGGCACACCAAACCTCTGTGCTACCGATGGGTATCCCTGAGCTACGCGAGGTGATCGAGAAGCCCGCTGCGTTGCCCGACGTGCGACTGACCTTTGAGGGCGACCTGGTGGGCGACCTGCTTTTCGAGGTGCAGGGACAGGTGGGGGCCTTGCCCCTCTTGCAGTTCACCCTCGACCAGCTCTTCCAGCGGCGCAGCGGACGCCAGTTGACGCTCTCCGCCTACCGCGAGCTAGGAGGCGTCAAAGGGGCGTTGACCAAACAGGCTGAGGAGACCTATGCCGCCTTACCCTCTGAAGAGCACCGCAAGCTGGCACGTGCGCTCTTTGTGCGCTTGATCGACCCCGGAGCTTCGGAACAAGACACCACGCGCCGTCGAGCGGCCCTCTCGGAGTTCTCCCTGCCGGAGGCCAGCCAGACGCGCCTGTTGCAAGAGGCCGCCGATGCCTTCATTGCGGTGCGTCTACTGACGACCAACGAGATCGCCGGGACGACCACCATTGAAGTCAGCCACGAGGCGTTGATCCGCGAGTGGCCACGTCTTGCAACCTGGCTACGTGAGGCACGCGATGACATCCCGCTCCAGCAGACCATCAGCAAGGATGTTGCAGAATGGTCGCAGCGGGGCAAGCCCAGGGATCGCCTCTATCGTGGCTCCCAACTCAAAGAGGCGCAAGTATGGGCCAGACGCAATCTGCCAAGTGAAAGCGAGACGCAATTTCTCCAGTCCTGTGCCCAACAACGCACGCGTTCTCATGTCAGAATCATGGCAATAGTGCTCCTGGTACTCCTATTGACGATACCCACAGGGCTCTATGGACAACAAGTGTGGCACTCCTTTCAGCCAAGCGTCACTACTCTCAATGATAGTGGCCCAGGATCACTGCGCCAAGCCATCGCTGTAGCCAACCCAAAAAGCACGATCACGTTTGACACAAGTCTGCATGGAACCATTCTGCTGACCAGTGATGATTTGTATATTGCGAAGAACCTGACTATTCGTGGCCCAGATGCAGGTATCCTCTCGGTCAGCAGTGGCAAGAGGGGGTATATTGTTCATGTGCTACCGAGAGTTACCGTTTCCATTTCCGGTCTCATCTTCAAGGACAGCAACACTTCCACCGGCGGCTTCATCTACAACCAAGGCACGCTCACCCTCGTCGATAGCACCGTTTCGGACAATGTCGGCGGTGGCATCTACAATGACCTTGGCGGCACGCTCACCCTCACCAACAGCACCGTCTCGGGCAATACGCTTATCGACGCCGCGTTCAGCATAGAGGATATCAGCGGTGGCCGCGAGGGCGGCGGCATCCACAATAGCGGCACGCTCAGGCTGAACAACAGCACCGTCTCGGGCAACACGGCCTCCTACGGCAGCAGCGGCTTTGTCATGGGTGGCGGCATCTTTAATTTCAACGGCACGCTCACCCTCACTAACAGCACCGTCTCGGGCAATACGGCTAACAACGGCAGTGGCGCCGGTATCTTTAATTTCAACGGCACGCTCACCCTCACCAACAGCACCGTCTCGGACAACACGGCACAAGACGGCGGCGGCATCTCCAATACCGGCACGCTCACCCTCACCAACAGCACCGTCTCGGGCAACACGTCGCAAGGAGATGGCGGCGGTATCATCAATTCTAATAACTACAATTCTAATACCGGCACGCTCACCCTCACCAACAGCACCGTCTCGGGCAATACAGCCTCCCACGACGGCGGCGGCATCTTCATCCGAAGCTACGTTGATTCAAGTGGGACGGTCTTCATGGAACAAGTTGACCTCACCTTTAGTACCATTTATGGCAATACTGCACGCGGCGGTGGTGACATCGCAATCGAAGATGTCAGCATTGATTCCAATGGAAATAGCAAGGCCACGAAACAAGTCAGCCAGGTGAAGATAAGCAACAGCATCGTTGCTGGTGGCCCTGCTCATCCAGGCCCAGACATTGTGGGGACGCTTACGTCGTATGGCTATAACCTGTTCCAGGACAACTCTGGTGCCATCTTCGATCCAGCCACACGTACGCAGCCTGGCAAGGATAAGATCTTGCCAGCGAACGACCTGCAAATTGACCCAGTACTGCGAGATAACGGCGGATCAACGAAACCTCACACACTTAGTCTTGCTTTGCTCCTAGGCAGTCCTGCTATCGACGCAATTCCACTTCAATACTGCCAGATTAAGGCTATCTTTAACAGCCGATCTCGGATGTACACCGACCAACGCGGTATGAAACGACCAGATGAAAAGGGAGGGAACTGTGATATCGGGGCCTATGAGTCTCCCTGATCTGCTCAGCGACGTACCTCGCCTCATAGGTCAAGGCGTGGTTTCTTTGTTCGTTCCAGTCCAGCGCACCGTCACCCCAAAATTCGCCGCTGCGCTGGCTGAGGCGATAAATGCGCCAGCCATAGTACTCAAATTGACGCCGAAGGTGACTTCGATCTCATCGGGTCTGCTGGCCATGCTCCGCAGTTTTTCGACGACCGTTTTGGTGGCTGGCAGAACCTTGTTGAGGGCATTCTCAAAGGTTTCCTTGGCCTTCTCGATTTGGTCTTCACGGCCAGCACGGACGGTGCCGCCCGTTTCTGGCTCGTCGACCTCGACGACGATGCTGCCGCCCTCTGCCAGGGGAAATTCTACCAGGTGTTTCATGTGTCTTCTCCGTTTCTCATGGGGCTTTCACCCTGCGTTCTTCTGTGGGGCATAGGCATCTCGTGAGCTATACCCTCCTCAATATAAACGAAAGACACGGGCAGAAATAGCATCAGAAGAAAGAGTTTCATCGAGAAGGGCACGTTCTTCTCCGTAATTTGGTCGATTGACACGCTACATGAACCCCTTAATTCCCCTCGCTTCTTGGAGGTGCTTTTATGCTGTTTATAGGATAGCTGAATAATGGGAGACAGTGTAATGGAGAGTGTGCTGGATGGGAGCAGATGGAATTGTATGGAGAGAGAGCCTACCGAGTGACAACATCACCTCTGGCCTCAGCAGCGAACATAGCGCAACTGGAAGCGATCACTACCTCAGAAGGGCCCTTGCTTATCATCGCAGGTCCTGGCTCTGGGAAGACGTTTACTTTGGTGGAGCGCATTGTCTACCTTCTCATGCAAAAGAGCATTGCTCCAGAGCAGATCATGGTCGTGACCTTCACTGATAAGGCAGCGCAAGAACTCACCACACGTATCTCCAACCGGCTTGACCAACTCGGAGTACGCTTCAATCTCAACGAGATGTATCTCGGCACCTTTCACGCTATCTGCCTGCGCTGGTTACAGGAGCACCGTGAATTGACCCGGCTCAAACACAACTTCACGGTCCTTGATGAATTTGACCAGCACTACTTTGTGTACCAGCGTTTCTCTGCGTTTGAGGCCCTCGAAGGTCTGTCCCACCTGACAAGCCATGCAGACACGACAAGTACCTGGGAACGCAGCCAGACCCTGGTGAAGTGGATCAATATGGTGTCCGAGGAAGCCCTTGACATCGCCACGCTCCTCGCTGCTCCCGATGCTGCCATCCGCGCTCTCGGTCTCTGTGCGCAGCTTTATCACACGCAGCTCGCTGAGGCCAACACGCTCGACTTTTCCACCATTCAACGCGAGGCCCTGGAGCTGCTCCAGAACCACCCATCTGTCCGCGATGCCTTGCATGCGCAGATTAGCTATGTGATGGTCGATGAATATCAGGACACCAACACGATCCAGGAGCGCATCCTCCTCGAACTCGTCGGTACAGACAATCCCAATCTCTGTGTGGTCGGTGATGATGATCAGGGCATCTACCGTTTCCGAGGAGCCACGATACGTAATATCTTGCAGTTTGGTTCGACCTTCACAGGTCCCTGTAAGCGTGTAGCCCTGGAGACCAACTACCGCTCGCACAAGGCAATCATTGACTTCTGTGCGCGTTGGATAGCTGGTCAGGAGTGGATGCACCAGGGGCAAGCCTTTCGCTACTCAAAGCAGATCATCCCGCGTCCTGCCGAATTTCCACCGCTCCCAGCCGTGGTGCGCGTATCTGCCAAATCCGATGCGGCCTGGCAGGAAGAGGTGTTCGCCTTTTTGCAGGCACTGAAGGCGGAAGGGCAGTTGACCGATTGGAACCAGGTGGCCTTTCTTTTCCGTTCCGTCAAAAACCCCAAAGTACGGGCCCTGGCTACTTACCTGGAAGAACATGATATCCCTGTGTATTCCCCTCGTGCCAACCAGTTTTTTGACCGTGAGGAAGTACGCCTGATCATCGGTGCGCTCATTTTCCTCTTCCCCCAGATTTTTGAAGTGCGCAAGTGGCGAGCCGATGCCCATCTCCCGATCTGGGATTACTACGACAAAGAGTGCTTTGCCGCCTTTGCTGAGGCACTGCGCCAACCCGCAAACGCAGACCTGTGGCGTTGGGCCCAGCTGAAGGCCAAGCAGCATCGCACCCTTGCCGAAAACACGGACTATGCCTTCTCTGGCTTATTCTATGAGTTGTTGCGCTTCCCACTCTTTAGCCGCTATTTGGAGGAGGACTTGCTCAAGGGTGGCTTACAAGCGAGCCGGGCCATGCGCAACCTCGGGCTTTTCTCTTCGTTGCTCAACAAGTTTGAGTATCTGCATCACATCAGTGTACTCCAGTCTGCGTATCTCGATCAGAATCTGCGGGACCTGTTCAATCGCTTTGTGCGTTTCTTAAAGGACGGGGGCATCAACGAATATGAGGATGAGGCAGAGTATGCGCCCAGCGGCTCAGTTTCCTTCCTCACGATACACCAGGCTAAAGGGCTAGAGTTTCCCGTGGTGCTGGTCGATTCGCTGAATGCTGGCCCGCGCAAGCAGTACGCCGAACTCGATGAAAAGCTCGCACAGGGCTACCTGGTGCGTCCTCCCTTTGAGCCGCTTGCACAGACGAAGAACTACGATTTTCGGCGGCTCTACTACACGGCTTTCTCCCGTGCGCAGAACTTGCTCGTTCTGACTGCCTCGGAGAAAGATGGTCAGGGCCGCACACCTTCGGCCTACTTCAAGGACTACTATCAGGGACTTCCCTCCTGGCGTGACCCGGCTCTGCGCCTCGCCGAATTGCCTTTGGAAACGGTGAAACGGGCCAACCTCAAGCGGGAGTACTCCTTTACCTCCCATATCACCGTTTATGAGAACTGCGCCGAGCAGTATCGCTTCTTTCGTGAACTGGACTTTGCACCGATGCGCCGCAATGCGATTCTCTTCGGTACCCTCGTTCACCAGACGATTGAGGATATCCACCGCACCGTGCTTCGCGGTGAGCAGGATCGCCTTTCGGAAGACCGGATTCGTACCTGGTTTGATACCAACTATACGCTGATCACTCAGCGTGAGCGCGTCTACCTTGCACCGGTTGCCCGGCACTTTGCGCTAGAGCAGGTGCTGCGCTACTACCGTCGCCACAATGGAGACTGGTCGCACATTCGCCAGGCCGAAGTGGATGTCTCCCTCGTCAAAGAGCACTACATTTTGGCCGGGAAGGTCGATCTCATCGCGGGCCGAGATGACACTGTAGAGCTGGTGGACTTCAAGTCGGAACGCAAACTTGATGTCAACGATCCCAAGGATCGTGACAAGTTGAACCAATACCGTCGCCAGCTGGAGGTCTACGCCCATATCGTCGAGGAGCGCAGCGGTCAGAAAGTGAGCAAGACGCACCTCTATTACACGGGCGAGGAAGCAAGTAATCCCTATATCACCTTTCACAGAGATGGACAATCCATCGAACAGACCATCAAGACCTTTGATGCCGTCGTGAGCCGCATTGAGGCGCGTGACTTTGCGATCCCAGCGCGTCCAACCAAACTGTGCCGTGAGTGCGATATGCGCCACTACTGCGATGCCAAGAACTGGAAGTTTAGGAGTACTAACAGATGAGCATTGATCAGCGTCAGCAGGAACTCGATCTGCGTGAGACAGGCCCGGTCAAGCGGGTCGAAGACTATAAGTTCGAACCTATTCGAGGCTATCCCATGCTGCATTGGGCCGGCAAGCGCCCTTTTACCTCGACACAATACTACCCCGCTCAGCATAAGGAAACATATGGACCTGAGGGAGACGGCTGGCGCAACAAAATCTATTGGGGTGATAACCTCCAAGTAATGAGCCATTTGCTCAGAGAGTATCGTGGGCAAGTCAAGCTTGTGTATATTGACCCGCCGTTTGACTCCAAGGCGGATTATAAAAAGACGATTCGGGTTAGGGGAAAAGAGGTAAGTAACGACCAGACATTGTTCGAAGAAAAACAATACTCAGATATCTGGATAAATGACGAATATTTACAGTTCATGTACGAGAGGCTAATCCTGATAAGAGAGTTATTGGCATTTGATGGTAGTATTTATATACATTGTGACCATCATCAAGTACATCGTTTGAGATGTATTATGGATGAGGTTTTCGGGTCAAACAATTTCATTAATGAAATTGTTTGGAAACGTACGAGCGCACATAGTGATCCCCAAAAATACGGGATAAACTTAGATTATATATTGTACTATTCGAAAAATAGTAATAGGGTTTGGAATCAGTTATACACTTCACATGACGAAGAATACCTCTCTCGATTTAGAAACACCGACCCTGACGGCCGTCGATGGGTTGACGATAATTTGTCTGCTAAAGGCTTGTCTGGAGGGGGATATGAATATGAATATAAAGGCGTCAAATCTCTTTGGCGGTGCCCACCAGAAACCATGCAGAAACTTGATACTGAAGGAAAACTTCACTTCACAAAAAACGGTGGTATCAGGCTAAAACGGTATCTAGATGAAAATAAAGGTTTACCTTTGCAAGCAATATGGGATGATATATTTCCCGTTAATTCACAGGCACAAGAACGTTTAAATTATCCAACTCAGAAGCCAGAAGCTCTGCTTGAACGTATCGTTCAATCCTCATCAAATATAGGTGACTTAGTATTTGATTGCTTCATGGGTAGCGGAACATTACAGGCGGTCTCAATGAAGCTAGCGAGACGTTTCCTGGGAGCTGATATAAATTTAGGCGCTATTCAGATCTCAACAAAACGATTACTTTCCGTAGCTCATGACCTAAGCCTAAAAACGGGCACACTTATATCAAGTAGTGAGATAAACACATTTTACACAGGTTTCGAAGTCTATAACGTCAACAACTACGATATCTTCCGCAATCCAGCACAGGCCAAGGAGTTGCTCATTCAAGCGCTGGAGGTGAATCCGCTCCAAGCTGGCAGCTTGTTCGACGGTGAGAAAGATGGGCGTATGGTCAAAATCATGCCCATCAACCGCATCGCTACTCGGCAGGACCTCAACGAACTCATCACCGGCCTGGATTACAAAGCCTTTGAGCAACGCCAATTGGAACACCCGAACCGGGCGGTAGAGAAGATCACTCTTGTTTGCATGGGACATGAGCCGGATCTTGCCGCGCATCTCAAGCATGAGGTGTCTCCTTACAATCTGGACGTCGAAGTAGTGGATATTTTACGCGACAAGCAGGATCTCCAGTTCAAACGCGACGCAGAGGCCAAGATCGTTATGCGGGATGGCTATCTGGTGATTGAGCAGTTCTATCCCATGAGCCTGCTCGCCAAACTCAGTCTCCAACAGGAGTACGTGGAAGACTGGCGTGAACTGGTAGATTCGGTGATGGTCGATTGGAACTATGACGGTGCGGTCTTACAACCTGCGGTGATCGATGTGCCTGAGAGGAACGAACTCGTGGTTAGCCGCTACCGCATGCCAGATGATGCTGGCACGATCCGTGTCAAGATCACCGACCTGCTCTCTGAGTCGCTGGAGAAGGAGCTCAGGCATGGCTAAGTCAGTCGCGGTGCAGTATGATTTTCCCTTCTATTTCCACCTGCGTGAGTTCTACGTCCAGAATCGTGGGCATATACGCCAGCACTACCGTGAACTCACCAGGAAGTATCTTGATTTCAACAGCCCTGCCAACGCTAACGCCTTCTTGCGCCAGCCGCAGTTCGAGGCGCTGGAGATGTACGTCTTTCTCAAGGAGTTTCTTGACAACAAACCCGTGCATCAGATCTTCAAGGAGTGGTCCGAGCGGCAGGCTCAGTTCTCGGAACGTGGCTTTGTTGGCGCATATGAAGCCCTCGGTCACGTTGCCCAACCAGGTGTGTTTGAGGAAGCGACCAAAGGGACCTTCGAACTGGTTTATAGCCACCTGAAGGCCTATACGCGTGCCTATCCCAACTACATCTTCGCGCTGACCATGGGCACCGGTAAAACCATCCTCATGGCCACCTGTATCTTCTATGAGTTCATCCTCGCCAACAAATTCCCCAAGGATCCCAAATATTGCCATAACGCCCTGGTCTTTGCTCCCGATACGACCGTGCTGCAGGCATTGCGGGAGATTCAGACCTTCGATAAGTCGCGAGTTGTCCCGCCCGAATATGTGAGCTGGCTGGATAGCAATATCCGCTTCCATTTCCTGGACGAGGCTGGCATGACGCTCAATGTGCTTGACCGCTCCCGCTTCAACCTGATCGTCTCCAATACCCAGAAAGTGATCCTGAAACGTCAACACAAGTCAAAGTCGCCCGTCGATCTCTTCATGTCGAGCCGTCAGTCATCCTTTCCAGCCGACTCGGTCTATGCACAATACTGTGACCTCTATGAGAGCGATGAGCTGGATAGCGAGGAGGCCCTTACCTCCAATCAGCGCTTCCAGAAGCTCCAGCGGCTCAGTCAGCTCGGCATCTATGTGGACGAGGCACATCATGCCTTCGGCAAGCAGTTGGCAGAGGACATGGGGACGGATAACAATAGGACGAGCCTGCGCCTGACAATCGATGAGCTGGCCACGAGCCTCAAACGGGCAGGCTCCCATATCGTCGCCTGTTTCAACTATACCGGCACACCCTATGTCCAGAACCGCGTCCTTCCCGAAGTGATCTACGCATTCGGCCTGTCCGACGCGATTAAAAAGCAGTACCTCAAACAGGTGCGTATTCACGCATACGAAAACGCTCGCACAGCAGAATTCGTCGAGATCGCCATCCAGGATTTTCTCTCTCACCATGGCCTGGAGGACCGGCATGAAGATATGCTCCCCAAGATGGCCTTCTTCGCCGCCACCATCGATGAGCTCCAGAACGAACTGCGCCCGGCAGTTGAGCGTGCCCTCCTGAAACATGGCATCTCCACGGACAGAATCCTCGTCAATGTCGGTGATGCCAAACTCACCTCCAATGAGGACATTCGCGAGTTCAATCGCCTGGATACTTCTGGCTCAAAAAAGCAGTTCATTCTGCTGGTCAACAAAGGGCGTGAAGGTTGGAACTGTCGCTCGCTCTTTGCCGTCGCGCTCTACCGCAAGCCAAAGTCAAAGATTTTCGTGTTGCAGGCATCCATGCGCTGCCTACGTGCTATCGGCGCGGCACAGCGCATGGGACATGTCTACTTGAGCAAAGAGAATATGGCGATCCTGGAAGATGAGTTGCAACAGAATTTCCGGGTCTCGGTGCAAGACCTGCAAGCGAGTGGCCCTGCTTCCCAAGCAGTCGAAGTCCACGTGAAGCTTCCGGTCGAGCAAGTGCGCCTGACCAGGATACGCAGCCTCTTTCAGCTGCGGGAGAAGCGACTCTCTACCCATGTGAACTTGAAAATGAATGAAGCTCCGACCGAGCACTACCGCCTTCTGCACATGGAACGGGAGGGACTCTCTACCAACAGTCGCTTGATCAAGACGGAGGACATATCCGCAGCGAGAGAGAGACGAAGGTTTAGTCCACTCACCCTCGTGGCCGAAGTGGCACGCTACCTGAACCGGCCTTGCATAGAAATCGAACAGATCCTGGCCAGCTCTGTGGAGGGCAGTGATACTATTGTCACGCGCATCAATGAGTTCAATGAACTCCTTTACGACTGGGTCATTCCGCATCTCTTCCAGGAGATCTATGAAATCAACGAATATAAGCGCACAGAAGAACAGGTTATCGAACTCGTCAAAGTACCTGAGCGGGGCTACTATGAAGTCAACGCCAGGCCTGAACTGGTAAGCCGAGAACAAGCCTATCAAACAGATGGAGAGAAAAGTTTTCACCTGGATGCCTACTGTTTTGACTCCGAGCCAGAACAGCACCTCTTCTCGCTGTTGCTGCGTGACCATCAAGTAAAAAAGGTCTACTTTACCGGTATGCTTACGCACAACCAATCCGACTTTTTCGTGCAATACATTGATCCGCAGTCTCATACAATTCGCAGCTACTACCCAGATTTTCTGCTGCAAAAAGATGACGGTCAGTATTTCATCGTCGAGGTGAAAGCCGATTATCAGATCGATGCGCCAGTTGTGGTGGCGAAACGCACTTTTGCGGAGAAGACCGCCACAGCTAGCAACATGACCTACTTCCTTCTCAAAGCCAGCGATGCCCAAAAAGGGTCCTATGAGATGATCTGGCAAGCAGAGTCACGAGAGAAGTATTTGAGAGAGATTATGCAACAAGATCTAAAGTGAAGGTGGCTACTCCTTCTTAAGAATTAAAAAAGAGGAAGCGCTTGCCCTTGCCTGTTACTTAGACCAATCGACCTCTAGTTTTGGTGGTTTGGTCAGCGTCTGCATAACCACGCAATATTGTTCTGTCTTCTCGTGTAACCCATGCAGTTGCTCCGCCGTTGCCTCAGGGGCATCGATCTCAAAGCGAACACGGATCGTCTCAAAACCAACCGGCACCTCTTCCGATACGCCCAGTGTGCCCCGAAGATCCAGATCTCCTTCTACCTTTACTTCAATTCGGTTCGTGGGTATCCCCATAGCTGTAGCGACCATCTGGCAGGTGATCTGTGCACAGGCGGCAAGGGCTCCCAGAAGCAGATCTCCCGAACAAGCGGCAGTGCCTGCTCCTCCCACTCCGCTATGGGCTTGGGCTTGATAGAGTGCGCGTCCGATATCGACTGAGCATGCTATTGGGGTCTCAGTCTGGCTGCCTTGTGCCTTGAGTGTTATTCGTGCGGTACCCGGGTCGCTGCGATATCTCTCCTTGAAGGGTTTTTGTACTGATCGAAGATCCATAACGTCCTACCTCCTGAGTTGTAATAGAGTCATTCACTCTATTGTAACAGATGGATGTGCCAGGTCTCCAACTTTTCGGCAGCAAAGCAAGCATGCTTACTTAATGTGAGGATGAGCCAAAACTATTGACTTTTAACAGCAGGGGTTGCACTGCCTTGCTGGGTGGAATTTGGCCGCTTCTTCGGGTTCTTCTTCGACGACTGCGCACCCGAAGATAAGTATCAACCAGCCTCGGCAAGAAGTGGAGAACAACTCTGATCACATGCACTTGCGTAAAACCAAGTCTCCTATCTTCGCCGCGTTGAGCATAAATGGCTCAGCTCTATAATGAAAATGAGATCGATGGAGGTCTGACCCACACAAGTGGGTCAGACCTCCATCTTCTCTTTTCTCACATCAGAAGCAATAGTCAGAACTATCGTCATCTGGGAAATGAGGTTGGGAGAGCTGGACAGTGACATCATCTACGAGAATTGGACCGCCGAACAATTCCATTAACAAGGTACTGATGCTACCCTCTATAGTAGCTTCAGTACTTGCAACATCCAAGAAAAGCACTTCTGTAAAGAGGGTCGAGTACTGAATGCGAATAGAAATCTCGCACTGGTTGAACATCTCGTTGGCTCCTTTCTCTGCGTATATATACTCAGACGTTTGTGAAGATTATCCATGAAATCTTACACTTGCGGAAGGTCATTGCTGTATCATCTCTGTATCACTTTTTGGTCATTTCGGGGGCATCCTCAGTCATAAAGCAAATTCACTCGTCCTATAGAATGGTGGTTCCTGTATAGGTGAGAAATCGCAGTAAAAAATGAGGGAAGCAGGCAGTGACAGAGAAAGCGAGTGATGCATTTTGAGGCAAAGGCGTACCCTACCAATGCAGGTGATCCTCCTATCGACCATGTCAACTTCACAGTTACATGGCCGGGAGGCCACTGGCAAGTGGCCTGTATCGCTTACCCACCTGCCCCTGAAAATGTGTTCCGGTGCGATACGAACCTGCATCAACTTGGTGCGCCTGATGGTCAGGTGACGGTAAGTTTTGATGTATATGACCAAAATGGCAATACGAGTTTCGCCCCCAATGGGGAGCATATGATTATGTATTATGCGGTTTGATGAGAGCGTCACTTTTTTGTATGAAGCCAGGAGGCATGGTCTCTCAACGGATGCCATTTGCCCAACCAACGTGGCACGCTGTTCTTGTATCGGAGATAGGCCTCGCCAAATCGCGCCTCCAGTTTGCGCTCCTCCCACGGCACCACCAGCAAAGCCACACTCCCCCAGATGACCACAAAGCCGACCAAGACCGCGACGCTGCCATAAAAGATGACCCAGCCCAGCCAGATGACCATGCCGGAGAGGTACATCGGATTGCGCGTGAACTGGTAGGGGCCACGCACCACCAGATAGTTTTGGGTGCGCTCCATCTCAAAGGAGCCACGAGAGGCGACAAAGTGCAGACGAGCACACCAAAAGAGGCCTGCGGCGCCAATTCCGATGAGGATGAGTCCAAGCAGATTGAGCCCTCCTGGACGCCCATGAGCCCAACCGTGACGGGCCGAGAGCAACGAGAGCTCCTGCGGCACGGCGACGTGTCCGAGCAGAAACACCACCGGCGTCAGGATGAGAGCCATCCAGTGGGGAAGAAGGCTTCTTTTTTTTGCAAGGATGGACGGGAGGGTTGTGGGACGCGATAAATCGCGTCCCGAGAGGTGCCGATGGGGGGCATGGGGGGTGGAGGAAAAGAAAATGTTAGATGACAAACCCGTAGATTTACTCGCTTTTCTTGTTTTCCGACGCTTTCTTTCCGTCTTCCACGCCTTTACGATAGACGAGATACCCTAAGACACACGCTACGACGAGGTTTGCAATTCCTGGACGATTGCCCGGTAGGCGATACGGTGGTACACGATACGGCGGTAGACGACGATGCATGTTCAGAGTCCTTTCTTCTAGACTACAAAGAGAAGCATCTTCTCTACCAACCATACGGATATGCTATCATCTCTGTTGCAAATACCACTGTGTCTTTACTTCCTATCAGGATCATCCCTGTCCAAATACCATGAATATCGAGTGGGCTACATCCCTTCCTCGATGGAATTGAGCTAGAGCCACCTGAATGGATAGGGCCTACGCTTCTATCTGCTCCTTGACGGCATCGAAAAGTTGCTGTCCTTCAAGGCCTGAAGCTCGCTCGGTTGCGACAATAGCCAGAGCATCAAGAGTGTAGAACTTGAAGGATACCCCGAAGGCTTCTTCAGCGGCACTGCAATCCTTCTAAAGCCCATCAGACTTATGTGGCTCATGGCCGCGGTACTGGTGGCGAAGTCAAAAATGATGCTCATTCTGAGCTTGAATTCGTTCAATGGCAAGCGTGGAAATTGACTTCGCCACCGGTATCCAAAGCGGCCATGAGCCACTTACTGGGGCTGTACCGATGATCTGACAAGGAAAAAAACCTTGTTTCTTGATTGGTCTCACTCATCTTCATCCTGCGGCCAGGACTCTATCACATCTTCCTTTGAGCATCCAGTTAACTACCATTTAACTATCAAAGCACTATTGACAGGTTAGTTATTCCATGGTATACTCTAACCATCAAAATAATTTTAGCTAGTTAAATCAACTCTTGTCAAGCGTTAGCGGGGTGCAGAAAGGAGAGGGGGATCAATGATAAAACACGTAGCGCGAAAAGCTGATAGAGATACTTTACAAGTAATAGATGCATATACTTTAAGGAGGGAAAAATGGAATTAGCCATTACCTTGTTGCTTATCATCATAGTGCTCGATATAGTCGCACTACGCTGGGGGCACGATAGCAGGGATTCGCTTGAGAGCGCTGAATGGGAGCGCCGAAAACGCTGGTACCTGCTTACGCCAGCCCATCATGACTAGCCATGTAGCCGGATGGGTGTAGCCATCCGGCTGCATTTAAACGGTGACTACCTTCTCTATCTGCAAGAAGGAGAGTGTAGAGATGGTCGCTGATAATCCCGCCTCTGAGAAAAACAACTCACGAAACGTACAATCATCCCTATATTACGCGGTTTGAAGAGAGCAGTCATACGATATTATTCACCCCAAAGAATCAGCTCCGTATCCTTCTGAGCATCCAATGTCGCAAGTTCTCGATGGGTTGGGGACCAGGCAACTAACCACTGTCCAGGATGAGTGGCGGTAGGAGCTGGATCAGCGAGAGAGCCGAAGAGGAGTTCACCGGTATTAGAAGCTACGGCCAGGCGTTGGTCAATAGAGATGCTAATCATGCGCGGGACGATGGGTAGCTCTTTCCAATCTAAGATTTTTTGTTTTTTGATGACATCCCAGACAGCCACGCGGCGATTGCTGAAAGCGACAGCCAGTTTGGTGCTATCGGGAGACCACGCCAGGCTATAGGCCAGAGTATTTGAGGCTGGCTCTTGCCATTGCACGGTCTGTGTTTGTGCCTGCCAGCACGCTACCATACCTTTATATGTACCGGCAGCTAGGAATGCGCCATTGGGCGACCAGCGTAGCACACTGTTGCTACCACCTTGTAGATCAGGCCGGGTGAGTGTTTGAGGGACAAAAGAGTTAAGGCTGGCAGGTAAGCGCAATGGAAGGGTGTAGACGAGGATCTGTCCTTCGACCCACACGGCCAATTGTCTGTGCAGCGACCAATCCAGACCCTCAATAGGACGTTGTTTGACAGGCAAGGTGAAGGGCGATTGTGACGGGCTGTCCATATCATATATATGCACTGTATGGGATGATGAGCTATACGCCAGTACACGACCTTCCGGCGCCCAACAAGCCATACGTGCAGACCTCAACATAGGCAGTTGCTCTAGCTTTCCATCTCTACTTAGCACAACAGGAGCTTCACTATAAAATGTACATACGAGAGCCTGACCATCTTTTGACCAGCAGAGGGTATTGGGAAAAGCTGGCAGTTCTTTGCTCCAGAGTTGGTTGAATGAAAGCTGCGAGAGTGGTTTGCGCTCAGGCGGTTTTTTCCCTGGAAGCGGTTGCGATGTTTCTGGTTGCCTATCAACCACCGGTGGCTTCCCTTTATCCAGCGTTACGACGTCGATGGGAGGCAGCTTCTCATCGGGAAGAGCTTGTACGAGTTCAGCTTTCTGTAGTGGGGTAGAGCCACCTTTTTGCGTCAAGGCATCAGGATGAGGACGAGCATCGGTTTCTGAGCGCTCATCATCGGTATGTATATCAGAGGAACGGTCAAGCTGGGCAATTGCATCGTAGAGGGCTTGAGCAAAGGCCAATATGGAGGGATAGCGATGTTTGGGATTATATTTTAAGGCTTTGAGAAGTATCTGATCTATCGCAGGAGAGGGTATGCGTTGAGGATTCAATTGGGAAGGGGGTACCAATGGCGGATCGTGATCGCTGTTTGCATCACGGGTGGGCATATGGCCGGTTAAGAGACGGTGAGCGATAACGGCAAGAGAGTAGAGGTCAGAAGTCCAGGTGATATTGCCATCGAGCTGCTCTGGCGAGAGATAGCCCGGTGTGCCAACAACCTGACTCGTCATATCGCTTGGGGTTCGCTGCCAACGCGAAATGCCGAAATCATTGAGATAGAGATGGACAATACGCTTTGATCCTTGACCGTGTTCCCAACGGATCAGAAAATTGCCCGGTTTGACATCCTGATGAATGAGCTTTGGCTCACGGGTGTGCAGATATTCAAGTCCTTGCGCTGCCTGGAGAATGGCATCGGCGGTTTGTAGCAATGTCCAATGTTCCCACGGAGGTGCATCCTTGATGATATCTGCCAGTGTGCCATCGCACATGTAGAGAGAAACAAGGTAGGGTAATATGACACCTCCGTACGACATATAGCCGTAATCGATGGCCGGCAATACATGTGGGTGATCCAAAATGAGGGCGATCTGGACTTCACGCATGAAACGTTCGCGTGCTTTAAGTTCATTTTCACTGTTTAGCTCATTAGTAGGGAGATGCATGAGCTTGAGCGCAACCAACTGATGCGTCTGGAGATGACGCGCTAACCAGACATTGCCAAACCCACCATGTCCCAAAGCTTTGACCAGTTCATATTTATTCTGTATCATTCGGTTACTTTCCTTCATATGCCCTGATAAGGTGTCGGTGGAGGAGGCTGCTGCCTCAACTGCTCGATCTGACGAGTGAGCTGATCGCGCTGCTGCGTCACCTCCCGATTGCTTTGTTCTAACGTATCAGAGTGGTGTTTTTGTATCTGAAGATTTCTGGTTAACGTGTTGATCTTTTTTTGCAACTCCTGCATTTCACTCTCATATTTCTCTTGTTGGACTTGCAATTTTTTATCAAGGTCTTTGATGTATGAGCTATACTGTTTGCCGAGCAAGACACTATACAGGTCGCGCTCAGTACTGCCCTCAGGGCTATACTGTAGGAGGCTTTCTGAAGACTCCCCCGTCTAAAGAACGGGGGGTTCTGAGCGGTCCTTCCACGCTTCCAACCTGCCCTGCGTGAGCAGGAAGGCTGGCTCTGGTGTGGGTTCGCCCAGACTTTGAGGCCGACGGGCTCCGGCACGGGGCACACCCATGCTTCGGGGCAAGGACTGCCCCTCATTCGCTCGTTGGAACACCCGTTCATGCGCGGCCTGCAAGCGCGCCTCCGCACTTTCCCAGAGGATCACACTCTGGGCACATGACG
>WNGD01002198.1_pt1 | contig 22734 bp, 17 predicted proteins | sample 5400671 | NCBI WGS metagenome assembly WNGD01 (sample SAMN13153369, study PRJNA577476) | soil metagenome | isolation source: 40 cm soil or saprolite under grassland replicate 2 | place: USA:California | collected 2016-06-15
TGCTTGATCTGTGCTGCTCATGCCCTTCCTCTGCTGAAATCATCTCTCAGCAGAGTATATCGGCATCGGTTGAGGAATGAAAGCAGGATGGTACTTTCATAGCAAGCAGGCAGTTTGCCCCCGAAATGGAATGGTCTCCTTCAAGGTTCGATCCAGCCAGAGCCTCCATAGCTTGTGCCGCTCCCGAGGCGGCAGATGCCAGAGAACGAATAGAAAATCTGTAATACATCTTTTCTATTGAAAATGGTCTGTTATTATGAAATGACCGAGGGCGTGGAAGTTGCGTCGAACCTTCAGCGCAAATTTTTTGACCTGAAGGTTCGACGCGATGACCCTCAGCCCAGCATTTTCGTTCGAACCTTCAGGTCATTTACCAGTTAGGAAATGCCCTCTACTATTACTGTGCATAAAAGCTCTTCTGTTCGAACCTTCACCCAAATATTCGAAGATTCGCATCGCAAGTGTTCGATCATTCCCCCAATTTACCACCGAAGGCTCTGACCAGTTCAACTAGCCAGTAGCGATCAACAATAGCATCATCATCGACAAATGCCAGGATCTCTCCTCTCGCCTCCTGTATGCCCCTGTTACGTGCCAGAGAGACACCTGCACGTTCTTCACGTATGTAACGCACCTGCGGATGGTTGGCGTAGGTCTCTCTGATGAAAGCGGCGGTTGCATCCGTATGGGGCGCATTATCTACCACGATGATTTCATAGCGTGGATAGTCTAAAGACAGCAGCGCTTGCAGACAATTCGGGATGATATCCGGGCGATCATGCGTCGGAACAATGACGCTGACAAAGGGTGCATCCACCAGAAAATGTTCACGTTCTTCGATGCAGCGAGGAGTAGCAGAGCCTGGGAGACCCTCTGCGTCAAGTTCTCTAACAGGCGGCAGGCCATCTTGTTGAAGATGTTCATTAATCTCTATATTCAAAGCGCGCCAGACATGCACGGCTACCTCATCGGCAGCTACTGTGCCATCATCAAGGCTCAACTCGATTGTACCCAGTGGCTGATTGTGCAGGCGAACCAGGCAAAGAGCACGCTGATAGGTCTGTCCATTATCCTCGTTCCTGGGGGATACGGAGAACAGCGGTTGCCCTATCTCGACCTCCAAAATGCGCACAGGCGCAACGTCCACTGTATCTGCGTCCTTCTGCTGACTCTTCGTAGACAATGGCTGCTTAAAGTTCTTTTGTGTGTCAGAACTGGTCGCCTTACGAGAAAGGCGCAGAGTTGCAGCACCAACCAGATAACCAGCAATAGTGATTATCAGTCCGACAACTATTGCCGCAGCACGAGCCAGTCCGGCCATGTCAAAACGGAAGAGCACATCCATCAAGCCATGCGTGACGCCACGCACCAGATTACTAACAATATAGGAACGCTCAGAAGACAGGCCATCTTTTGTACCCACATACTCAGCTACCGCAGCCTTCGACAGCCCCTCAGCATAGCAGCGCGAGCGAAAGTAGCGCCAGCTAGCACGAGCAGCCGGAATACGATGATGAATGCGCGCCTGCGGCTCATAAAGGAAAACCTTCTGTGGCCAATGCTGTCTGGCGCGGATGCAGAGTTCTGTCTCCTCACAGCCCATGGGACGAGTACCGACGCGCCCCATCTCGGTTCTAAAACCGCCAACGGCATCAAACATCTCTTTTCGATAGCATGTGCAGCCACCAAACGGATTGCGCACAACGATTGGATTCTTCGGGCGGCGCTGGTAGGTACAACCCAGCACCCAGTAAAACTCCTCTGGAAACCAGAGCGGCTTTTTACTTAACCACTGCGGTCCAACAGTCCCACCCGTGCCCATCACCTGAGGATCTTCACAACAACGACTCAAGCGGGCAAGCCAGTCAGGTTCTGCCGTTGCATCGTCATCAAGAAAGGCAATCAATGCCCCTTGCGCCATCGCTATTCCAGTGTTGCGCGCTCCGGATAATCCTTGCGGCTCACTGTTCTCCACTACAATGACACCCGGGATATGGGTGCGCACACGTTCTAGCAGGCCAGGATTGTGATCCACAACAATGATAATTTCGTGTGGAGGAGTACTCTGTTGTTGCACCGATGCAACTGCGTCTACCATATCATCCCAACGTTTTTCTGTGTAGACGCAAATAATTACTGAAACGGTAAGCGTAGTATCTGTCATTATGCTAAGGACCCTCCTTTGAAATGACGCATATGGCGCGTGCTTAAAACCGAACGACGAGCAAGACGCCAGACCGGCGTAGCCGCGCGTTTGTAGAATGTGGTCACAGAAGGGGGCCCCTGTGTAAGGAGAGTAGCCAGTGCATGCACACTTGTATCTGAACTCACAATAAGGCGTGCCAGAGAAAAGGGATTAGTTGTCTCCGAACTCATCTCGTATTTGACAGCACAAGCCGACGTATAGCCTGCTTCCCGTACCAGGCGCTGCGTGATAGCAGTGTGGTAGCCATATGGATACGCAAAACTCTCAACCTCGTGCCCGAGGCGCTCTTCTAAAATTCGTTTGCATTGAACAATTTCAATTTGCGCCGCAGACAAGGAGAGCGTATCAAGCTGCGGATGCGTATGAGTATGACCGCCGCACTCGATACCTGCCGCACTAATGCTTGCCACCTGATCCCAGGTAAGCATAGGACGCATTGCCTCCCCTTCATGCTGCAACCAGAGGCTTGTACTACCGACAAACGCGGTGACGATATATAACGTTGCAACAAAGCCGTACTTTTGAAGCACAGGCAATGCCTCAGTATAGAAATCTGAAAAGCCATCATCAAATGTGAGAATAACGGGCCGTTCTGGAAGCGTAGAACTCTCTTGTGCGCGTGTACGCACCAGTTGCGTGACCGTGATAGGAGTATAGGCATGTTGATGAAGATATGCCATATGTTCGCTAAACAGTGTTGGTGAGACAGCGAAACGTTTGAATTTCATACTAGCATGCTGTGAAATACTATGATACATAAGGATAGGTATTTTTTTCTTTTTAGCCAGAACAGACATTCTCTATTACCCCTCTAAAAGGTCATTCTTTGATATATAGCATCTATTTGCCTTATGAAGCAGAATAGTGATGCAATAGAAAAGTTGCATCACTATTTTACACAGATTAAGCCTTACAGTACAAGCTTTCCGGTAGATGTGGAGCGCGCATGCTCAGTAACTGAGTACCGCGCCCTGACGGACTGACAAATTTAATCTTGTTGTGGCAAGCCGCTCTGGGACACAGTTCACTGCACCCCGCAGACATCAGGAGAAGCTGGACACTCTGGTTTGATTCTCTCCTGCTCGCAGGTCTCAAGCCGTTTGAGCACACTTATCCTTTTCTAAGGCACACTAAATTTGTCAGTCCGTCAGGTAGTTAGTATCCATGATATAATTATTAAGGGTGGCTTTACTCTTACAGGGTTCTTGAGGAAGGCTATCTGAATTCGAAACTTTTTTATTAGATGTTCGAGGAACAGCACTGCCAATGCACTTTTCACATAGTGTCGCTGTGCATGTATTTTTAGGAATCTTGTCATGAAAAGACGATCGTCTCTCTCGCTGTTACTTGCGGGTGTTAGTCTGAGTATAGTACTGGTTCTCTGCATTTTAGATAAAGGATTTTTACTCCCAATCCTCTCTGTTAGCCCAATGACTACTGCAGTGCCCGCAGGATTTGTAAAGCGCTTTGGCTCTCAGTTAATGCTCAACGGATCCCCCTTTCATTTCGCCGGAGCCAATATGCACTGGTTAGCATTGGATGATCCCACAACCTACCCGTCGCAGTTTCGAGTGAATGATGGCCTCGACGCCGCTAAAGAGATGGGTCTCACCGTCATACGTTCTCACAGTCTGGGCATCTCTACGGGGTGTAGCAATTGCATCGAACCTGAATTAGGAGTATTCAACGAGACTGCCTTTAAACATGTCGATTACGCTATAAAGGCCGCTAGAGATCGCGGTTTGCGCTTGATTATTCCCTTGACGGACAATTGGCACTATCCCACAGGCGGGAAACACAATTTTACTGATTGGCGAGGTATTACTGACGAAAACCAGTTCTACTATAACCCGCAAGTGATTCGAGATTTTGAAGCATACATCAGCACGCTGCTCAACCACGTGAATATCTATACAGGTTTGGCGTACAAGAATGATCCTACCATTATGGCCTGGGAAACAGGAAACGAGTTAGATCCCCCCGCAACTTGGACGCAGACCATTTCGAGGTACATCAAGAGCATTGATCGCAATCAGTTGGTAATGGATGGAAGAACTGGAATAGATCTGCATGCTGCCAGCCTAGTCAACGTTGATATCTTATCGGATCACTACTATCCAAAGAGTGTTTCAGTGTTGGAGAACGATGCCTCTCTCGCTAAGAGAGCCGGGAAAGCTTTCATCGTAGGAGAGTTCGACTGGAACGATGCAAATGGCGGAGATAGGCTAACCAATTTCCTTGCCGCTATTGCGTCTAATCCTGCCGTGGCCGGAGACGCGTTTTGGGAATTATGGTCCCATGACGATGAATATGGCTACGTCAGCAATGATCCACAATATACGTTCCATTATCCGGGAGATTCAGCGGCGATGAGAGCGGATGCAGGCCTTCTTCGCATCCATGCCTACACAATGAGAGGTGAACCAGCTCCTGCGGATAGCCCTCCCGGAGTTCCTCAAATTGGAGTAGTCATAAGAGGCGGCCCGCATGACGTGATTATATGGAGGGGAGCAGCTCTCGCGACCAATTATACAATCGAACGCTCCACTTCCAGCGCGAGTGGACCCTGGGCGGTCATCTGCGATAAGTGTGCTACAGATATGAGCACTCCCTGGACTGATACGACGACACCGAGAGGAGCTTTATGGTACAGAGTGATAGCGCATAACGTCCTGGGAGTAGCAGGTAATCCCTCAAGCCCCTATCAGGCAGGATCAGGAAGCATGATCGTTGATAATTTGGATGATTGGAGCAAGACCTATCAACATAGCCGCAATCTTATCTTGGATACGACCTACTCCGAACACATGCATGGCGACCAATCCCGCACTATCAGAATGACAGCAACCCACGAGTATATCATCTGGAAACAGGCCCGAATGACATCGTTCCAGGCCATTGCCTACTTCTGGCCGTACGAAGCGGTTTCGCACTTTTCTCTCTACACCTCGTTCGATGGAGAGCATTGGATACCTACTGACTCGGCCATAACCAGCATCAATGGCGATTGGATAGAATATATCTACACGCTACAAGGGCTATCAGGCGTGAACTATGTCAAAATGGTGTGGAACAACACGAGCGGCCTGGCCTGGAATCCGAACCTCGGCGAAGTATCTATCACGTATTAGCAACCATACCTTTACTGATGATGCTTGAGACGTTTCTGTAAGAAATGGATACCCATCCAGCAGAGACGGAAGAAGAAGCCCCAAATACCGCAAGCTTTTGCTGCTATGACTAGCCAATGCTGGTCTACATCCACCTCAACACGCCGGAGGAGGTGCGGATTGGTGTGGGGAGTGTTGAAACCATAGATTGCAGTTACTGCCCAGGCATATCCTGTTTCCTGCACAGCACGAATTGGGTGTTCACCGATATGCTCAGAGCGGCCAACAGGATAGGCAAAAGTAAGCACCAGATGTCCCAGTTGCCGCTCCAGCACCATACGGCACTCACTGACTTCGTACTGCACTTCAGCCGGATCGGCCAGATAGGCTAGAATGGGATGATGCATGGTATGTGCCCCGAACGAGACCCAACCACTCTCTTCCATCTCCCGGACTTCTCTCCACCTGAGAGGCAAAGCAGGTCTCTCTTCAGGGGTTGCCGGTGAAGGAGCCGCCAGCGCTCTGTGAACAGCAGCCAGGAATTCCTCGCGCTCGGTAACCGAGGTAGCATAGCGCACATGAGTATCAATAGCCAAGGCTAATGCTTTTCGCTCATCCTCCTGGTCGAGATGATAGGTGCATTCTTCGATTGAGGCCTCCCTCACCTGTGCATTTGGGATGAGATACGCATCCTCCTGCCACCAGAAACGGCTTCCGCTCTCGATGTAACCCGGCACCAGAAAGATAGTGATAGGAATCTGCAACTCGCACGCGAGCGCAAAGGCATGTGTATAGTTGTCGTAGTAGCCATCGTCAAAGGTTACTACAAGGGCTGTACGCCGATCTCTCTTCCGCTGCCCATTTTTTTGTGGCGTGTAGAGTTCTTCCAGTGCCGACTCAAGATGCAGTATACGATAGTGACGGCGTAGGTAGAGCAGGTGTCTTCGCAAGTCCCCGCCCGCGGCGCGATGGTAATTGAGGATTACCAGGCTTTGCCTCAATCTCTGTTTCCACCAGCGAGCCAGCCTTACCAATCCGCTATAGTAGAAGCATACTGCAATCAACATCTCCGCTCGCTTATACATGAGCGACTCTCTCTTTATTGATCGAAACAACCGCTTCGCAAACTACACCTTTCGAGTACTTTCCTTTTTCACAGAAGCATTCCTTGTGAGCTTCCTCTGAGAGAGTTCATGCCTCATCAGCCGCAGTGTCGAGCGCATGAAACCCCTCATCGCCGTCCAGACTGGAAGCAGATCTCTCCAATCAACGTAGTCATATCCTGTAGGGAGGAGAAAAGTCGATAGGAAATCCAGGATGGCCCGAGCTGGTGGCGTCACACCCGGTCTGCCACGCTGCCGTATCGATGCCAATGTCGTCATGATATCTCCTCCCAGGTAGCGCATATGAGTGCCTGTGTGATAACTGTTCACCTTCTCAAGGCGATCTCCATTCGCCCATGAATAGAGGAGGTAAGGGAAATCAACTCCATCACGCACAGCACCTCCAATCCCCAGATTGAGACGTGGGTTGATCTCCATGAGGTAGGGCTTACCGGCACTGTCACGCCGGAACTCGACTTGAGAGTAGCCTTCCAGGTCGATCTCGCGCACCAAGCGTTCCGCTTGCATACCTGTGTCTTCTGGAAAGGGAATGCTCTGGCGCAACGTATACACTCCACCGAGAGGTGGATTGGTACGCTTTCCCCAAAAAGCGTAGCGTGCATAGATTTCGCCATTCGCATAAAAGAAGCTCAAAGACTCACGCCTGCCGGAGAGAAACTGCTGGAAAAGTACAGTTCCGCCAGAGTACGTCAATTGCTCAACAGCGCGACGAGCCTCGTTAGGAGTTGTCACTAACTGCGATATCACTCGGGCTCCTCTTTTCCCACCCCACAACCACGACTCCACCGGCTTGACCACTGCAGGCAGACCAATCTCACGTAGCGCCTCCCCCACCTCACTCACCGACCTGAGTGTCACAGCACGAGGAACACCCACTTCTAATTGCTGAGCAATCTCCAGTGTTTGTTCTTTGTTGACTGCTATACTGAGAGCCGGTTCCTTTGCCAGGGCGATGCGCACCCGTTTTTCCAGTTGCTCCCGATGCTGTCGTATTAACGCTATTGTGCCATCTGAAGAAGTGATGAGGACACGAGCACCATTAGCATCCAATATCCGCTCGAGGCAGGTCAAGTATTCCTTCGTCCCTTCACGCGCGGCACATATAGCCTGCTGCTGGCACCAACGTGACGATAATGCTGGCGCAGGCAAGCCATCAACTGTCTCGAGCGCGGCAACTCGCAACCCCCGGCTGCCTAGAGAGCGCACCGTCACCACCGATTGCCGCAACCGGGCATCAAGCACAAGTGCATCATATACGACACGGCTCGCTGCATACTGCGAAGTCCGAGTCGCAACCCTGGTACTTTCCATTTGGATAGGTCCTTTCGTTATAAAGAAATATATGAGAAGCCAAAGTATATCATTGCATACATTGGAAGGAAAGGGTTTATATTCTTCCAAGCTCCCTTAGGAGGGCATCAGGATAGTCAAAGGTCATCCCATCAACACCAGCCTGGATAGCATTTCTCATCATCTCCAGGTTCTGCACCCCGCAAGCCCGAACGAATAACCCCAAAGAGTGCCACTGATCCACGAACTGTTTTGTCACTTTTTGTGCTCGTGGACAGAAGTATTTTATGTTTGCCGCAACAACTCTCGCCAGGTTTTCCTCCGAGACATCTGCTGTTAAATATTCAGCTTGAGCACGAGGATTTTTCTCTTTGATTCTGACTACTGTCGGAAAGTCACGAGAAGTAAAGGCTACACGGTCAAGAAGTTCTAATTGCTCAACCATATTCAAAACTTCATATTCGATACCCATTTGTTTTATTTCAAGGTCGAGAGTAGTTCGTCTCCCATATCGCTCCAGCGCTTCTCTTAACAGAGGTATACGCTCGCCAGCATATTTGTCATCAAACCACGAACCCGCATCAAGTTCTTGTAACTCATTCCATCGCAGCTCCTGCAGAACTCCCGTCCCGTTGGTTGTCTTGTCTAAACGATCATCATGAAAAAGCACCAGCACACCATCTTTTGTCTTCTGTACATCGGTTTCTATGCCATCAACTCCCAGCCCTAAAGCAATATCGAAGCCTGCATATGTATTCTCGGGGGCTAAACCTGCTGCCCCGCGATGCCCAATTACTTTCATGTTTTCTCCAATCACTACAAATGTTCTCTATGTGTGCAATCATGGTGATGCAGGAGCGGCACTCCAGATACCGTAACCAGAGATATTGCTGCAAAGCCCGTGCTGATCAAGACTGCAATAGCTTCCCGAGAGCGTATCATCTGATTGCACCGCTCCTTCAAACATGAGTGAAGCCTGGCCGTTCCCGGCAACAACTATAAACTGGACCTGTTTCGTAGTAGTAACATTCCCACTAAAAGAACGCGATCCAGTACCCGCCGTAAAGTTGCCTGAAATCTTCTCCTGACTTTGCTGCAATCCTGTGAGAGATATGCTCGTTTTACGGCTTGCTACTATGTCATACATAGTACCAGTATACGCTTTAGCTAGAACTGGATAACCAGTTGGCGTGACCTGTGTTGTTGCGCAGCTGTATAAGGTCAAATCTACACTCCGATAGACCACCTGAGGTTTATCTAAGCGATATAGCTGTGCTTCAACATGGACAGTATCAGTAGTTCTCGGAGCTATTGGTATCCGGTGCTCCCATTCTCCCTGGGATGCCAGCAGAACTGCTGGCCATGAAGTTACCTGGTCTCCATTCACACTCATGGTAATACGATACGTCACCGGAGTTGTCTCGAAGTTATGCACTCCAAGACGAACAGAACAGGTTTTTCCAGTTTGAACTATTGGAAGCATCCAGAGCTGTGTAAAGCCGGGATAAGGCTGCTGTCCCGCACCGGTCAAGGCATACAGGACAGAGAAGATTGCGACGATCATAGCCAGCCCGAACAACATATATCCAGAGAGGTTGAAGCGAAACCTGGGTTGTCGTACCCTGTTTCCCGGCGAGGAGCGCCGGAGATAGGCGGCCCCGACAGAAAACGCCGCTGTCAGTAGTCCCAGCAACACGGCCCACGAGAGTGCTTGTAATCCTCCTGGCAACATATTCAGGATGAAGCCGCTCATTACATCAATTGTAAGGCTCAAGCCGAGACTGAGTAGAAGACGACTCGAGAAATTGAACGAGTGTTTGTGAAACAAGACTTCGGAGAGGATATAACCCGGCAACACAAAGACCAGGGGAAGCGCCAGGATGATCCCTACGCCAGGAACTTGCCTGGGAAGCAGCGCCCATACCACATTCAGGACTGCAATGAGCATCGTTCCAATCAAGTCAAGGTTTTTCAGGCGCATTGATCAGCCCTCCCACATCGTAAATCACAATGTCACCGCTATCAAATACGCGATTGACCTGTGGTATCGTGTTAAATTTTGTAAGAGCTTCTATGCTCATCGGAGTGGTATGCTGAAAGGCATCGGGTTCTCCCTCATCAAAATAAAAGCCGACCTGCGGAAGGGCTTTGCTTAAACGCAGATCAATAACGAGATAACGCACATGGGCCTGTTGCAGAACTGATACTCCATAGGAGCCAAGAGTAGCCGAGAAGAAAATAGCTTCCTCATCTAACTTGCTATCGCTCGGGCTTACAATATACTGATCACCAAAGGTGCCCATCAATAATTCGTTGGTGCGATCAGTCGCAATGCGGTTATTGGGTCCCAGGTAGAAATGCGCCCATGTCGCTGCCTGTATCCCCTCTGGTTCAATGGAGGCAGTATCGGCAGCCACTACGTAAGGACCCGGCAACAACTCCTTTGGTGGGCCAGAGCCAAGAATGAATCCCCCCAGGAAAAGCACTACAATTGCCCATGTAATCAATGTTATGTGCTTCCAACTCAGATGCTTCGTTGGCCAGAATTGCGTGATGAAGACAGCTAGCACGCATGCAATGGGAATAAAGAGCAACGCGGCAGCCCGGTCCGGAAGCTCTGATCCAAAGTTAGTGAAGCGGAATAAATGACTGAGTGGATAGAGAAGCGAGGTAATGCCTAATGCCAACATGAGTGCGTTAGAACGATAGCGTTGCCATAGGCAGAGCAGGCCAAATGGCAGGCAGAGTGCGATAAGGCCTACAGAGGAAAGAGCCAGCACTCGTTGCCAAAGTGGTGTCGTCGGACCGGAGTAAGCAGCGAAAAGTGGTCGTGCACTACTAGTGCCTGCCAGTACATGCCCAAGTTCACTCAGCGCTCCCTCAAAATATGGAGAAAGATACGCTACAACTGGATTGCCAGGAAGATTGATCCAGGCCAGAGACAGAACAATCGCAAGAAGAGCGGTACAGGCAAGGCTCGATCGGGGCAAGGTAGCAGGCCTTCGAAACAGATAGATTGCTACCCAGAGTATGAACAATCCATCGAAGAAAAAGTCCGTCACATGGTGTGTAACGACGACTGTTCCCAGGATGAGCCATGCAGCAAACGTTATCCAACGCCGATTACTTTTCGCTGTTTCGCTCCTTGCCATCAGGAACAGCATACATAGAGCAAGTGGGAGTGCCAGGGATTCATAAGCAAATTGCGCGTCAAAAAAGAGATAATGCGGATTGGTCGCATAGATGACCGTCGCTATTCCTGCGATGCGGGCTGATTTCGTTATGAACTCATAAAGCATGAAAAGGGCAAAAATTAGTGATAAGCGAGCTATACCTACCACAATGGTACCAGAAATGAAAGTACTTAGCCCACTCAGCTTCGCAAATGCATCCGTCACAATTTCAAGACCAGGGTAAAAAGGACTGACAGGCAGTAGACCATTGCTACTGAAGAGATGCCCACTGCTGACAATATCATCTGCTGTGCGCCAGTGCAGAAATTCATCAAAATAGGAAAAGTAGAGCGGACTAAACATCACCTTCACGAGGTAGAAACAAATGCCAATAACACATAGAAGACTAAGACGCTCAAACCGTGATGCTGCAGGAGAGATAAGTCGCACTACAGCCGGCACAAAGATTATGAGCAGGCCAAGCCAGAGAAAAATATCTCCACCTCTTGTACCATTACGTGAGATGTTGTATGCATAAGCTACTGAAAGTATGCCCAAAGCGCTTGTTAGCATCAATAGCGGGAGCCATCCCCAGGTTATCGGCAGCAACTCCGTTGCCTTCTGATAACTCTTATCAATGACCTCTGGTTCAGCATCTCGAGTCCTGGCAAGCACAGCAGCAAAGATATGCTGTAATGGCATTGGTAACCTGGCCAGGACTTTGTTGGAGGTATAGACAGAAGGAGCCGGGCCTACCCCGGCCGCTTCGGTTTCAGTGCCAGTAGGAGCGTGACTTGCTCTGTCCGCTTTCACAGCAGTGTCGGCAAGAGATTGCGCATTCGCTGGAGGTTCGCCATTTATGATCTTGTCAGAAACAGACGTGGCCGTAGCATCAGCAAGAGAACGTACCCTTACACGAAGGAGCCGCCTTGTTTTCTCTGCCTCGTCGGTCTCTGTCATAGTATCCAGTATACGTCCACAATGTCCACAGAAGTGGGCATTGTCTGGCAGCTGAGTCCTACAGGCCGGGCAGTCCTTCATAACAGCTCCTTCATAGAGATATCTTGTTGCATAGCCTCTGTTCAACAGAAATTACCAAATTTTTAATACGTATGATTGTATCAAAAAGTATCAATGTTTCAAAAATCCGTTCAGTATCTTCTTCATGATTGCAACACCTCCTGGTAGACCTGCTCAATACGTGGCACCACGGTGCTAGCCTGGAACTCACCTACTCTTTGTTTAGCCCTAACCCCCATACGCTCTCGCAGCACTGGATCATCTAACAAATGCCGCATAGACTGTCGCAAAACAAGCTCATCGCCTGGGTCAACAAGAAGCCCGGTCTCGCCATCAACGACGATATCGGGAAGGCCACCAATGCGCGATGCAATCACAGGGCGTCCCATCGCCATTGCCTCCAACGCCACGGTCGGACAAGAATCAAAAGAGGTTGAAGGCGTCAGCGCGATGGTACAGCGCTGCCAAGCACTCATAACAGCCGGGCGAGGCCAGCTTGACAGAGCCAGTACATTAGGTGGAAGGTCGATAGCAAAACCATCCGGCATGCGCCCGATAAGCACCAACGGTATCTGGCTTTCCATTGCAGCATATGCTCGAAGTAGCACCTCCTCGCCCTTTCCACGTCCCATATCACCGACAAAAAGCAGGTAATCGTCCTCCGGCAGTTGCGCCAGAAGCGGATGAGCATCATCGCGAGACTCACTCAGGTCGTCCGAGACGAAATTGGGTATTACACAATAGGGCACCCGATGCCGCGCCAGCTGTGTTGCGTCTGCAACTGCCCGGCTCACAGGCAGAAACATATTAACAGTGCGATATTCAACTCCTCCCCAGAACCAGTTAGCCAGGGTGATCGACACTCCCCTTGCAACGCCATAATGCCGGGCAGCACAGCCTAAACACTTCGTCAAGCCAGGACCACTGCACACTTCCCCTCGATACACAAATGCTTGCTTGGCACAAACGAGACTACAATCATGCAGCGTTACAACTAATTTGGCCTTGCTCCAGGCTTTGAGGGGGGTAAAGGAATGTACCATCCAGTTATGGGCGTGAACAATGTCAGGACGTTCATGTCTAATAATGCGCCGGAGCGCCCATAACACCTCTGGATCAGGGAACGGGGGCGAGTGCTGGCGCTCTTTTTCACTGAAAGCAGCGTTCACACGCTGCATCGAGGCACGGATACGATGGACTCGAACACTCGAATCGCATTCGAATGCTGGCATGCCCTCTTGCCAGAGCGTCGCTACCGAGACATCATGTCCCCTCGCCACAAGCTCGATGCTGAGATCGCGTACGTAGCGTTCTTCTCCACCAATGAGGGGTCGGTAGAACTGGGCTAGCATTAAGATGCGCATTGTTCCCTCTCGGTCGATACACCTTGAGGTCGAACGACCTTATAAACTGTAGGAGACATAAACAGAGCTTCAATACACAGTGCCACAATCAAGCCCAGACTCAACCCTGTTAAACTGCCAAGACCTGCGCCCAATGCAGGTAAGGCTACTTCCAGGAGACCAGCTGCCACTATAGGCAGCAGCGTACGAGCTACCCGACCGTGAATACGATGTATTGCTATGTAAAGGTTCTTGATTAGCAGCGGAAAAGCTCCGAGAGCCAGAATGCGCAGACTCCACGATGCCTCATCAGCATAGATATGACCGAATAGGTCCAATATCTGAGATGCACCGAGCAACAGTACAGCATATGCAAGCATGCAAGCCACTACTCCAAGACTTAACGTCGTGCGAGCTTTGTGTGTCAGGCTATCCGGCTGAGCGGAGCCCGTTGCATAGAGTACAGTCCCAAAGGCAAGCGGGATGAAAGAGACAAATGCTGAGGTAGTCCAGGCAATGTAAAACCAGGCGTTCGCCCTCGCCGAAAGTATTACCGTGACCAGCACTGGCAAGACGAGAGGAGGAGCCTGAAGTAATAGATTGAGCATGTGATGCTGTAACGCAGCTAGCTTGAGCTTCGCCAGCAATCCCCAGTGTGGTAAATAGCTTTTACCGGTCCCTTTTCCTTTCACTACCACAAATGTAGCAAGTGCTGCCAACGAGAATGCACTACCAGCCGCCCACGTCGCATAAATAGTTAGCCCCGTGGTATGTGACAACCAGATGACCACTACAGAAAGCGCAACGAGTTTAGCCAACGCAAAAAGCACATTGCGCCAGAGTTGCAATGGGCCCCGCAGTAGTCCGATAAGTGCTTGGTCAAGGACTAGGGTAATCGCAGTCAGACCGACACCAGCAGCGAAAAGCAGCATGTCCGGCACGCTGGCTCTCAGTACAGCGAAGTCAGTTGAGAGAAAGGGTGCAGCAATTGCGAACACCATTCCAATGCCTGCTCCGACTCCACCAACCAGAATTAGAGCAGCACTGATGAGCGATCCTTCTTTGCCCGGCTGGCGTGGTAGCTCACCGATCAGCAAGGTGCCCAATCCCAATACACTGAGAGTTCCAAGTAGCGTCATAGCTGAGATTGCTGCGGAGGCAAGGCCTACAGCTTCCGGCAAGAACTTTCTCGCTGCTAACCACCAGTAGGCGAAGCCAAGCACTGAGTTTACTCCCGTCGTCGCGACTAGTGATCCAGCATTGACTATGATGGCACTATTTTTCTTTACCTGTTGATAAAGCCACGTTCTCACCATGTTAGGCTTCCTCGTCCAGTAGAGGTAGGGGTGGGGTTTGCCCCACCCGCTCTTGTCCTGCCGACTTACGAAGCGCCTTACGGGCGTTCCGCGTTGCCCACCGACTCCGTATATAGGCAAATGGCCCATACACCATCCCTTTCAGTTCAAGCCTTGTCAGTTCTTTCGGATAATGCATTGACTTCTTTCTATTCTTTGGTGATCTTGCACTCAACGTGAAGTAGAGACCATATGGCACTTTAGTGATCAGGTTCAACAGGAGTCGAGGGTTATCAAGCAGGCTCTTCGTCAAGTAAGCGGTCAATCCAACACCATAGTTATACATTTGCCGATGCAGGCTCGCTTCGTCGCGTCGATGTAGATGATAGAGTAGCGCGTCAGGAGTATACACCAGCTTGTGACCTCCTATAACCGCCTGGAAGAAGAGGGCAAGATCCTCGCCAGCTTGCGTCCTGTCCCCTGGCCCAAGAGCAGGGTCGAATCCACCGACGCCGCGTAAAAATGCTGCGGTAAAGGCTGCACTGACGCCCGAACCAAATTGACCCGCGGTGTAAGGATGCAGAGGCGTCTTCGGGTGATGATCTGTCATATCAAAGATGCGCCGCGTAAACCCCTTGCTGAAGCCACCATACTCCTCAAACCAGACCTGCGCTGGAGTCTCAAGCTCCAACGGCATAACGAGACCAGTGACGCAGGCGACATCCTCAGCCACGCTGAAAGCCCTGACCAACTCAAGCAGCCAGTAAGTATCCACTACTACATCATCGTCGGTAAAGGTCAGTATCTCTCCCTTTGCTGCCGCTATTCCTCTATTTCGCGCCCAGGATGCTCCTGGACGGTCTTCACGAATATAGCGTACCCAGGGCATGTCGCGGTACGCTTGCTGTATAAGAACAGCAGTCGCATCTGTTGTGGGCGCGTTATCTACCACAATGACTTCATAATGGGGATACTGTAAAGACACAAGTGAGCGTAAGCATCGCTCTAGCTGTTCAGGACGATCATGAGTTGGAACAATCACACTGGCAAAAGGGACCTCTGTTAAAAACCTGCCGCGCTCTTTAATACAGCGAGGAGGAACGGGACTGCAGAGGCCTGCTGTGCTCAGTTCCGTCACCGGGGAAAGCCCATCTTGCTGTAGATGCTCATTAATTTCCTGCCCTAAGTAGTGCCAGGTGTGCTGAGTATATTCATATGCGCTCATTTCGCTCTTGTTTAACTGTAACCCTATGCTGCCTAGTGGTCGTGAGTGCAGCCGAACAAGGCACATAGCACGTTTATAGCAGTGCCCGGTCTGATCATCGATGGCATATATTGTAGGTAACGGTTGCCCCAATTCAATTTCTAAGATGCGCACTGGCACATGTTCTGGTACCTGACATGTGATAGTAGAACTTTCCAGTTTCCTTGTCGTTATCAAGTGCATTGCCTTCCTCCACATGGACATGTTGGCTCCAATCACATTACGTACAGAAGTACCCTCTGTAGGCATGCCCTGATAGGTACATCCGACCGCCCAGTTGAACTCTTCAGGAAACCAGGATGGTCGCTTTCCATCCCAGAGTGGTTCGATCTTCCCACCGACACCTATTACGATAGAATCCGTGTAATGTGCCATCAGGCGCTCTATCCAGTTCGGTTCGGCGATAGCATCATCATCCGGGAAAGCTACTACCGGTTGCTGCGCAACAGCAGCTCCACTATTACGCGCCCCAGACAGTCCTTTCGCCTCCTGATTCTCAATCACGATTACGCCTGGCACGCATTCCTGAACTCGTTTCAGTAAGCCTGGATTGTGGTCGATGACGACAATGATCTCACGAGGTGGCAGCGTTTGCTGCTGAACAGAACGTATCGCTGCAACCAAGTCATTCCATCGGTCTTCAGTATATGCACATATTATCACGGAAATATCGTGAAATGTTTGTGCCAGATTATCGCTCTCTAAACGCTCTGTTAGCAAACAATTACAAAACGATCTCCTCTGATGTCGAGGACCTTTCATTTATGTTAAACGAGGTTGCAGGATAAGGTGGTAGTAGTAAAGGCGAAACCGGCCTGATTCGCTCTCTCAAAATCGTCTTTAACACTCGCCAGCCGTCACGAAATGTATGCAGATTACTCTGACCGTACATACGCTTATGTTCCAGGCTTGGAACTTCAACAATTTTCAGCTTGTTTTTGTGCATACGCAGGCTGATCAGCGTCTCAACCTCGAATCCATCGCAATCAATTTCGATGTTGTCAAGGCAGCGTTTCCAGAAGGCATTGTAGCCGTAACACAAGTCAGTGAAGCGCGTACCGAAAAGCAGGTTGGTCAAGCTGCACAATCCATCGTTACCGAGGAGACGCAGGACCGTAATATCGTGACTACCTCCACCCAGAATGAAGCGTGAGCCCTTAGCGAAATCGCTTCCTCCCAGGAGTGCGTCAATAAAGCCTGGTATCTCAGCTGGATCAGTTGAAACGTCGGCATCTAGCATCACAATGATCTCACCTGTGCAGACGGCAAAACCGGCTCTTAGCGCGTCACCCTTGCCTTTTCCTATCTGTTTGACAATCCGAATGGACGGTAGCAGATGCTGTGCTACCGCGATAGTATCATCGGTTGAATACCCATCAACGAGAATAACCTCACTGATGATAGGTGGAATGCGTGGCAAAACATACTGAAGGTTTTGAGCTTCATTCTGTGCTGGAATAACGAGGCTGATTCGCGGAAATTGTCGTTTTTCTTCCATGAGCGCTATCCTATTGAAATATACCGACTAAAAATGAAAAGCGCTACACAAACACAATACAAGTTGAACTCGCAACACGTTATCACTCATTGAGTCCTTGCCAGATATCATGTGACTTTGTCATTTCTTGCTAAGTACAATCACACAACTTTTTGGGCATTGTATGTGCCTGGTCAGCAGATCTTATCCCAAATTTGTTCCTTAGATTGTACTTCGTGCATACTCACGCAACCTTTTCGGGAAGAGAAAGATGTGGCTCATAAGAACAGCCAAAGTAGGTACAGACGCGTTGGGCAAGCTGCGAGGCCGTAAGCAAGCCGTTGGGTTCGACCACATTGCGCTTGGCGTGGACCCATTTGGGCTCGATTGGATTGAGCCAGGGACTCTGCTTGGGCAGAAACAAGGGCAGCATGCGCACCCCTTTGCCGTCTTGCTTGACCTGCTGATTGTGCTTCCTGATCCAGGTGCGCACCTGTTTACTGTAATGCCAGGAGGCGTTGTCCCAGATCAGCAACCAGGAGGTTTTGCCTTGCGCGTGCAATCGCGTGCAACACCAGTCCAAAAACTGCGTCGTGATTTCGCTGACCGGACGACCTGTCACGAAGCGAAGCGACATCTCTTTGCGGACCGGATCAGAGGCTGTCCCGCGTTGCCAGAGCACTCTATAACAAGCAAGAGCTTTTGGATCGAGATCAGCTTTTTTCCAGGATTGCTCCACCAGGCGAACTGGATGGTCTTCGCTTTGCCAAGCGTGCATGCGGGGCAGGGCGAAACGACTCCACCACACCTCGTCGAGGAAGCCGATGGCCCACTCAGGCCGCTGACTGGCCCAGACGATCAAACGGTCGCGTGCGGTTTTTTTTGTAGATACAGCGGATCGGGGCTGGTGATCCAATGCTTGGCGCGTTTCCAATTGATCTTGAGGCGTTTGAAGACGCGGCGGACGCTCTCGTCGGAAACCAACGTGGTAGTCAGCCTTGCTCGAAACTGACCTGGGCGACCAGTTCCAAGGTCCACTGGCCGCTCTCTTTGCCAAACTCCTGCGGACGACGATGCAAGATTGCCGGTAGTTGCTGGGCTGCTTCTTCCGAGAAGGTGGTTCGCAGTCGATGGGGGCGTGAGGAGCCTTCTTCCAGCACGCTCAGACCGCCAGCATTGAAACCATGGATCACATTGCGAACGGTCTGGTCGTCGCAGCCGAGTTGGAGGGCAATCTTTGGGACGCGTTCCCCACGGGCAGAAGCCAGCAAGATCTGGCAACGGCGCAAGATGAAGGCATCGGACGAGCGCAATCCTGCCTGGATCTGGCGCTGTTCGTCCTGGGTGAATGGTCGGGTAAAAATGGGGGTTCTCATGCCCTCTCTTGTACCACATTGTCTACCACCTTTGGTGGGAACGCACTAGGCCATGAACCAAATGCAGCTCTCGTTTTCATCGACTTCAGGATGCCACTTTTCTCTTTCACTCCTAATACGTCTTCTGTCACTCCTTCTATTACTTTAATGCATTAAGGTAGACGTTTGGTGTTTAATCAGGTAGAAATCTGGTGTAGGAGACCAGGTTCTGTTGCAAAAATGCCACAGGCTGTGTGTAAAGGTAGCTTCGCTCCGCTTAAAGAGGGACTTGACAGGAGATATCTCGTTTTTGCTCGGCCCCTTATCAAGCGGTCTCAAATCACTTTACACACAGCCTCTCAGCTTGACTTTGTACATTTCCAACCTACTAACAGACGGCCAAAGACAAGCGCTCAAGAGTAGAGCGGGGGAGTAAAACCACATCAGGATCAGTGGGTGATGTGGGAAAAGTCCCCTGGCCCCACAGCTGCCGCCTGACGACAACGAGCACGTCACGAAAGGTGGCGGTTTGTTTGCGATACCAGGCCGCTTGAGCGACAGGAACGCGTCCATCCGGGTGCAACGCTTGCCCAAAGAGGGTCACCAGACTGTAGAGGCCAAAGAGCAGAGGAGTCGAGCGCTCAATGGCTTGATCCGACCATTGGCGTTGTGTCTCGATGCCCAAATGAGCGCGACTCTCTTCAAACGTCACTTCCAGACTCCAGCGCTTCATAAAGTCCCTGACGATCTGTTCTGCCGTCTGGGCGGGGTCGGTGGAAAAGATGGCTTTGGGGGGACGCTTGCCCGATGGATCACGCGTCAGGACCCAACGGATAGGCAACGGATCGCATCCATAGCGGTACCACAGCGCTGTGCCGGTGCAAATCTCGAGGGTTCGCTCTCCTTGACCATACCAGTCCAGAGTGAGCTCCTGCCAGACCGTTTCCGGGTTCTGTAAGACCTGTTCCAGAGCTGGCAGGCGTTGACCGACGACACGAGGACGGCCAATGGTGTGCTGGGTGCGTTCGGGAGGGGGCTCATGGAGCACTGCATCCAATCGACCAGTCGTGACCAGGGTCACGTGCTGAGCCTTCGCATGTAGTCCCAGTTCCAGGATCGTATAGGCGGTATCGCCCATCAGCTTAATGGATCGATCAGGGAGCCAGCGACGGACCAGACTGAGCATCTGATGCGCCCACATCCCTACCGTCTTGTGCCGCTTGCCCAGCCGTTCACTCACCTCGGGGGTCATCGCAAGGACACACAAGAAAGGCAAGGCCCAGCGTTGCTTGGTCCAGGGGAGACTCACGACCACTGCCATCACGATCCAGCGCAAGCCAGGGCTACTCACCGAGCGTTCTCGACTGGAAAGCGCGCTGTCGCGATAATGCCCACGTTTGCTGATCTTGCTCCCCCAGCGTCGTTCAAGCGTTTCGTCGATCACCAGGTCCACACAGGCTCCGGCTGGCACAAAGGTCTCGACGATGAGCAGGAGGAGCTGGCGGCTCACTGCCAGAGGAGACCAGCGGGCTCGATTGAGGACTTGATGAAAGCTGCTCCAGTTGCCTGCCATGCCGTTGCCGCTGGCACGCAGGGCTGCTGCGACCGTGCGGCGTCCCTGGGCAAGCAGGGTTCCGGTTAACAACGTCATCAGTTTCCTCCATGTCGGAGCGGTAAACAATGGCCGAAAGGCCGTCAGAACTTCTATAATGGGATCGGGAAGGGGCATGAACATCCTCCTGGGATAAGATAGTGCTTGTGTTAGCTTCTATCTTACCTCAAGAGGCTTTCATGCCTGGCTCTCTTTACTAAATTGTACAAAGTCAAGCGCTTTCATGCCTGGCTCTCTTTACTAAATTGTACAAAGTCAAGCTCAGATCGAAATACTCCCAGATCTGGCTAGCCGCAATATGGAGTGTCTGTGAAGAATCGAAGAGAAAATTCACCATGCCAAGCGCGTGAATAATCCCACACGCCCAGGTGTTAGCCTTGCCTCGTACGAGTGGCGAAGGGCGCTTGCGACACAGGGTCGCGGTCAGCTCACGGCAGAGCTGAGCGTACTCGTCGTTTAAGTCCCTTTGGCTGAAGCCATCCGTGAGGTGGGTAATTTCGTCGAAGCGTGCTTGTAGCTCCTTGGGAACCTGCTGCGAGGTACTTCTTTTGGCCATGTCTGCCTCCTTTTTCTTTCGGTGCGAGCGTATCAGCGTTGGTTATGACCAATGATGCGTCTGTTTGTCAGGCCTGCGAGTTTCGGCCTCGTCGGTTGGGGTAGACCCGGAGGTGCTTGCCGCTGGATGTTCGGCAGGCGCAGGCCTGCGAGAGGAACGTTGCCTCTGCTCTTTGTCAAATGCTTCCCCAGCCGCCGGATGCAGGAGCACTCGGCGTTGGAGCAACGGAAATCCCGCTTGCCCGTAGGAGGTCCGTTTGATGAGTTTGACTTTGGTGTTGAAACCCTCAACCATTCCATTATTGTAGGATTCGGTACAAGCATTTGCCACCGCTCTTTCATCGTCAGCCAGCCCCTCAACAAAGCGGATGAGTTCGGTGATCCCACTTGAGCGTACGGCTGCTTTCCACTGCTCCAATCGTTGCACCCCTTGACGCTGGCGTAGGAGCTGCCCAAACTCCCGTGTGAGGGTGAAGGCCGTTGCAATCGTGGGATCACGGCTCACGATCTGGTCGATGAAGGCGATTTGCTCTTTCGTACGATGGTGGGCTGGACGAACCATCATGAGTGCCGCCGATCTCGTGGAAGGAACATTCCTCTGGGTAATGGTTTGCCTGCTCACTGCTTGTGTTCTCTGGGGGCGAAATTGTCGAACGATCCGGTCAATGGTACGCAGCGATCCTGAATATCCCTGAGCCACGACCTCTTCATACAACTGAGCCGCAGTATGACATCCTTGGTTCCATCGATCACTCAGGTACGACAGATAGGGAGCAGCCACATGTCCAGTACGGCGACGAGTTTCTCGGGCTGGGGGATGTTCGTGCTCCAATGCTCGATAGACGCTGCTGCTTCCTATCCCGATCATCGTTGCGATGTCTTCTTTGTGGTATCCGGCACGGAACAACGTCCAGATCTGCTGATGGCGACGAACCCGTTGCTGATAGCGCTGCTCACGTTCCTGTTTGATTTGCTGCTCAGCGGCTGATTTGGGGGCCGGATGTGGCTTCCCGGCAAGCTCCTGTGCCACCGCTTTGAGCGACTGTTTGTGATGACGAAAGAACTTCTCCAGGGCTTCGGCAAAATTCTTTTGTAAATGGAAGCGATCGACAACGTGTTTGGCATGGGGAGCGCCAGCAGATGCCGCTTCGCGGAAGATCTTGCCACGATCGCGCGAAACGATGTCTATCTGGGGATGCGCTACGAACCAAGCGGTACTCGTCTCTACCGAACGTTCTGGCAGCAGAGCAGCCACCCGTCGACGTTGAAGATCCACCAGGATCGTCGCGTAGCGTGCCCCCTTCTTCCAGGCCCATTCGTCGATTCCGGCCACCCGAATGGAGAGATCGTTTGGCAGGGGAAGCTCAAGGACCCGACGAATAATCGTCTTTCCCGTGGTTGGCATCGCAAGCTTAGACGACAGACGCGCTCCATCGGCTCCATTGGTTGTGGTTCCCAACCATTGCAAGGTTTGGATCAGCCGATCTGTCATGCGTGCATATCTGTGGACTAGTTCGACGAAGCGTTCAGCAAAGATGCGTTGGGAACAAGAAGGGGAGCCGCACACCCACTTGCGAACTGTCAGTTTGAGAACCACACGTTGTGCGCCACAAGCCACATCGGCAACGGTGCGACGATACCGACTATGAATGCGTGAGCCTGGCGTTGCACACCTGGGACAAGGGACCACCGATGAGATGGCAGAAAGAGACACAACCAACAGATCATGGTTCTGCTCGACAGCATCAATACTGAGCGTTGAAGGCAAAGGGAAAAAAGACCCTCTATTGTCAAGTCCTATGATGACCAATTTGTAGCAAAAGAAAAAATCAGGAAAAGGAGGAAGGGAAATGTCTTCAACAAGGCATGAGAAAGTGTACCACGCCGCTCACCGCTGTCAAGCCGCTTCG
>WNGD01001905.1_pt1 | contig 22733 bp, 22 predicted proteins | sample 5400671 | NCBI WGS metagenome assembly WNGD01 (sample SAMN13153369, study PRJNA577476) | soil metagenome | isolation source: 40 cm soil or saprolite under grassland replicate 2 | place: USA:California | collected 2016-06-15
CACTCCGTCACAATAACCGTCAACATCACGCCCTAATCGCGGGTCTTAAGTTACTTTCAACTATGGCTCTTAGGAAGCCGATCTGGTTGTTGTAATTGTCTCGAGCTTGGCCTTCAGCCTTCTATTTTCAGATTCTCGCTCGCTGTACGCTTTGTCGAAAGTGCTTGGATCGGGGACCCTGCCTTCCTGTTTGATCCTGTCCATTTTCTGAAGCTCTTCTTGTACTCGTTCGAGTTTGAGACGTACAATGTTCTCGGTTTCCGTTGCTCCCGCAAAGGGAATACCCTCTGAGCTGGAAAAGATGCGGATCCCACAATTCGAACAGCTCGCAGTCGCACGTTGGCTCCGTGCTCCGCAAACCAGACATGTATTCTCAGTACGCGATACAGGTTGCTTCAAACCGCTGCTCCACGTTGTGGTGGTGTCTTGGAAGAATTCCTCTACGTATGGTCTTCTAAGATACCAGAGCTGAAAGATCGCGAGTGTCGGGTTTCCTTGGTGGAATGCTACCGCTGCGAATCCCGAGATGATCGCTATGACTGTGACAACGGTTTCAACTGTTAAAGCCCACTCTCTCCCGTTCCAGAGTCCCCTGCCTAGATAGACCAGTCCAACGCCAACTACGACGGCGCCCGCTCCGATTATTCCGAGTACCGGGAGAAACAATAGCAATATTCCTGCGAGTCCGAGGATGAGCCCGCCAATCAGATTCTCGGCCGCGAGTATTGTTATGCCAAGGGGTCTAGTGCTCGTCGGCTCTCGGGGCTGTGCAATCCCCCAGTATGCTAGTGAGATGATTGCCAGGGCAGCTTCTATGATCGGGGTGATAGTCGCGCCTGGGCCTGGAACCGTGAAGTCAATGGCTGCTGAGATGAAGAACGCTGCGCTCAGCACCAGTGTCGTACTATTCCGCGGGCCGGCTTGCAACGACGTAGACAGAATTTCAGATTGAACTTTTTAGCATTACTCTTCTCGACCCGGTGCTTCCTTCGGAACTGATTCTGACATGATCGCACGCGCGACCTAAACGGAGGGTGTTTGGGTAATGCTTTGGAATGATTGTTTTCGTTTCTTCCCTTCTAGGACGAGAACAATAACAACGACTCCTACCCCTATTGCGGCCCACGCGGCGAGGAAGTAGATTATCCATGAGGGAATGGCGAAGAGTTGGAACGGGAATGGGTTTGTCGTGGATAGGTTGGAGACTGCTATCAATGCGATTGAGGTTGTCTCAGCGTTCTCTTGTGTTCCGGCGTATGTTCCGATCTGGTCGTAGCCGGTGTGGAAGCCTCCGTCGGGGCCTTGCAATCGGAAGAGATTCTCTTCTCCGTAAAAGTACGTTCCCGAGATTTTCTGTTGAGCGTAGATGTAGAGTGCGAGCTTGTAGGTCTGGTAGATCCCATGCTCCATTGCTGAGCCGGCCTTGTAGGCCTCATCAACCATACCCCGGCCGTCAAACATGGTAGTGAGGCAGTCTATCTCGTGCTGCGCGCCAGTGCTGTTGCCCTCCAGTCTCAGTTCTAGGGCCGTGTAGACGGTGACGTCGGCGTATGTGCAGTCAGGAAAAGTTCCAGTGGCATTGTGAACCTCCCAGAGAACAGTGTAGTTGCCACCTGTGGTGGTTGGAGAGGTTCCGCGGAAAAGTTTGCCCGCGGTGGAGTTCGCGACAGTGTAGATTCCACCGTTGTTGATTGGAAGATGGATCCTTACTCCAAGTAGTGTTTCGTGCATCTGATCGTAGCCGCTGTCGCAACAGGAACTGATCGATTGATTGATCGCCTGGCTAGTAGTGGGATCGCATGACGAGAACGCTTTCTCAACGAGTAGGTTGTCACTGGCAATATAGTAGATGTTGCTGTTTGAGGTGCTTCTCACCAGCCCGAGAGACTGGTTGTAGAGGCTCTTGAGAAAAGAACAAGCAGCCTGCATTCTCTGCGCAAGAAGATTTGAGGAGATAGGCTGAGCCGCGGCTGGGGTCGATATTGTGCTTGCAAGGAGGGTTGAGAAGAGGGTGACGAGTAGAATGGACGCACGTAAAAGGTTCGTTTTCTCTCAAACCAGATAAGAACGGGGGAGCATTAAGTTAGTTTCGGTCTCATCGCATCCTAGTAATTCAAGCGTACTTGTCGATAGATCCGCGGTGCGCGCTAACCGGTGCAACGTTGGTGTTTCTAGCGCTTCGATGTGTTGTCCAGGAATCCGATGATTGTATCAGCGATGTACTCTCTTTCTTCTGGTCCGATTCCGTTGTGGTTGCCGAAGAAGAATGAACATCGCATTATCATCTGAGAGTTTGGTAGTTGTCCGACTGTTCTATGGTCGATATGTTTCATTGCAGGTTGTTCCGCCATGTTACCGGCCATAATGGGTCGGGTTTCGATGAGCTTCTCCTCCAAATGATTCACGAGTTCTTCCCGGGTGAACCCTGCGTCCGGTTTCACCGTTATGGGATAGCCGAAGTAGACATGCTTGGCGTGTTCTGGTTCGGTGGGCAGGATCAGCTTGTCCGTGTAGTCTGAGAGTTTCTCTGTCCAGTAATTCGCGTTCTCGCGTCGTTGATTGATGAAACTGTCCAGCTTGCGGATCTGATGGATTCCGAAGGCGCCCTGTATTTCCGTGGGCCGAAAGTTGTAGCCATGGGTAATGAAAAGGAATCTTGGGTCTATTCCCTTGTTCGCCGAGGAGTAACTTGTTCTCTCTTTTAGATCTCTTACCCAGCCGAAGGCTCGCATAGCCTTGAGATATTCGTAGAGGGCGTCATCGTTGGTTACGACTATGCCGCCTTCGACGGTCGAGATATGATGGCTGATGAAGAAGCTGAATGTTCCCATATCGCCAAAGCTGCCCACCTTCCTGCCGTGAATCTCAGCTCCGGTTGACTCGCACGCGTCCTCAATGAGGAATAGGTCATGGTCTTCAGTGATCTTCTTGATCCCATCTAGTTCGCATGGACCACCCAGGAGATGAACTGGCACTACTGCCCGGGTCTTTGAGGTCACTGCTTTCTCCGTCTCTTCCGACAGAATGTTGAAGGATCGCGGGTCGACGTCGACAAGAACTGGTATGCAGCCGACGTTTGCGATGGGATAGACGGTTGTCGCCCATGTGACGGCTGGCGTTATGATCTCGCTTCCTCTCTCGATATGGTCTGGGAGGATTGGGTTGGTGAGGACTGAGAGGGCTAGGAGGTTCGCGGAACTGCCTGAGTTGACCATTACTGCGTATTTCGAGCCGTTGTACTGGGCGAAGGCTTCTTCGAACTTCTTCACCTTGGCCCCCATCGTTACCCAGGTTGAGAGCATGCTGTCAACGGCTTCTTCCACCTCTTCCGAGCCGTAGGTGGGCACCGTGAGAGGAATCCGGGTCTTGCCAGGGACGAATTCTGTTTTGTTGAGCTGAAAGTGTTTTCGGAGGTAAGGCCTGATGCGGTCAAGCGTTTGGGACATGGATCATCTCATGATTCCGTTGGTCTAGCTGTGACCTGTACCAAGCCACGGTCTTCTTCATCCCATCCTCGAAATCGACTCGTGGTGTCCAGCCGAGTTCTTTCCGCGCTTTGGAGTAGTCTCCTACGCTTCGTGGAATGTCGATGCGTCGAGCCTCGGGGTTCCAGTGGACTTCAGACTTTACGCCGCTAATCTTCATGATGGTTTCAACGATTTCTTGGACCGATCTCTCTTCTCCACTGCTGAAATGGTAGATCTCAGAGGACCTGCCTTTCTCTGCGAGTAGAGCATAACCTCGGACGATGTCTTCGACGTAGCTGAAATCTCTAGTAGGCGTGGGATTGCCCATTGCAAGCTTCTCTCCTCTCAACAATCTGAGGATAATCGACGGAACGAGGAAGTCGGGTCGCTGGTAGGGTCCGTAGTGGTTGAAGGCACGAGAGATGGATATGTTCATTCCATGCATTTCTGCGAATGAGAGCGCAAGACTCTCCCCGGATAGTTTGCTCGCCGAGTAGATATCGATCGGCTTGGGAGCCGCGTCCTCGGTAATCGGGAGCTTCTCCTGCCTACCATAAACATGGCAGGTGCTCACGTAAACCAGCCTCGGAACGTCTTGTGCTTTGGCGGCCATGAGAAAGTTGAGTGTTCCCAGCGCATTCGTGGCGAATGTATTGAAAGTCTTAGCTCTTGTTTCAGGTATGAGGGTGATTGCCGCGAGATGAAAGGCTACATCAACGCCTTTCAGCGCATCCAGTACACTCTGATAGTCTTGAACGTCGCCGAGAACAAAGCTGGTGCCGGGCTGATTTGCCGAGAAATCGTTCTTCGACCTATCAAAGAAACGAACCCTTGAACCTAGACTAGAGAGAAGCACGCATAGGTTTCGCCCTGCAAATCCGCTGGATCCTGTAACAAGAACACTCTTGTCTCTCCAAAAGGGTTCGTAATGAGCAGCCTTTGACATTCGGGATCGTCGCGAGTTCGCGTTTCCCAAGCTGAGGTGATAAGTCTTCCCTGAAGACTGATCGGCTTGCAAGAATTCCTGTCCTAGGCTGAGAGTCCTCGATGAAGAAAAGGAAGTGAAGAGCATCCTCGCACGAGGCTCGAAAGCTGGACAACTATCGTGTGTTCACGTATTGGCGAGCCATTAGAACAGATTGAACCTAAGCGTCTTAGGTGACGAACGCCAACGTCGCACATTGCAATCGGTCATAGGTGACCATTGATAGTCACTTACGATGAAGGTAAACGGTAACTAGAGAGCCAAGTACTCTCACCGGAATCAGACGCAATTCTGTCAGATAGGAAATGGGAGGTGTCATGTGTTAGATGGCGCTTGTGGGTCCTGAAATTGTCGTAGTGTTACTGATCGTGGCAGTGCTTGTCTGGGGCCCGAAGAAGGTGCCCGAGCTTGCAAGAGCACTGGGCGAAGCTAGGCGAGCCTTCGAAGACGGAAAGAAAGGAAGAGACAAAGAGCAAAGCTGAACAGACCGTGGGTCACGTCTCTCGAAGGGACTTCCTGAAGAAAGCGGTCCCTGTCATCGCCGGAGTTGGCTTAGCAGGAGTTCTACGAGTAGAACCGATCTTTGGTGCATCCTCAAACGTACGTCCCAACCAAGGTAACCAACTATCCACAGCAAGTTACATCATCTACTACCAGGACAACTTCTACGCGCAGAACGGTACTACGGGAATAATTGACTACTCTGGGACGGATGCCGGGATAGTAATTCAAGCAGCTATTGATGCTCTTCAGGACGGTGGTCTAATTGTCTTGAGAAGAGGAATCTATCCTCTAAACAATAGCATCAAGTTAGGTCAAGGAATCCATTTACTCGGCGAGCGAGGCGCGGTCCTAAGAGTAGGAGATCATTCACAGAGTTTCTCGAATCCGTTCAACCTTCTCGAAGTCAAAGGGGACGATGTCACCATAGAGAACCTTGACCTAGATGGCAACGCAGCTGCAAACGCCAATGTTGCAGGAACTACAATTGATCCCGCTCCTGCAAACCCGGACATGCAGAGTGGAATCATGATTCGCTCGGGTCAAAATGCAAAGATCTTCAATTGCTATGTGCACGATACTTGGAATGCTGGTATCTGGTTGGCAGCATCAGACGGCGATGTCAACGGGTCAGAGATCGCGAGTTGTCTGATTCAGCGTACTGGCAAGAGCTACAATGATCCTTTGAGCACTAACCCACCACAATCCGCCAACGCTGTATACGTCTTCCGCCTGTCGGGCTCAACCTCCAAGTCAAATATTCATGATAACCAAATCAGCGATACCTATGGGCGCGGAATTTACCTACATTTCGACACAGACTCTATGGTCTCAAACAACATCTTGACCAATACTCTGAATCCTCCTCAAGAGACGTCCGGAATAATAGTGGACGACGCAACAAAGAAGGCAATCATAAGGGGAAACAAGATCTCTGGCTACGGACCAGGAATATTTATCGCATGGGCGGCTTGCGAGGATATTATCGTTGAAGCCAATAATTGCTTTGACGCGCCAAACTGTGGAGGAGCCGGATCCGGAATCGTAATCGATACAGCTGTCGCGAACGGCCCAGCTCAACGAACCGTGATAATAAGAGGAAACATCTGCAAGGGCAATGCATTTTTCGGCATAAGTGTTGCGGCTTCGAACACAATCGTTGAAGGGAATATCTGCTACAACAATAACCAAGATTCGAGTGAGTCGGCTCCAAGGAAGGCAGGGATCATAGTTCTGACCGGGCAGGCCCCGTTGATATCGAATATTTCGATAATTGGAAACCGATGCTTCGATGATCAATCTATACCCACCCAAGAATATGGAGTTTCGATCTCGCAAATGCTAAATCAAATTACCGATGTGCTCATATCGAATAATGATCTTCGAGGAAACGGAGCAGGCGCCATCGGCGAACTCGATTGTTCCTTACGCAGAGTTACGGGCAATCTCGGCTACAATCCTCAAGGGCTAGCTTCTATTCCCGTAGGAGGCTCTCCATTTACCTACACCAACCGAGATGGATATCCCCAAGCTGTGTATGTCGTCGGAGGAGCCGTATCAGAGATATCAAAGGACGGCACAGCCATATTCGCTTCGTCGCCAGCAACAATTTGGCTGGCACCTGACGAATCTGTGACAATTACTCACTCGGACCCCCCGCAGATCATGAAAGATGGAATCTAGTGTACACCATGTTAGCGCGATCCATATGCGCTTCGAGAAATCGTCGAGGAACTTGATGATCTAAGAATGCGTCATGAGCTTTCCCATGGATTTCATTGAGAAGAACGATTCATCGCTTCAAACAAGCCTCTTCGACCGGACGACGAGGATTGCGTAAGGCTGTGTCGGATTTGATGGCACCGACAATGTCTCTAAGTCGCTCGGCATGTCCTTTCCAAGAAAATCCCATTGCCTGCTCGCGAGCTAGTTCGCCCATCTTAATGGCAGAACTAGGGTCATCGAAGAGGCTTGTAAGAATGTTAACGATAACGTCCGTTTGTTTTTCCGGAACGAAATAGCCCTCTCCTGGGCCAGAGAGAACGTCACAAACTCCCTGTCCTTCGGGAATCACGAAAGTGCAGCCCTGAGCCGCTGCCTCCAAAGCTGGCAATCCAAAGCCAACATCCGCATGGATCTGAAGGAAGACAAGTGCGCGAGAATAGAGTTCAAGCAGTTTTTCTTCGCTGAGAGCACCTGTAATTTCGACTCGATCCTGAAGATTGAGCTCAGCAACTCGTTTTATGAAGGAGCTCCGTAACGAACCATCCAACCAAACGCCAGCCATTAAGAACCGTGCTTTGTGCACACGTGATGCAAGATCCAAGACATATTCCGGATCCTTTCCTCGTCTCCATGCTGTTGCCAGAATCGCGAAATCTCCTCTCTGAGCTCCGCTATGTTCTCTAACTTGGACGCCCGGGACTAGAACAGTCACTTTTTCGCGATCATCAATGAGCCGGTCCAAGGTGGCCTTATGACGCCCGCTACCAACAAGAACTTTGGATGAGTTTCTACAAATCCATTTGTCAAGAAACGCTCCTATCGACAGGGCGAATTGTCGGGCAGGGCCTCGATCATTTGTTTTGAAGTAGACTGTCCTAAGTATGTAGGTTATTGGATCCCATACGTACGCGATAACCGGGATCGCTCGGTTCTTCGCGATTGCTATGGCGCTGAAACAGGTGTATGTTCCATGGGCAATGATCCCATCGAAGCGCTCTCTTAGCGGAAGAAACCGGAAAATAATAGCATAGCTAAGATGGAAAAGGGAAAAAAATCTGAAGACAGGAAATCTAAATGAAAACCGTAGTATTCTTGGCATAGAGTCGGAAAGGTAAATCGTCCGAATACCTTGAAGAGACTCAGGGAAGGCTGTCGAATCTGTTCTCTTCAAAACTACGAGGGTTGCTTCTTCCCCTAGTTTAGAGAGCGACTTCACCTCTTCAATAGCAATCTTGAAGGGTCCACCAACGTAGCGAAGCTGATCGATAAGTATGGCAAATCTCATTGGGATGAACTCTTATCGTATGTTGGTTAGAGTCATCGCTGATGATCTAGTCAATTTGGGGAGCTAGGGGGTCAACGCTCTGGGATATATTTGAGACGTGTTTTACCTGAGAAGAAAGCAGATCGGCCAGAGCCATCGTATTGTATACTGAAGAAACGTCCACTGGGGGCGTTGTGTCTGTCCTCAAAGAGTTAAGAAAGCCCAAGAGGATGCGCTTGTGAGGTTCAGTCCTATCTCTTCGGTACCTCCTAGTTGCAATTTTGAATCCAAATGAGGCTAGACGTTTCAATTCTTCGGAGGTTTCTTGTAACGGGTTAACTTGACCAGAACTCACTCTGATATAATCGGGGGCAAATTTGAGAAAGGCGTCCGCCCCGGTGCAGTAGATGCTTGCCTGTGTATATGATGCTGAATGCAATGTGGTGTCCTGAGTTAGGTCAACGATGCCAATCTTCCCATCACCAAAATCGATAATTGATTCAATTTCGGTCGTGGATTCTATCTCGGGACGGTATCTCGCGTGTATTCCCACGATTGAGTTTGGCTTTCCTAGGAGCAAAGCCATAAGGTCAATCAGGTGAATGGCAAGCTCATAGATGATGCCCCCGCTCTTGGTCTCATCGTGAAGCCAAGATGCCTCATTGTGAACATTTCTTCCGTGATAGGTGCATACCACCTTCATCACTCTACCTAATTGCCCATTTTCCAGTATCCTCAAGAGAAGCTGAACGTTGCGATGGTATCGAAGGCTCTGAACAACGCAAATCTTCCTCCCGCATTTCGTGCTGAGCGCTCCAAGTTCCTGCGCTTCACGAAGCGAGAGGGCCACAGGCTTCTCGACCAGGACATCAAGTCCCGACTCAAGGCACCTGCTTGCAATGTCGAAATGGGTGAATCCGGGGGTGCAGATGTCGACAGCGTCGACTAGCTTGGATTCCAAGAGTTCATCGACGGAATCGAATAATCTTGGTCTAGAAGTGAGGCTGGATGCCCTCTGGAGAGAGACTCGATTGTTGTCGCAAAGCGCTACGAATCTAGCCTCCGAAGAATCTCGAATGCTTGGTATGTGGAACTCCCTCGCTATTTGGCCACACCCTACTAGACCTAGACGAATCATGCGATTTGTCCTTCGACCCTTTTCGTCAAATGATAACGAGCGAAGTCGAATTTGAAGCGCTGTTCTCTGATGGATTTCGAATCGAATTCTCCTTGAAGGTTATATGATGTTGTCCCCAACCCGATTCTTTCCGCAAGAGCGACGTGTTTCACGGATTTGGGATCAAACCCCATCAAGAACGCGCAGAAGGCATCGACTGAAACAGGGTTTCTTCCTCCAATCAGCAGCCCTGCTTTTTTGGGGGTTCCGTATGTAGGACCCCACCCTTCCATCGCGATGATTCCATCAACAATAATGTTGTCGCTTCTCACTGCTCTATTAACATCGACTATTACATTGTCAAGATACGGATGGTACCTTGCTTTGTACTTGTCTCGAACGCAACCAAACATGTTCTTAAGCCCGATTGTGATTTTCGTTTTCCCATGCGTTTTCATTTTGGGATGGTTTATTACTAGATCAGATTCGATAACGGGAGTGGGTACCTTTAGTTTACTGAAATGGAGCCCAGGAAGCGCGAAATCTTGCCACTGAGTCTTACGAAGATTGACTAGAGAGACACCCAACTGTTGTTCAAGTGCGCGGAACCCAAGGATGGAAAAGAGTGCTTCACATCTTGTTCCTGAAGAGTCTGTTTCGACTATCGCAACCTCTGGATTATTATAATGTCGGAAAATGGACAGCACTAGTGCTTTCACAACTCTGGGGTCGGATGTAGCTCCGCTTTCCGCCATCCGGTAATCACACAAATTGACTTTGATTGCCACTTTATGAACCGGCCAGTCAACTTTGAGTTGAAGGATGAGTTTGTCCATCTGTTGCTGGACGTTTCCGAACGATGCCTTGAGACCGAAGACACTGTTGTCCATCGAGGAGCTCTTGCCGATTTTCTCCTCGGCAGTCGTTAATGTCAAGGCTACTCCGCTGACCTAGAGTGGCCAAGCCTTGTATTGGTAAATGAAATGGCCCTTAACGGTATCGGACTCTCACCAAGAAGCGATTTCCGCGAGAACAGGTTCAAAGGGAGATTCTGAACCTGATTTGTCAGGTTTCGGAAGATGGGTCAATAGACGCTTCTACTTGACCTATTTCCCGAACAGAAGCTCTAGTTTCGTTATCGGGAGGAGGTTTTTGGCGGCTTACAAATGTCGGGAGAAGCCACTGAAGAGACGACCCGAGCACAACCCCGAAAATAGCTCCCAAACTGACGAGATAGGCGGTCCGAGCATAGCCAATCTGAGGGAAGGAGACTGAGTAGTCACCGGAACTCACATCCTTGAACAGGTTCAAGCCGTCCATGGTTTGATGCGGCGAGAAGGATTCGAGCGATGAAGTGAGAGAATACCCGCGTGTGAAAGGTCGAGCAAACACCACAGAGTTTGTTGATGTTAGGACGATCGAAAGGTTCCCCTCATTCCCGGCTTTTTCATGCATTGACAAGGGCGTGACAGTGCTTCTGGACTGTATCATCGCGGCGATGATTCCGCTTCCGGATAGTCTGGCAAATGAACTCGCTTCTTGATGAAGTGAAAACCATGACAGTTCATTCGGGCTGTTGAAACTGAAGGTTTGACCGTTGAGGTCGAGCGAGCCGTTACCCTGAAATTCGATGAACATGTATTCATTCGGTAGACCTAGGTCAAAGGTTTGACGAACAGGCATCGTGAACCCAAACGGTGCTCTTGAGTCACTGTGGAGGAAGATAGTGCCTATTCGGGCGTCGCGGATCTCCACGGATCCAGTCGAGGCCTGAGCTGCGAACCTAGCGGTAAAATAGCTTGCATCGGTGGGTAGAGTCATGTTAAAAGAAGCAAACCTCCATTCCAGAGATGGGGTAAAGTTCGGGGACACAGGTTCTGCGATTGTCGTTCCCGTGGGGTTAAGGTAAGGAATCACAATCTGAAGAGAACCGTCGAATCCACCCGATGTCTTGTACCAGAATCCCACTTGGGTTGAGACGACTTCGTTGAGGGGGATGCTCACGCCTCCGATATTGTGATTCGAGACGGTGCCGTTGTAGCTCAGACTCAGATATGTGCTTGCGTGGTTAAAGGTCCATTTCATAACTCCGTTGGTAATGCCAACCGTGGCGTTTCGCGTTTGCCAATTGCTCACTTCCCAGAGGCTCGTGGGGCCAGGCAAAGCCTTCGATGTTCCCGCGTCTAACACGAAATCGGGCCAGGATATGGATGTGTCATTGAGAGTCTCTAGTCCTGTGGCAAATGACGCTTGGAGTGCGATTGCGTCAGGAGGAACAAGATCGATAGAGCATGTCATATTGTCAATACATAGTTGGTCTGCACTAGTCGCAACGTCTGTGAGCGCGATTCTCGTACCCAATGATTTGAAGACTCCGTACGCTATGGCGTATTTGGAATCACTTGCGTTGTAGCTGGCAACTAGTGGCGACGAGTACACAACTCCCCATGGGTTGTCGACTTGGTAGACAGTAATGTCTCCCACATTTTGGACTAGGGTTAATCCCTGAACCGATTGTAATATCTTGTTCAGAGAAGCGACATCTCCGACTCCCCAGTCGTATTGCATAGCGATTGATGAAAAGGGCTGGACAACAAGATACTTCACGTTTAGCGCGGAGAGGTAGTCCTTGATGTCTGCAGTTAGGTTCGAACTTATCAGGTATGGAAGAGCCCTTGGAAAAACTTCTGGCTTGGGAGAGTCCTGAAATGCGATGCCACCCGTTGCTTTCTCGCTCCAGGGATAGGCAGCACCGTTCGGGCCAGGCCAGTAAATGTTGAACTCGCCCGGCTGTAAGAGCATCCAATCATATACTTGCACCATTCCAGGGGGTGTTTGGGCGGGGGAGAAAGCACCAACGTTGGAAACCCCGTTTCCCGAGCCTCCCCAGATATATCCTGAAGGGTAGAATGACCCTGAGAAGAATTGCCATCCTGAAAAAACTAGCAGTGCGAGCACGGTCAAAACAGGAACTACTTGACTGACGTTTGTTGTTCCAATAATGCTCGTCCTAAACTTGCTTCCAACATGCAAGAACTTGGCTAATCGGCTCGGCAAATCGCTGGTCATGAGGCTGTATATTCCTATCGCGACCAAGATAGTGAACGACGACGCGACTATGATCAAGGCGTGGTCAGGAATAGCCAAAAATGTCACCAATGCCCCTCCGATCAATGGCGTGCCTTGAAGTTCTGCAGCAAGTCGGTAAGGGTACGGAAAGATTGAGGGCTGAGTGAATAGAAGACCTATGACTGCGACAAAAGCTACAGGTACTGTCAATCTTCTGAAAGGGGCAAAAAGGGCCGTTCCAATTGACATCGCTGGGACCACCCAGGTCGAGATCAACCAGATCATCGTCAGTACGCCTAAGGGTAGCAAGATGAAGGGTGGGGCACCAATTGAATCAAGACTAGACGGTACGCTTCCCTTCATGATCAAAGATGGAGGTGAATACGCGATGTTAGACCACCAATATCCAAACAACCTAAGAGCATTGGTCAGAGCAAGATTTCCAGTACTTGCTTGAAAGGTGTTTAGAGGCCTGAGGTTCGTTCCCGTTGAGATGCTAAATACAAATAGCATCGTTAAGAGCGATGGCAACGTTAGAGCAAGCATAACCGGAATCCGTGCTAGTGATCTTAGCACTTTCTTGACTGAACGTGACTCGAACATTGACGTCCCGACAATAACTAATGCTACCGCAATAAGCCCATACGGATACATGTCCGGGTTAAGGAAGACGCACAGAGCAAGAAGGGCGCCTGGCAGAATTGCCGTTCTTTGCAGACCCGTTTCGGCGAGTGGCAATATCATTGAAATGCAAATCAGTGCGAATGCTATTACATCGACGAAGTAAAAGTCTGATAGTTCATTCAACGCCCAGAAGTTGATGAAAGAAAGGAGAACCACCGACAACACGAAGAGTTCCCGCTTCCAGGGGCTAATCGCAATCTTCCTCTCTTTGTCAAGCAGTCTTACCAACAACTCCGCGAGAATGAAGAAGAGGAAGATGAAAATGGAGAAAAAGTACAGCACGTAAGCTTTCTCAGCAAGGACGGTGTTCCCAGTCGTGTCATCGATAACCACAATCGGCCAAGTTATGAACATCCGAACAAAGCCGAGCGGATCGGGCCCAACAAAGTTTGTTATGATGTTTGGAGAGAAACTGGAAACCGGAGTCAGGCTCGTCGAAAGCGGCCAAGTCCAATCCTTGTAAACGTAGAGTCCGTTTCCAAAAAGAAACTCTCTAATTGATGAGGTTACCAAGGCAACGCTGAAGAGCAAGCGAGTGCATGTTCGACTCAAAGTAAGTTTGTGAATCCGAAGAAACGTCATTGATGTTCCATTCTCCTAAGAAATGACGGATTCTATAACCTGATCAAATGCCTTGGCAGCATTATCCCATGAGTGTTGTGTTGCCCAACCAATTGCAGATTTGGACATTGCCTCGAATCTCTGCGAATTGTTTGTTTGGAGAGTTCCTTTCGAAATATTGGGTTCTCCGGTCAGGAGACCTATGCCGGCTCCTGCAAACTCTACGGCTCTTAGTATAAGCACCCCCAGGCCATGCGGGATGTCCTTTGACATTATTCTCACACTAGGATCCAGAACCCGAATTAGAGGATTGACTTGCTTCAGAGTTGCAGAAGGGTTCCTCTGCATGTAACGTCTGATCGTTCTGCCATACGCATACTTTCTCCTGAAGGCCATAGAGGGCGAGTATTCGCCTTCGTCGTGGAGAAGCATCGATTGGGTTCTCCCCAGTTTGAATCTCATTCGTGTGGAGCGTTGACGCAATTCCCAATCCTCTCCTGCTTCTAGATTCTCGTCGTAGCCGCCAATGGCCAAAAAGGGTTTTCTTCTGTAACATCTGGGGGCTTCGATTAAATCGTTGCCGAGGTATGTATCACGTTCAAGACGCTTGCATGATGCCCAGAACCCTCTACCGACTGAGGCTTCGGGGACTACGAGCGAGTCATGGTCAAGGAGCAGTCTTGAGCATTCCTCGACCAGTGTGGGGAACAGTATCATGTCCGAATCGACGAAAAGGACTCCAGAGGAATTCGAAGCCTGTGCTCCCAAATTCCGGGCAGCACTTCTATTTGAGTGCGATTGGATTAGTCGGGCTCGATGCGCTTTTGCGATCTGTGGGGTGCGGTCGAGGCTAAAACGGTCAACCACGATGACGGCCTCGCATGGATGAGTTTGCCTATTAATTGAATCCAGGCACCGATTCAGAGCGCTTGAAGAGTTGTACGTTGGAATCACTACAGTGAGTCCTTCCATTTCATGTCCTCTCGACAACAGCGTCGCTCAATGAAGACTCAATCACCTTTCCGAAATCCGAGGCAGCCCTATCCCAAGAAAACGCATTTGCCTTCTCGCGCGCATTCTCCGACAACCTCTCCCAAGTTGCATCGTCGGTAAGGAGTTTGGTCACATTCGCTGCAAACGCCCGTTCGTCCGGGAATGGACTCAAGAAGCCAGTTATTCCATCGACAATGGAGTCTTGAGGCCCAGGGACATTCCAACCTACCACCGGTGTGCCAACAGAATTCGCCTCGATCACCGAAATCCCATAGCCATCACGAATTGAGGGAAAGACAGCCACTCGTGACTTTGAGAGTAGATCAAACTTGGTTTCTTGCTGGATCCGGCCTAGGAATTCTACATTTCGACCGATACCAAGGGACTCGGTAACTTGAGCTAATGCCTGCTGATAGGGGCCTGTCCCCGCTATTCTAAAAGTTGCATGGGGGCAAGTGCGCAGAACTTCACGAAACGCTAGAAGAGCGCATTGAATGCCTTTGTATCGAACAAGTCTACTGACACAGCCAACTCTGAGAGCTCGATCTCGTAAAGGAAGTCTCGAAACGGCATGCTTGTCGTAACCTGGAGTTATTACCGAGATATTTCTACTCGGTATTCCAAATTCTGCTAATTCCTTAGCCGTGCTTCCGGAGGAGGCTACTATTCTCGATCGGGAATAGAGTTTGTAGATTGCTTTTTCTGCTCGAACACCAACCTCGGCCAATGGCCTGGTGAGTTGATAGTAGTAAATCTCTTTCACTAGTTGGTGAACGATCGTAATTCGGGGCTTGCTGACAAAGAGGGGTGAGAGCCATGGAATCGCGACGTCAGCGTGATCAATGAGTACATCGGCCGTTTTCGCAAAACTCGTGAAGTACTTGATTGGGATCGCGAATCTGGGGAATGCCGTACGTACGTTTACGTACTGTATGCCATCTATCTCTTCTCTCTCTCTTCCTCTCCGGGCACCTTCAGACAAAACTACTATGTCATTGAATTTGGTAAGACGTCTCAACACCTCGTGCAAATATTGCGAGGCTCCCCCAGCCGAGGGGTGAGTGATATTGCGACGACTCAGAGCTACAACTCTTGCCATTGCCGAATTCGGATCCTTCAGACGAAATGAGTAAGGCGGTTACGCCTGATCACGAGTTATCCGTTGTCGTAATGACTCTAAAGGTGCATGCGCGATTAAGTTCAGAAGCATTATTGAATGGTAAGTAATGTCTCGAATGTTCTTGGAGCCCCCGAGGAACTGTCCATCTTGGAAGTATTTCGACTCTCCGTTCTTTCTTTCATGTAACACTACTGGGACTTCGCAGGATTCGAATCCCCTAATCTTCAAGAGAGGTACAACTAGAGGAAGCCCGTAATTGAAAATTGTGTCCGCATCTGCTGCCTTTCTTCTCAAGACCTTTATTCCACAATTAGAGTCTCTGAGTTCCATACGAAAAAGCAATCGCACGACTCTATTGTAGAGACGAGAGAACGCGGTTCTAGAAGCACCATAGCCGTTGTAATCCCTTGTTCCGTTTACGAAGTCAACAGTGTCGCTCAATCTGGCAATCATTGTCACTAGGTCTTGTGGGCTATATTGAAGATCAGCGTCGAAGAATGCAACAATCTCGCCTCTGGTCCGACGGACTCCTTCTCTTAGGGCGACTGTTTTTCCACAATTCTCTCCGAGATCAATCACACGGACGGACGAATTGGAGAGCATAAGAGAACGAGCTTGAGCCAAAGTATCGTCCGAACTTCCATCGTTCACGACGAGGATCTCGTATGGAATCTGTTCAGTCAAAAGCGCCTCCGCAATCCCCTCTACGCATTTCTGGATATTGTCTCGTTCGTTGAAGCATGGAATTACGACCGATAATCGGGGAATAGGTCCGTTCATTTCACCGATCTCGGTAATGCCCAACCAGCGTCGCCTATCTTTCGATAGTCGATGCCTTTTTGTTGGAAGAAGTCTCTGTAACTCTGCCAGGCACCCTCGGCGTCTAGCACGAACGTGCCTGACTTGATGGATTTCAAGAGTGCTGGCACAGGCGTCTCGGTATATTCAAGGTGGGGAACGGACACCACGACAGAATCGAATTTTTTCAGATCGTCCGGGTAGCTGAAAGTGCCGACCCCTGCAATCTCCTCTATCTCCCTAGAGGAGTAGAATGGGTCCTGAATTACGACATGCTTTCCCGCTTTCTTCAGAACCTCGGCGAGCATTATAGTCGGTGAGAGAACGTGAACTTTCAGATTACGCTTGTAGCTAAGGCCGAGTATCCCGACTGTGCTTCCCGAGAGGCTCTTTGAAATAAGTTCTCCAACGAATCGGGTCTGTGATCTATTGACTCGGTTGATCTGTGACAGAAGATCAGTGTGCTCCCCTTTGTTCCGGGATCCTTCGATGAGATATTCAGGGGCGAGGGGAATACAGTATCCTCCAGTTCCCAGTCCAGGATAGTGTGCAACATAGTTCCATTTCGTCGCGGCCGCGTTGATGAGTTCTATGGTGTCGATGTCTGGAAAGGCGCGTGATAGAGTGTTGGCGAAGGCTATGTTCAATGCTCGGAACGAGTTCTCCGTGGACTTGACCAGTTCTGCGATTCTGTGATCGGAAACTGGGACTAGTTTGGAGCAGATGATCCCTAACACGTCCATGGCGGACCCTCTCGATTCTTCGTCTAGGCCTCCGACAACCCGTGGGATAGTGTGGACGTTAAGCCCAGGGTTGTCGAACCAGTCACGCCTTGGAGCTACAGCTACCTGGAATTCCTCTGGAACGTTCCGTCCTGATCTGCGCAGCGTAGAAACCAGGACCTTGTCACATTGTCCAGGCGAGAGCGTTGACTCGACTATCACTAGATCCGGCCCGTTTTCGACCTTCTTCGCTGCTAATTTCTTGGAAACGTCTTGCAGCGCACCGTCCCAGGGTTTGCCTTTCCGTTCTGTGGGAATCGAGATGAAGTGTACTTTGATCGAGGAGTCGTCGATGATGTCTTTCACCTTGCTTGTTGCGTGCATGAGGCCGTTCTTGACGAGCGGGGCCGCGGAGAAGCCTAACCATTGGCCAAGACCTGGGAGCGAAATTTCGCCGGCATTGATGCTTCGAACCGTTTCTGGGACAATGTCGTACCCGACACACCTTATCCCATTCTTTGCATAGTAGGCCATGGTTGAGAGGCCAATGTATCCGGTTCCCCAGACGGCGATCTTGGCCTTGTGACTACGGAGTCTCTTCTGGAGATTCAAGCTACCAGCTCCCGATCATGGGCGGATACGATCTCTTGTGCGCTGAATTCTGAAATCTCGACAAAATGTCACGGACCTTCCGTTCGTCGATTCCTAGATTCTTCGCCGTGTCTTCCGGGCTCGCTTTGAGTTCGAAGAGGCAGACCATTGCTCTATCCATTTGTGAATAGTCAAGCGGGATCTCGTCTGTAGCCCTGTGGCCTTCCCAGAGGTTCGGAGACGATGGCTTCTCGACTACTTCCGGCGAGATGCCCGCGTGCTTCGCCAGGAATCTCACCTGTGACTTGTACAGGTGCGCGATGGGAAGAAAGTCCACGCCCCCATCTCCGTACTTTGTGAAATAGCCGATGAGGTCCTCACTCCTATCACCGGTACCTGCGACGAGGAGGTTTTTCGCGTTCGCGAGATAGTAGAGGCTCATCATCCGCATTCTCGCTTTCAGATTGCCTCTCGCTACTTGATGCTCGATCTTGACTGGAAAGGTCTCCGAGAAACGCTTGATGAGAGGATCCAGGGTCAAGTCAACGGTTCGGATGTGGAGGTTATTTGCAATCTCGCGGGCATGGCGTGCATCGATTCCGTGTTGCATTCTCTCCTCGAACATGAAGACTCCCGTCACTTTCTCGGGTCCAACAGCCTTGACGCAGAGAGTGGCTGTTAGGGCGCTGTCTATTCCACCGCTGAGACCTACAACGATTCCTGCGCATCGGGAAGACTTGAATGATGTCCGAATGAAGTCGACTATTCGGGAAATAGCCGTTTGAGGGTCAAGGGCTAGCCTCTTTTCGACCATGTCTTTTAGTCCCCCCGACTCCGCGCGCTGCATCAAAGTTGCTGACCCCTAAGTTGAAGGGTTGATAACGCTAATTGTATTGGTTGGTGCATCCTGCTTTGGCGAAATACTCCAACCAATTGCGGCATTGGCCTAACGATACTCATAGACCGCAAGGTCTCCAAACCTCACCAATGGCTTTGCACCGACTGGGAACGAGCCTTGGAACCATCCTGCTCCTTCAACCCACCAGACCGTGAGGACGTGAGTATAGGATCCCGTTTGGTCGATTGCAGAAGTTGGGGAGCTTAGGAAACTGTTGAGCACCTGTTTGTCGGGCGAGAGATAGGATCGCGCCCAGCCATAGAACGCCTGTTGCGTGATCAAGACACTGTTCGAGTCTAGGTGCGAGTCCACCCAGACCATCGCACTCACAACGTTCGGATAATCGGAAAGGGGCAGGCTGCTCTGAACCATCGAAGTAGGAACATACTGGGGAAACACAGTGAAGAGAGTCGGCGCTGATTGAGCGGGAAGAATGGCATATGATATTGCAGAGCTTGAGAGTGAGACGATGACTACTACGCGTAGCAATCCTCCCCAATTCCTATTCGCGAATGCGCTTGCGACCCGCAACCCGGAGTAGCCCTCGTACGCCAGAAACAGGAGGGGCAAGGAGAGGAGCAGGACCCATCTATACCCAATATCTTGGAAAACATGCCCCGGCATTACTGAGAGGGCCAGCCCGATCCCGCACGCGATGGTCCAAGGGACGAAAACTGACTTTTCGCGGAGCTTGATACCAAACAGCGCTAGTGGAACCACGAAGATGTAAGCATAGAGGAGGAAGGAGAGATTGGTTGTGAGGATCGACAAGTTGGCTCCGGGTCCGATGATCGAAAGCCCGGGAGCCAGCGCAGTCTGCATAGTTGCGTACAGAATTAGCAGGAAGAGCGCGATTGGCGAAAATTGAAGCGAGAACAACCTTGTGTTCTTTCTTATCGAAGGATGGACGAGTGTCGCCAGTTGAGTGCCCACTACTAGGACCCCGACAAGTTGGTTAGAAAGAACAGCGAGGGATAACAGGGAAACCCTGCTGAGAGCTGACTTGGCTGAAGCCGGGAATCGGATGGACTCTGCAAGAAGGAATAGAGCAAGTCCAAGCTCGGCTTGGTAGGCGTCCCATGCGATTCGCATCGTAACAAAGTACGCTGAGATGAAGAGTACTGCGTAGAATGCTTTCTCTCCTGACCAGTGAAGTCTTCTCTGGCAGAACGTGAATATCGACCAGCCGAGAAAGCCGTAGAGGATCGGACCCAGAATCTTGAAGATCCAGATGAGACTAACCTTCGTCAGGACGTAAGCCGGCACCACTATTGCATACATGAGGGGAGGCGACGTGATTATCCCCCACACGTTCATACTGCCGGATGCCAAGTCGAGAGAGTTCGGAACATAGTACGCGATAATGTCCCATCCTACGGGATAGGGTCCGACAAGGATCTCTGGAATTGCACGGATACCTAGAGGTATGAGAAACGCGGCTAAGAGAAACCTGTGTTCCCTGAAGGCCTCTAGTAGCCTAGTCCTTAGGACAGTCGAGGGAGGCTCTGGGTCCTTGAGCAAGACGATCCCTTTCTTCACGTAGCAAAACCTGAGTCTGCGGGAGATGTTACCAGATCGTTGGCACGTAGCCACTGTCTCTGATCTTTCCATCCTTTGTGATGAGTTCGAAGCCAAGATGTCTTGCTGTCGCTACAATCGACTTGTCGTGAATCTCCGACAGTTTTTGCAGTTCCAAGGATTTCTTGACGATTGTAACGTCCAACGGGTAGACTCTGTAGTTCAAAGCGTTTTCAACTATTCCAAAGATTAGGTCTGTCTTCGTCTCGATTCGTTCCTTTTCAGCGAGATAGACTGCTTCTGCTAGCTCTACGGCTGGAATGATGATCGTTGCTTCGCCGGAGTCTGCGCGGTCGAAAGCCATTCTAGCATCGGAGCTAAGCCTTGCGTCGTCGGCGAGATACCACACGAAGGGATGGGTATCAGTGACATAGAACCGTCTAGGCGGAGGCATGCTTGAAGAGGGATTTCTTAGCCGCTTCAACGTCTTCGTCGTCGACCTTGAGCCCCTTCCACAATCCCTTTAGTTTCACAACTTTCAGGTTCCGCGAGGATGATAGTGCTGCCTTGATCTCCGCAAGCTCCCTCTCAATCGCGTCCAGCCTATCCTCGACCTTCATGGTGAACCCCAAACAATTCTTCTGGAAAACTGACTATTAAAGAGACCCGTGGCCTGAGCCTCACGAATTTCTCCCACATTTTTCACTTCGACCACGAATCCAGCCTCAAGCAGACCCTCCGCTTTCTCTTCAATCCCGCGCAGACCCTCCATTAGCACATCCTCCGCAACAGCTTTCGCCCGTCTAGCCATCGTCGACTCATCCCTTTCCACAATCCTTTCAGTTTCTAGTGCTTCCTGTCCGCGTCCCGCCACTTTCTGATCTCCCGTGCCCCGCTCCATCCGGGGCTCTTGCTCTCTTCTCGGATCCTATCGATGTTTTGGGCCGCCTCCAGCATCTCTCTCCGCCTAACAGCCTCTTCAAAGGCCACACTTGCAACCTCACTCCAATTTACGCCGCCCACCTGTTCCATCTTCTTCTTCAAATCGTCATGGATGGAAACTTTCACGTTAGCCATTCGACTCGACAAGTCTTACGCGCTGTGCCCGCGATAAGTGTTCCCGAACCGTGCTGACGACGCGACGATGGCCCACATAGTCTTCATCTTCAACACTAGCGCCATCTTGCTCTGAGCCGGTCCAGTTTCCGTGTCATCTCTTCGTATGTGTATTTTCCAGCGTCGGCTCCCGCCCAGTCGTTCATGTCAGGAATAGGCTTGAACAGGAGACCCGACGGTGTGTCTGTCACCTGTATCTTCGTTCCTTCCCGGATACGATATTTTTTCCTCAGCGGGGCTGGTATGGTGACCTGGCATTTCGTAGTAACAGTAGTCGTTGCAGACACTGATGTCTCGACCGCGGAATCTTGTTCTGATCTGCGACGGCGCATGTTCAGAGTAGGATCTCTATCGTCTTGGGTTTTATCTCTGAAGCCATGACCGTGTAGTCGGCCTCGTTGAGATGGTAAAAGTCATAGACCTTGCGCGGTAGCTCGACAAGATACTGACCATCGTCCAGTGAGACCCGGGCTTTCTCTTTGAACAGTGCTGTCCGCTCATAATCCACAACTGGCTCTGGAGCAAGGACGAGGTGAGCGACGTCTAACGCGTACACTATTAGCTTGGATGGAGCCTGGCCTGTCCAGAGTTTCCGGTCCACCCTGATCACGGCCATTCTAGCTGGAACCCCTGCGAATCGTCATTCTAGACCGCAGATAGTAGTAGATGCCGTCCTTCCAATCAATAGTTCTCTTTTTGCGCCGGACCCTTCTCACAAGAATCTTCTCCAAGAATCCAGTCTTCCTAGAACCTGGCCGGTCTCCTTACTGGGGCATGGCCTAGGCCCAGCCCGCGCCAGAACGTCTCGTCAAACCGCCAGGCATACGCCTGGTCGTTCCCCCACCGAACTCCGAACACACTAGCCTGTAAGGCCAGTTCTCTACCGACCACCAGGACCCATGCCATGCCCTGTTCCATTGCCCGCGCCAGCTTCACCAGAATCCGCAACAACGTCTCCGTCAACCGTCCGCTGCGCACATTGTCCACCCACCGTATAGTCAGGTCCAACAATCCCCTCTCAACCCGGTCCAGCACCCTAGACTCTTCATTCAACGAGCTAAGTATCAGCCTCTCGCTAGACGATCTTCCTCAAATCGTCCAGTATCTTCTGTTCTCGTGATCGCTTTCCTTGCCAAGTAGCCAGGATCCAGCCTGCTAACAATCCGGTCGCTACTCCCACCAACGTTCCGTTGAGTAACCATTGGGCCGGCCAGAAATGCGCGGCTAACCACTGTTGCATGTAGAAGTTATTCTGGTACTCTAAGCTCAGCCAGACAAGCAGTGTGAGAATAACAAAGGACTCTCCCAGAGCCGCCAGCCTTGCTCTGCGCAACATGTGCTCCGCCTTCAGCCGGTGCATGTCGAGAGTCTCAGACATTGAATTTGAAATCCGCTCGTTTCAGCATTATAAGATGCGAGAATCCTCCGGTCGAAGCTACGATACTATCGTACCTTTTGATCAACCCTCTAATAAGGAACTGCAACCATTTTTCGTAAAAAATAGGATAATATTCAGCTTTCTACAGCAATCTGCGCCTCGATCAAAGCCTTGATCACTGATATGTGCCCAAAACACCTATAGCCAGCAAAACGCACTTTAGTGG
>WNGD01003077.1_pt1 | contig 22729 bp, 28 predicted proteins | sample 5400671 | NCBI WGS metagenome assembly WNGD01 (sample SAMN13153369, study PRJNA577476) | soil metagenome | isolation source: 40 cm soil or saprolite under grassland replicate 2 | place: USA:California | collected 2016-06-15
TGCAGCTGATTGCGTCTGTCGTTTGTTCATAAGCTTGCGTATTCTCCTGATTTGACAGACGCGGTACCCTCATGTAAAGTGGGAGAGAGAGTACCTAGTTGCGCCTGTCGTGTGTAACAGTGAAGGTTGGACTAAAGGGACTTCTTGGGCCTCGTGTGCTATCAACACACGGGGCTTTTTATGCCGCTTGTTTTTCGCGGGCCTTCAGATCGTGCTCAATCGTGCCAAGGTGCTGGCGCGTGATCGTGTTAATATCGAAGGTTGGCAGCTTAAGCAATTTACAGAAGTAAGCCACAAACTCTTGCTCCGTCTTGCAGACATTCAGTTTCTTGGCACGCGTGTAGAGTACGTTCAGATGGTCCTTGGCAACCGTTGAATCAAGCTGGTTGTTCGCATCGTTGCTCGACGCAGTCGCTGTGTTCGCTTTCGCTGGTTGCCGTATGTTGGTTGGCTGTGCAGACTGGACTGATGCCGCTTGCGCGTGTGTAGGAGAAGCCTCCTGTGAGTGGGGAGCGCCAGCGTCGTTTATTTCTCCATCCTCCATATCAAGCGCCAGTTCCGTTGAGATGCCCAGATCCCGCGCACATCGTGCCTTAGCAGCCGTTTCCAACTTATCAAGCTGGCTCAGTTGACCTTGCTTCATAGCTTCCGTTTTACGGTGGCTCATTTCATACTCTGGTCCCAGATACAGTTTGCACTTCACGATGACAAAGTTTCGTTCCAGATCCATGAAGAGGATCTCACTACTGAAGTTGGCTTCCTCGTACCGCAGGTTCAACTCATAGAGTCGCCATGCGGCAGGATAATACTCTTTGGGACCGTTCTTGGTTGGAATGGTGATCAGATGATCACGCGAATTGTAGACTTTGGGAAGCGATGGTTGTTGTTCACTCATGGGAAACAAACCTTTCTTGGTGGGACGGATCGATCGTAGTGTCGTAGCCTCTCGTAAGCAGTGTCCATGTTCGCGCCTCTAACGCGTTGTACGCCTTTGCGACCTCAGACGGGAGTGCCATGAGCGCAAGGGACGCCGCTCTTCGCTCAAGAGTACAGATGCGCTCGTGCTGTTCCATCCATCCCTGATGGTCTGCTATTGCCTCCAGTGAACCCGCCTCTGGTAACGGGGACATCGCCTCAAGTGTCTTCTGCATCTCCTGGAGCTGCGTGATAATGATTGTCTGTAGATCCACTATTGCTCTCCTTTCAGGCAGGATGCCCGGTTGAACAGCCTACCGGATAACTGTGCTATCGTATACATACAGGACGCTTATAGGTATCGAAGTCCTTGACTAATTCATGAGACTGTAGAAACTGGCGGTCATCTTCGCTCAGTTCGCCAACCATGACCGAAAAGACCGTAAAGCAAATGGAACTGGTGTCTTTGATCATGTCTGGCCAGCGTTCGCGGAAGCCAGGAAACAGGTTTAAATTGTCTTCACGCGAAACGACCTCAAGCAGAGTATCTTTCTTCATAGGTTCCTTTTCCGAGGGGCAGCGAGATGCCGTACCCTCGTGTGTGCTACTAATGCCCCATAGTTTGCAACCAATCAGCAATCTGCTCGCGTGTCCAGTGGTATTCATCATTGAGGCGGAGAATGACCGTATGGATCATTGTGTGGGTTTGTTCTTGTGGGTCAACACACATCTGACCCAGATCGATACCACACTGCTGCGCAAGGGCAGTTATATCGTTGGCGCTTGTCGTACACCCGCCAGGACCGATCCCAAAGACATGCTCACGAGCTGCGCCTAACGCACAACTACACCATATGCCGTCTCGCTTGTTAAACATGAACCCGAATGCTTGCGGGCGTAGCTTAGCACCCTCGCGTATTGCCTCTGAAAGTTTTATGGACATCTCAAAACCTCTACTACTTCTTTCTTGCAGGTCGTGATACCAGATCCAGCTCGTTCGCATTAACGTCCTCACGAGGCAATGGCTCACTAACTACGGCATAGGTGTACGGGTCATTATGTCCCGTCTGAATCAACGTTGCCCCTGGCACACGAAACCAGGTTCCACTTAACGGGCGGCAGTAGGAGCCATACACCCAACTGTTCGCATGGAGCCCGTTCTGCTCAAGCAGTGCAATCATTTCCGCTGTGTGTTCCACTTCACGATCTCCTGAATCGAGATAGCGTCGTACGCCCTCGACCCACACCGATTTCGTCTGATCCGAATTGGTCTCTACGGACAGGACCCGATGAATGCGAACCTCATAATCGAGGCCGCTCAACCCTCCTGTGACCGTGACCGTTTCGCCAGCTTGCGGAGTCTGCTCTTCTGGCTGAAACCGAATGCATATTCTCATAGAGCCGTTGATCCTTTCGGCTATTCGAGGGACACCCTCCTATTGCCGCGTGCGGGCAACGAGCGCCTGCCACTCTGTGCTATCTACCTCGATTTCCTTCGTCCAGCTATTTTCATCCGCATCGGGAAGTTGGACTTTCAGCAACTGCGGGCCGAGCGCATACACCACCTGGAACTGGCTTCCAGGAGTGTAGACACCTTTCCAGATTGGCGTTGTCAGGCTTTTCCCGCCTTCAATCGCCTCGTTAAGGACTTCTACTTCTTTTGCGGCATCCATTGGTATTTGCCTTTCTAGCTTGTGCTATTTTCAGAGGGAACTTCCCTCGCACCAACCCACTCTCGAATGGGCTGGTGTGAAGGGGGTGGCATGGTGAGGGCATGCCACCCTGGTGCTACGACTGTTGCAGTCCCACGACTACCCCGGTTGCGAGGCAATGCCCAATGCACTACAAATCTGTACAAAGTCGTCGGCCTGCCCTTCCACATACGATGGCGTCGCTTCCAACTGATCGACATGGTGTAGGGCAACAAGCGCTTGTTGCCCTACAGGGAGGGAGTCGACGCGTTGCTGCTCGTACTCTTCTTCTAATGTTGTCGGCTCTTCCGTGAGAGGATGGGATGGAAGATCTCTGGCCATTAGATCGTCCCTCCACGATAGATCCTGTCGGCATCCTCGGCGGAGACCAGTCCCTCGTCGTAGAATGCTCCCAGTAGAGCAATCTCATCTGGGTCTTCTTTATCTGCACAATTGGGATCAGTACAGAACGGATGCTCAGCATGGTTATCGGGATTGCGCGGGTCGGTTGATGAGTCGTACTCTGGCATATGGTATACTCCTTGTGTGCTAGCTCGGACAGCAAACTGAAACTGGCACACCATCTGGTGCCTGGCTGAAACATGCCAGGCCGCTTTTTCTCAAGAGATGCACGACAAAAGGAAACTACGAGGATCATCTCTCGCTTCTAGTACCTCGCTGAAGTACCAGGAGCGAGGGAGCCGCCATACGAGCGGCTCCGCTGGCGACTACTGTTGCTGGTTCCCCTGCGAACTCGTCTGTTGCTGGATTACAGCCCAGATGCGTTGTGCCAGGTCAGTGAGTGCTTGCTGGCTCTCATCGCCTACTGAGATCGCTGCAAAGAGGTCGATTTCCGCAGAAGTAACAGCCTCGTTGCTTTTTTTCGCTCCCGTCGCGTTCCAGACGGCTTGTGCGGTGTCCTGAAGACTCATGTGTCAACCCTTTCTGCCTTTCGGCAATTGTCCGAGAGAACTCTTTCCCTCGTCTCTAGCACCTTTCAAGAGGTACCAGGGGCGAAAGAAAGCTCTGAGGAAAGGGATGTCAAGCAGAAAGTTGGGAAAGCACGAGAGAAGAAACAAGCAGCGTGTCCCACATCTTTACAACCCATCCTTTCCTGTGGTTCATCTGTGCTTGTTGAACGGCCCTGCCGTTTGCTACTGCAAGGTTCTTTGTTCATATGCTGGATGTAGGGTCTAACCGTCTCTATCCAGTCTGTCCTGTCCTCAGTGGTGCTCAACGCGGCTGAAGTTTACGCTATGGGCCATCCATTCACCCTTTTCTCTGAGTTAGCGTGGGTACGCAAGATCAGTTCTGTCACCGCTCAACACATCCCTAACATATTCAGTAGCAGGCTCTATTTGGTTGTTCAGGTGCTACTTTAAGTGAGCTTCGTAGCCTTCTAACATGGTAAAGCTATCGAACTGATTGAAGACTACGAAGACTACGAAGAATATAATGCCATAGAAAAAAGCAAAAGTCAAGGCTTTTTAGCCATCAAAACCACCACACAAACCAAACGCTTCAAAGTGTACGTTTTTTATGGTACAATGTGGGTACTTACTAGCGAACTGAGAGGAGATACTATGCAAAAAAAGAGAACGAACCGCAAGACAGCTCCACCGGGCTTTGCCACTGCAAGAGAAGCAATGCAGGCCATCAATGTGGCATCCACCACTTTTTATGATCTAGTGAAGGAGGAGGTTATTCCATCGGTTGTGTTGCCTGGAAGGAGTGAGGCGGTGTATCCTTGGGATGCAATAGAGAAGTATAGACGTAGCGTGGTCAAAGCGATGTCTTCTTACAAAGATCCAAACGCTTATGACTTTGGTCTTGCCTTAAAGGATGATATCCCTGAAATTAGAGAGCTTGTGGCCTCCGAATCGGGAGGGTGGGATCATACAGTCCCTCAACAAGTCATGGAAGCGTGGCTCCGAAAGAACCCGGAGGCACTGCATATTCTCTGGAAAGGAAATGATATAGTTGGCTATATCTCGATGTTCCCGCTTCCATACGAGACGGTAATGAAGCGCCTCTCTGGTGAATACTGGAACCGAACTATTCCGATTGATGACATTCAACCTTTCCTGCCGAAAAATACGTACCCCCTGTATATCGCTGAGATGGTTGCAAAGCAGGAAAAAAGCGAAAGTGCAATAAAGCTTCCCATTGGCACAAAGCGAGTAGGAATGCGTCTTGTCGTCGAAACGGCAAAACTACTTGTTCAATGGTCTGTGCAAGATATCAGGTTTGAAGAGATCTATGCGGTAGGAACGAGCGAAGAAGGTATCCACCTATGCACCTCTCTTGGCATGAAACCATTGGAGATGGAGGGGAAACGACTTGGGCGCATCCCTTTCAAGCTTGAAGTCGTGCCCGATCAAAGCGTCCTGCGCATTGCTAACTTCAGAAATCGCGCAAGTTAAATTGTATATCCAGGGAAGGTATAATCCTTGACTTTGTTGTAGCAATGCCGTTTTCCACCCGAGGGGTCACGAAAAATGGGCCTTGCTAGAATTGGGCCAGTGGTTGTACCTACCCCCTCAAAAAAGGCTTCTCAGAGCGATGCAAATAAGAGAAGTTCAGCGAGGTCGGACTCGAACCGCCTTGTGAGCCTTGCACTCACGCCTGTTGCACTTGCCATCGTACTGTCACGTCGCATTGTTCCAACCATCGAGCATCCACTCATGGCATGCGCCGCTTTGTCGCGCTCTCACTGCTAACCGATAAGCATACACCTTTCAAAAGATACCAATCAACCTTGCGTATTATTCAATGGGCCTATTCCATCGTTGCCGCTCGCGGTCACGTATGCGATATATTTTGAGCAAGCGGCGTTGTTGTCGGGTAGCTCACCAGTGGACAATGACCCCTGTCAGGAAGGAAATGAGCGTCCACGCGAATGCCAGAAGGATAAAAACCAGTGTGCTCACGTCTCACCTCTTTTAGTAGCGATAGGGGCCACGGTCGCGGCGACTGTGCCTGCCAAGGACCATTTGCACACCAATGATCAACCCGATCACGAGAAAAATCAGACACATCGAGAAAAGGAACCAGAAGTTCACCGTCACGGTCATCGCGTCCATGAAAACTTCCCTTCTTTGCTTAAAAAGCTGCACAACCTACACCAAGTGTTCAGATGCGTATTTCCTACTATCCAGGTAATTAACCATTTGGGTCTGAGCAAGACTTACCTAACGCAGTTACTCCGCCACGAGGCAGACTTGTCGTTGTGAATAGTAGCTTATTATGAGGGGACGCTGGCGGGAAAAAGGGGGTGTTTGCACAAAGGCTGCACTTTGCACATCATTTGCACTTGCTTGCTTTGTTACAAGTAGCTTTGTATGGCCTGAAACAGTTCTTGTACTCTTAAATCGTTTGGGAATCGGGAAGCTAATTTAACCGCTAGTTCTCTAGCGCGTTGGAATAGGCGGCGAGAACCTACAGATCGAGCAAGTTTTAACCCTTCAATAGCATAGAAGCAACTACTCAAATCTTTATTCACATAAAGCGCTTCAGCATATTGAATATAAAGGCGCGCTCTCATGCGTGTCATGCTCAGATCCAACTTCTTCTCTAAAGTGTCGTAGTTCTCAATCGCCAGAAGCGGCCTTCCAAGCAAGGTATGGCAATTGAGCCAACCGTCGTTTATCGATTGTTCCGAGGGACGTGTTGAATGGAATAACAAAAGATAATCATCCTTGGGGTCAACACGTTTCAGCAGACTACGCGCTTCATCAAGGGATCTTAAGCTGTTTGGATCTCCAATTGTTCCCTGTGCTTCCGCATGAGCTGATGCTAAATATGTTCGTAACACAGGTGAGGACCGCTTCGAGATTTCTCTTGCAGTTTCATAAAGTGCAGTCGCTTCTTTTGCGCGATCCTGCCAGAGGGTTACTAACGCCAAGCGCGCTATTGCTAAGGCATGAAGTTCTGTGCTTCCTGCCTCCTGTGCCAATAACGAAGATTGCTCAAAACAATTTTCTGCAACAGCGTAGTCTAGCTGGTCCCGTGCAATCATGCCTTTCAGTTGATAGTTATGGCTTAGAAGTGTGATAAGCGAATAGCGATCTTTAGAAGAGCCGCTTTTTTGTGCCAACTGCGTCAGATGATCAATATGGGAGTTCAAATTCCTATCCGCACCAAGAGCACCACCGAGATAATATAAATCTAACCGCATTCGTATATTCTCAACCAGCGTATCAAGGACAATATGATTAAGTTTTTTGCTATTTGCGGTGGGAAGCGGTTCTAATGGGTTGAGTACAACTGTCTCGGGCATAGAAGTTTCGGTAAGCCCTAATAATTGAGGAGGGATTTGTAAGACCCATGCGAGAGTGCGGCGCAATTTTGTATCAGTGATGCAGGCACTCTGCTCCAGAGTGATAATAGTCCTTCGGCTCTTGCCGACTTTCTGGGCTAATTCCTCTTGGGTGATGCCTGCTTTTGCTTCTCGATACTCTCTTATTATGCGGCCATGATGTGAAGATTCCTGCATAGTTATTCACACTCACTCAGTAACGCGCTAATAACCTTGTACTGTATTTCATCTTCATCATACCATTTATACTCTGTTTTACTCAACATTATTCTTTTTGTCTAAAATCTCCATCTTTCAGACACCCCTTTGGCTTGTCTGAGATATACTTAGATCTAAAGAACGTGACACTAAACACTAATATAAAGAGATGGTGGTGACGATGAGCACATCAATGCTTTGCATCGGGGTTAGCGGTCATCAACACCTGGGTGACGAGACGACAATTCAATTTGTTTCTCAGCAGTCCCGCACGTTGCTCTTGAACTATCGGGAGCAGGCGGTACAGCAACATCGGGAGATCGTGGTGTATGCTGCCCTCGCAATAGGCACTGACCAGATGTTTGTGAAAACTGCACTAGAGTTAGACATTCCTGTTGAAGTTGTCATTCCCTGTGCGCAATATGCAGAGATATTCACCTCTAAAGAGGCGCGCAACGAATACGACTCACTGCTTGCACAAAGTCGAAAAGTGCATCAGCTTCCCGAGCAGCTCTGCTCGGATGAAGCTTTTCTTGAAGCGGGTCATTGGATCGTCGATCATAGTGACCTGGTGATATTGGCGTGGAATGGATATCCTGCTCTCGGAAAAGGTGGAACAGGAGATATAGCCAGCTATGCACGCTTGCGGCATTGCCCCTTTGTCCACATTCACACGAGGCTGCATACGATCAACCACTATGGAACACTGTTTCAAAGTTCCGTCAATAAGCATATTGCGGCGAAGCGAAAGTTTGCCGTTACAAAGCAAACTGTCTACCAGGGACCAGTACTTACAGTAAACAAATATCATATGCGCATGCCCGACGGTAAAGAGATCGATCGGGATATTGTTGAACGGCCCGAAAGTGTGTTGGTGCTTCCTGTAGGCCGACAGAACACCGTTTTGCTGATCGAGGAATATGACTTAGGGGCGGAGACCTGGCAGTTAACGCTTCCAGGCGGGAAAATAGCTGACCCAACGCCTGAAAGGTTGCGAAGGCAGGCAGAAACAGAGTTGCGGGAGGAGATTGGCTACCGCACAGGCAGATTGGAAAAGCTTCTGGACATTCATAGTCATCCGGGATATATTGCCCACAAAGTACACCTTTTCGTAGCCTATGATCTGGAGTGGGACCCGCTAGAGATGGAAAATCAGGAGGAGTTGTTCGTACGGACGTTTTCTTTAGAAGAAGCGTTAGAAGCGACAAGAATTGATTATCGCTGCGATCCTGAAGCTGCACTAGCACTCTGGTTGTACGCCGGATGTGTTTCAACATGATTAGATGTAAAACCGTCTGGAAGAATCTCATTTCCCAGCCGAGGGAGTCAGAAAATACCAGCCTTGCTGAAAAGGGATCAGGGATTGTACCTATCTCCTTCAAACGGGCTTTTTAGGGTGATTGTGAGTGAGTGCCATGAAAAGAAGGTACACACTCACAATCACCCATAAAGAAAGGTTAGTCAACCATGTCAGACTTCATCCAGATCACCGTTGCTGTTGATTCAGAAGAAGGCGCACATACAATAGCAGAGATATTGGTGACGAAGCGGCTTGTGGCGAGCTGCTGGGTGTCAGGGCCAATCACCAGCCGCTACTGGTGGAAAGGAACCGTAGAAAACACACAAGAGTGGGTTTGCACGGCAAAGACGCGATCTGGTCTGTACCTTGAAGTCGAGCAGGCAATCAAGGAAAATCATCCCTACGAGGTACCTGGCATTCTCGCAACCCCTATAGAAGCGGGGAGTCAGGCTTACCTGGAGTGGATCACGCGCGAGACAGCCGTGAAAAGCCAGGAGGACCACGAAGGAATATCGAAAGAGCAACTCATCCAATCCCTTACAGATGTCCACGAGAAGTTGATTAAAGCGGCTATAGCGGCCTATGAACGGGGTGTCAGACGAACAAGCGATGCATGGGGGCCGCGTGAGATATTGGCTCACGTTGCGGGATGGGAAGCGATGGCCGTTGCGCGTATTCCTCGAGTTATTGCGGGCATACCGCCTATCACATATGCAACTGAGGCCCAACACATTGCAATGGATGATGCAATCAATGCGACAGTCATCACGATGATAGCTGATCTGCCATTTGACACTGTTTATGCTACTCTGCGCAAAACGTACCAGGCGGATGCTCAAATAATCAGCGAGCTAGACGAGAACGCTGTTCGCCCTGGCAGCTACGTTTATGAACGAACCAAAGCTGCGATTGACCACTGCTATGAACACATTCAAGATCTGGAGCAATTGGGGTTCTCGAACGAGGGGCAGATAGAACTATGACTGAATGGCCACTCCCCAACACGATATTGCTTTTTGTCTGATCGAAGGCCAATGATGCCCTTTTCCACCCGAGGGGGTCAGAAAATACCGGCCTTGTCACGCCGAGGCCAGTGATTGTACCTACCCCCCTCGAAAAAGGCTTCTCAGAGCGAAGATCCCACAAGAGGTACAGTCGCCGCCAGTCCCTTCCTGCCGTTCTAAATTTGAGCGTTCACCTTCCCCTGCAATAACCGTTACAAATTGACGTACATAAACTTGCTGCACTTTTGCGAAGAGCTCACCCTACTGAGGATAAAGATAAGCATTCCACTCATCTAAGAGAACGCCATCAACCTCTTCCACTTCGGCGTGATGCCCGCATAAAGGCGCGCAACAGGGTCCTTCTTCACCTTCAAACAAAGGTTCTATCACATGCAATACGACAGCCCGAACAAAGCGGGCGTCACCACGCTCAAAAAGGAATTTGCATTCCCAACATTCCTCATTGCTCCACTGGGGAGGCAGAGGGATCAAGGCACTCATGAAATGTCTCCTGTGGTTGTGATGATTGCTCAAAAGTTTTCAAGGCGCGCCCGTGTTCGTTGCACAGGCGCGCCGCCTCTTGTTACGCGCTACTCATGTGGCCCTGGTTGGACCCATCGAATCTGCTCTCTGATCGTTGCCAGCACCTTTGCAAAGTTCTCAGGCGAACTAGTGGCCTTATCGTAGACCAGACAGGTCAGCACGGTAGCGGCTGCAATGCCGACAGTGAGCAAGATCGTGGTACAAGCCAGTACCCCATCAATGAGCTTAAGCCAATCCATGTGTAGATCCTTTCTGCCTTGTGGCACTACCGAGAGAACTCTTTCCCTCGCATCCAGCACTCTCGAAAGTGCCAAATGTGAAGAAAGTTCTTGTGAATGGCTGCACCAAATGGCGGTTGAGGATATGAGTGAAAGAAGTAAAGAAACAAGTATCTATGGTATAATGGCTTTTATAAAAGAGTCATGGCACGGATAGAAAGGAGTAGCATATGTCGAGGATACATCGTACAGATAATATTGGCATGCATATAACACAGAGCCCTCAGCGATCATATGGGAAGTGTCCTCTCTGTGAAAAAGTAAAGCCGATGCATTGGGTATCAAAAACGTATTGTCTCTGTTACGTATGCCTTAAGAAGACTGGCACACAACCCTACTATCCGAAGTTAGAGAAAAAATCGAAATCATCTCCGCCTCCAACGGCTAAAAGAAGGAAATATAGGCGGTTGTAAGAGAAAATGGGAGCGATAAAAACACAGCACACAATGCCATTGGTTTCTTGCAGAGCGGGACGCCGTGGGAGAGTGTGAATACCGCGAGAAAGGCGCAGTATTCACACTTCGAAACTATCGTTCCTTAACAGCAGCTTACCCCGATACGCTTAGCGGTCATCACCTGTGACGGTAGTCCTTTGGCTGTTCTGTCACCCTCCCTGCCGACCCTACAACTCCTGTGTGCGGAGTTGCTTGTAACAGAAACAGGTTCCCTCAACGTGCTACGAGCTCCACTCTTTGAGTAAGCCGTGGTTTTTTTCGGTTGTTCAAGTGCTTTAAAGCTCGTACTGAGCTCGCCAGGATAAATGTTAGTTACTTTCTCTACAGCAGGAGGCATTGATTAACTTCCAACTTTCAAAAATAACTAACGTAATAATATTATAACTAACAATAAAAGTAATTTCAAGTGTTATTTAACTAACATTTTGTAAGAGAGAAAAGTTATGTTACAATAGCTACCAAGTATGGAAGTTATCAAGAGGAAATCATATGAAAGAAGAGGCGATGACTGCCGATCAAGGCATCAAACTGTATGCCGAGGTCGGGTTATCCGAAAATACCTTCTACCGTCATGCCAGGGAGGAAAAGATCAGAAAGTCCTTGCCAGAGGAACGGCAAAGAGGTGCACTCTACAATGCAGAGGATATTAGGAGCATTGTTGAACAACACCGTATGAAAAGAAGAAAACGCATCGAAGCCATCAGAAGCAAACGAGATGCGCAAGGTGAGACTGACTGGGTACAAGCAAGTGATCTTCCTTACCTCCTTGCACTCGACTACGAAATGTATGGGATAGAGGAAACAGTAGATCTCTCAATCACTCACGATTGGTGGAAAAAGAACCCCTATATGTGCCGTGTTCTCTATAACGCGGAAGAGAGAAAAGATGTTTGGGGATATCTCACCATCGTACCTATGGAGGAAGCGACCATCTTTAAACTTCTCCGACGGGAAATGCATGAGCGTGATATGAGACCTGAACATATCCTCACTTACGGAGACAACCGAGCCTATACTGTCTACGCAAACTCCATTGTCCTTAAACCAGAGCACCGAGCCTATATGAGAGATCTCATCAACAGTGTACTTACCTACTGGTGCAATCAGTACCCGAGAGTAAGAATTGCAAAACTCTACGCCTATGCAGAAAGCGAAGAGGGGTGGAGCCTCATCAAGCATCTCTTTTTCTCTCCTCGATACGATATAGGAGAAAGGGCTTTTGAACTTGATCCGCACCAGATGAATCCTTCAAAGCTGATTAAGGCATTCCAAGACTGCTTGAAGGAACGCGAAAAACCTATCTCAACCGCTTCTTCAGATGTATAACGATGTTTTCTCACATTGAGAAAGGCAAGGTAGATGTTTCAGGCAATGAACAGTGTTCGTGAAGGGTACATTTCTGTCACCGGCGGTCTTGTCTGGTACAAGGTAGTAAACCCCAGCAAGAACGCTATTCCATTACTAACACTCCACGGCGGTCCAGGGTTTCCTCATGATTATCTTGAGCCGCTAGAGGATTTAGCCAACGAGCGGCCAGTCATCTTCTATGATCAGCTGGGTTGTGGCAAGTCTCAACGACCAGACGAGAGAAATCTCTGGCAGTCGAAACGTTTTGTCGAGGAACTTGGTCAGCTCCGCGAGACGCTTCAACTGGAGCAGATCCATCTCTTCGGGCATTCCTGGGGAAGCATGTTGGCTATTGATTACACTCTTACGAAACCAGGCGGCATTGCCAGTCTTATTCTCGCTAGCCCGGCGCTCTCCATCCCACAATGGCTCAAGGATACAAATGGTTATAGAAGAAGGCTTCCTCTTGAAGTACAGCACGTTCTTGACGAACACGAGGCCAATGCTACGACCGATTCTGAAGAATACCAAGCAGCAACCATGGAGTTCTACAAACGCCATCTCTGCCGCCTCAATCCCTGGCCTGAACCCTTGCAACGAGCATCAGCAGGAGAGGGTACAACGGTCTACAATACGATGTGGGGATCAGCAGAGTTTTTTATCACCGGGAACCTCTCGGGTTACGATTGCACTGCTCGTTTAGGTGAAATCGACATACCGACGCTATTCACGTGTGGTCGTTATGACGAGGCAACGCCAGATACGACCGCCTGGTATCAAGGTTTACTGCCAAAGTCAGACATGGTAGTTTTCGAGCAGAGCGCACATATGCCACATCTTGAGGAGATGGAGCGCTATCTCCAAACCTTGCGGAACTTCCTTCGAGAAAAGCCCCGCAGTTAAAAGCAAACAAGCACGCGCCTTAGTTAGTTTACGGATAGCCAGAGAAGATTTAACCACCTTTCGTTGTCAAAAATGGAATAAGTACAAAAGAGCAGAGAATAGGCAATCCTCTATTGAGAGTGAGTGACCGATGCCGAAAGAGAAGAAGCCGAAAGGAGCCAGTCTCCCAGAGGGGAAAGAGAGCAGTAGGTACGAAACGCCTTCTGAGATTGCCCATTGGACACATATGTCAGCACACACTACCACCGTCTTCTTATGTATGTCCAACCCGGCACAGTTGGTGTAGAGGATTTCCATTCCAAGGCTCCTGTGCTCTTCTTCCTTGAAACGCCTTCTCGTCAGCGCAACCTGACAATTCTATACATGTGCTGGTAAGCTAGAAGTAAAGAGCGAAACCAAGCAAAGGAGAACGTGTGATGGCAAGTGAAGAGCAGTTGAGCCCGGAGCACTGGGCGGTCGCGACCTTCGGGACGGCAGAATTGGGCGATCCTCGACGCACGGATCGCCTGGTGAGCATAGCAGCCGCTCTGGCGCACGACCCGGCGGCCTCCTTGCCCCGTTGCATGCGCACCCTCAGCGATACGCACGCGGCTTATCGCTGGCTTGATACGGAGCAGATCAGCCATGAGCAGGTGATGACCCCCCACTGGATGCAGACACGCCAGCTTGCCTCCCAGAGGAAACCTGTTTTGCTGATCGCAGACACCACCGAACTCAATTACTCGATGCATCGCAGGACGAAAGGATTGGGTCCGGTAGGACAGGGCAAGAACGGGCGCGGGTTCTACGTGCACACGATGTTGGCGATGGATGCCACTACCCAGCACCTCTTGGGCTGTGCCTATCAAGAACCTCTTGTGCGCCAACCGGCTCCCAAAGGGGAAACACGCGCTCAGAGACGCGAGCGGCCCCGTGAATCGCAGATCTGGGAACGCTCGGTGCAGCAGATCGGTCCGGCCCCTTCCCCTGGGCAATGGGTGCATGTCGAAGACCGCTACAGCGACATCTTCACCTTTTGGCAAACGTGTGAGCAGATGCACTGTGCCTTCCTGGTACGTGCGGCCCAGGATCGTCGGGTGGTGCTGCCACAGGCGCCAGAAGAGCAGGATCCGGAAACCGAACGCCTGCTGCATCTGGCCCGTCAACTGCCAGCCCAAGGGGGACGTATCCAACCTGTCCCTGCCGAACATCACCGCAAAGCTCGCGATGCCTTCGTGCAGATCAGCTTTACCCAGGTGTTCATCCAGCCGCCCCAGAACGGAGACGCGTTGAGCAAAACGGCGGTGAAGGCGTGGATTGTGCGCGCCTGGGAGCCCTCGCCGCCCGAAGGTGTCGAAGCGTTGGACTGGATCTTGATCAGTTCGCTGCCTGTGTTCACCGTCGAGGATGCCTAGGAACGGGTGGCGTGGTACCGCTTGCGCTGGACGTTGGAGGACTTCCATCACGCGCTCAAGACTGGCTGTCACATGGAGCGGCGTTGCTTGCGCAGCGCCGCCGCCCTGATGCGCTTGCTTGGAGTGCTCACCCCCATTGCGGTGCGCCTCCTGGAGTTGCCAGAGATGGCCCAAAGCGCCCCAGAAACCCCTGCGACTGCAGTGGTCTCCCTGGAATTGGTGCGCGTGGTGGCCGCACTGGATCAGCGCCCGCAGTGCGTCCTGAGCGCCAACGAGTTGTGGCGCACCATTGCCCGCTTCGGAGGCTATCTCAACCGTAAGCATGATGGGCCTCCTGGATGGAAGACCTTGTGGCGCGGATGGATCTATGTCCAGCAGGTCTTGGAAGGCGTTCATCTCGCTGCTCACATTCATTCTCCTTGAACATGTGTAGAATTGTCAGAGCGCAACAAGGGGTGGTTCCTGCACCCACCCGGATCAGTCTGGTGGTCTGGCTCATCGGCACAATATGCGCGCGATCTTTGCGTCGGAACTCTCCTGCTCATTCTACCCTTTTTCATGAGGGGTAGTGTAGCCCTACATGAGCATCTCGTGGGCTTTCCTTTCCCAAGAAAGCGTTGCTGTTTGATTTGGATGCCTTGCATGGCTGTTTGCAAAAGGGAGTTTCTGTAGCAACAGTATTCGCTGCTACAGAAACCCTCAACAGAACCCTTCAAAGGAACCTACCTCTGTAAAGGAGGAGTCCTAGATGCTGGTTTCAAACCCATAACCCGTAAGAGGTGGTGCAGTTCAGGAGGAGCATCCAGGCAGGAGGCAGGAAGAACAAACGGGATCCTGTTCCCCCTTTGCTCCAGTGCCAGACTTAAATCGCCTAGTGCTTTGATTGCCTTTTGTGCATACTTCTGGCGCTGCTCAGATCGCATCATCCGGTCTGCCATGAGATTCAAGCCATTGGCAAGTGGCCAGAGGTCACCACTTATGATAGAGGCGCGTGCACGCACATCCCCATTGGCTAAACGGGTTTGTACGTCCTTGAGATGGGTCACACCCGTCTCTAATTCGGCTTTGCGTCTTGAGATATCCTGATACACCTGCTCCAGCTGTTTGTGTATTGCCACCTGTTCCTGCATCAGACGGTCATTCTCTCGTATGGTGACAACCTGACGTACGATCACCAGGCCGACTACGAGGAGTGTCGCAACGATGAGCACAGGACGGATGTCTTGCTGGGTCTTGTCAGAGGAGAACACGTTGACGGCTAACACAAGAAATAGCAGAGCTAACAGGAGATAGGGCACGGCCTGTGCTGGTCCGAAACTCAACTGCCTGGTGCGCCTTACCTCCTGCTTCTCTTCGTCGCTCCCCGCGGTGCTGGCGGGCAGAAATCGACGCAGGTACGCGGCCACACCTATCGTCATTATACCCAATGGCCAGCCCAGATCGATCCAGATCCCTTCTACAGGCAGTCCCATATTCACCAGCACGTTAAAGACAAAGTCAGAGGCTGCGTAAACGCTCAGGCCAAGTCCGACCACCAGCAGGCTGACGCGACGAGCCCTGGCCAGGTAGACACGGTCATGTCCCCGAAGTAGCAAGAAGATGACACAACTGAGCAGCGCTACATCCGTGCAGGGATAATAGAGGCCAAGAAATTTGCCCAGGATCGATTCGGCTGGGGTCTGTGCCAGAGACCCCAGCAGGAGAAACCAGGCGATGCTCAGCAGAGCGCCCATTGCGATCAGGCTATCCAACACCAAGAATAGGCGCCTTCGAGCGCCGCCGCTGGAGAATGGCTGCCAGAGCAGCCCCCAAAAAACCAGGGGAGAGAAACTGGCGTAACCGAGATCGGCCAGGGAAGGAAAAGGACTTTGTCCATGCGCCACATAGTAGCGCCAGAAGCACTCTCCAATGCCCCACGCGATGCATCCACACCCAATGAGCATCCAGGCCACCTGTTCACGTCCAAGCCACGGCTCTACCTTTTCCCGCCGACCGAGCTGGATGTTCACGGAAACAAGAACCAGAACACTACCGATGAAGGCACCCAGGAGTGGGGAATATTCCCCAACTTTGATGAGGTTCTCCCCTCCTATACGGAAGCCTAAAATGGAAATCATGAGTACAGCTACACCACCGACCGATCCAAGGACTGCGCGAAAATGTGAGTGCATCAAGCACCTCCTAGAAGAAAATATCAATGCTAATCGGAGGGAGAAAGTAAACACTTCTCAATCCGCAACGGCACCACTCAAACAAGACAGTTCCTCATTGCAATACATCTCCATAGGCCGCATTAAGTAAGGTGGCGCAAGAGGAAGGAGTTTCTGGACGTACGCGTGAACCCCTTCAGTTTCCGAACCCCCTAAATAGAGATAGCGTATCCCGTCATGAAATAGCTGTCGGAAAAAGTCGTAATCCATCCACTCCGTAATGCCAGGATACGATCTTGATGAAACAGCGCAATATAAGCCCATACTCTCTTCTCCCAGCCGTTCACTGATATAAAGGCCATGGATGGTCATGCGTTCATCAAAATACGCACAGACCTTGTATTTGCCATCGCTTGATCTTCGTGAACTGGCTTCCCGGATGATGTACAGATAGCTCCTGTACTTGTCTGGATTGGGTCCAAATAATGTGGAGAAACCAGGGTGATTTTCAATGGACGAAACGTCTGTCTTTGCCAGAAGGTTCATTGAACTTTTTTCAAACCTTTTTACTTTTTTGATGAGTGGAAGAGATCGAGGGTCCGTACAAAAACCTGGTCCATACAGTTTTTCCAGGTGCAAGGTATGTTCTGGGAATGCTTCCTCTTCAAAAAGTGTCAAACTGCCGACATGTTCTTGAAACAGGTTGGTTGAGTAGAGGCGCTCGTACAATTCCTGGTCCACCTTCTTCAAAATGATTGGGCATGTTACACTCCTGCGTATTTGATAACATAAATCTAGCGTCGTGTCGAATCTTCCAGCTCCTACCGGGTGTACAAGGTACAGCATGTTATTGCGGTAGCCAACGCCCATTACCGTTTCTTTTCCAACAAATTTATATCCAAATCCCCCCTGGTCATTTCTCGTTGAACGAAGAGTATAGAGCCAACTATTGGCATAACACATTGCTTCTCGCTGGAAAGCATCTCGAAATATATCAGCATCCGCAGGCGACAATCTGGAAATATCATTTGATAACGCTGTTAATTGTGCAAATATCTTTTGCTCGAGAATTTCGGGGGAGAACCATGCATTATATTCTTGTTGGCGAGGTACGCTCACCATCATGCTACCACTCATTTCCATTCATTCTTTCACCTTTCTTTCACTACTTATGTGAGCCTGAAACAGCTGCGTGCATTCCCTCGAACTGCGCATCTCTCCAGCGAGGATTGCCATTCGACTTTTTTCCAGGCGCACTTGATCAGAGGATAGGGTTCCTAATATCGGTCGTTACCCTGTGCAAGAAAAAGGTGTATAAAAGGTAAAGATAGCATGTGTCTCCACTATGCTCCCCAAGCCATAGAAGTGCCTGGGAAGGGGATAGAAGGGGATCTGTCGTTTGACGGATATTTTTTCGCCAGCAGAGACTCATAAGTATACGTTCTAGTTGCCAGGCTCGTGGTCACTTTTGGCAAAGACCGCTTGCTCTGCGACAGATCAGAAGGGCACGGACAAAAAGAATCCCTCCTGTCAAGAGCAAACCCGTCTCTGGCGAAGCCACCATTGTGTCTACAGCAAGCGGGCTTCCACAAAGGTGGTTATGAGCCATTCTGGCTCTCCGCAGATCTGGTGGTTCGCAATGCTAGAGAAACGGATGAGCATGGTCGAACCGTCTCAGGAATAGACTCTTGAAATGAGACAGTCATAGTAAGCTTATCATTCACCAGATGTAACGGAGAGGCCATTCTTCGCCAATTGGCCTCTACTAGTGCATATCTTCCCCCAAGTTGGATCAGTCAGCTCGCAGTTCTCTCTGCTTGATGGCTTCTCTCTTGCTGACTGTTTATCCACAATGCACGACGACTGATATGGGTACTCTAACCTCCGGTCAAGTATGTTTCCAGGTTGGCAAATTCACTTGAGGCATGCCCACCTTGCAGTGAGTATCATCTTCTCTATAATACCCTTATCTCGAGCCAAATTTACCGTCCTGGTGGTTCGTCAACTTTGTTCTGACGTGTGCTCTTACAGTAAGTCATGTGGACATATTAACGTTCAGGAGAGCCTTAAAAATGACAGGCTTCCCGATGAAGGACTGTCGTTCGACTCCCCCATGCACAAGACTCCATATGATTATAGATGATGCATAGGATAAGTTCAATGGAAATAGTACAAAATGGTAGGAGCAGTCGAGAGCAGGAGGGCGAACTCCCGTGCGATGAGAAGTGTATGGATGAGTTGTAAGTGAGCAGACAGGAAAGAGATTGCTCAAGCCATGCGCCCTTCAGTAGTCAGCACGGAAGCGTCAGAACTGAGAACACGGATAAGATATTACATTAGTACCGCTGACCACATGCCATAATAAACCCGTCGTATCCTACTTTACCTTCTAAATGACCAACTACGTCACTGTGTATGAGACTGAATCCGAGTCTAGAGTACATACTGGTAACGTCAGCGAGCGTGAGTGTTACCGCTGGATATCTAACGCCCCGAGTGGTCCAGTGAGAGGCATTTAAGAGAGAAACTGTTATGAACAAGCCATCTTTATCGACCAGATTGGCAAGCTTCTGGTTGAGGTGAAACCACTCTCTCTTGTCCTGGATTATTGAGTCCAGGCAAAAAGTGTGAGCTACCACTCCATACAGTCCCATAGATGAACCGAGCAGCGGGTCATCCGCGAAGATATCGCAGCGTGAAATCTTACGAATACACTGGCGAATAAGCCTATGTCTAACCTGGATATCCTCTTCACCTGGTCTTCCTCTACTTTCCTTTTCACAGTCCAACGCGTACCTGGTAAAATGGCTCCAGTCGAAAGCAGAATCATCCTCCATCAGCCACTTATTAACTTCATTGAGACACTCGTCGTTATAGTCGCAAAAATGTATCCAACTGGCTGTACGCGCCGCCGTGATAAGGGAATAAATGGTCGGGCCGCCACCGAATTCGAGAAAGGATCTTCCTTCAAGGTCTTCGTAGACCCTGGCATAAAAGCGAAGCAATGCCTTATTGCCAGGATTTACATCTCCTTCATAGAATTGAGCTAAATAGTCGCGTGGGCTAAATATTACTTGTTGAACATCCTTACTTATAGGAGATTCGGCGTTATTGTTAATATCAAATACCCTGTCCTCATGCTTGTCTTCCTTTTTCATATTCTCTCCATTCTTGTATACTAGACGTGTCCCTCCAGCTCCGCCTGCAACGGCGCTTCGATCCCACCCATGCTTCACATCGCGGTGGCTCCTCTCAAGTAAGCAGCCCGATAGAAGATTACACCATAGAAATAAAAAATACAAGGATCTGAGGTAACTATATCCATCGGTCATCACCGGTTCTGGGGCGTGACCAACCACTGTAACAGCCCGGGTGAAGAACCGCTGGTAAAACCTGAATGGTTGCCTTATTTATTAGTTAATTTTATACACGTTAAAACCATATCAGGTGCAACTTTTTTCTCATCTAACCATTCCTTCCCTTCAGCTATAGGGAATGTTGCCTGTATCTTTGTAAAACCTGCAGACTTGAGAACCCGACGGTAGTCTTCCTCTGTCCAATAAGTATCGTCAATTTCAAAAGGAGTTTCTCCTTTGACAACACAGGTAACTGGATCACCGCTTTTTAGCCCATCTTGTTTTCTGTACATATAGCTTTTATATTCATAGCCTATTGAAGCAGGATTAATAGCTATAACAATAAATGTGCCATTAGACTTAAGCACTCTTGCTATTTCTTTTGCCGCTTGTCGCATTTCCTCAAAGATACACATCTCTACAAATACGTGCGCGCTAACAGCTACATCTATTGATTCATTTGGTAAAGAGATAGTGTTATCAGTTATAAGATGAAATTCAAGCTTTTCATCGTGGTTAGCTTTGGCTTGTGCAATCATGTTTTCATCATGGTCAACGCCAATCACTTTTTCTACACCAAGTGTTTTTAAAAAGCGTGCAGAACGACCCGTACCTGTACCAAAATCCAAAACGGTCTTACCTTGTAAATTTCCAAGTAGTCTGCCCACCTCGTTAAAACTAACCTCGTAAGTTGTCCCAATAACTTCAAGCTGGCTGTAAATTCTTGCGTCTTCTGGAGAATATCTCTGCATAATTCGTACCTCCTCAAGTATCCCAAATACTCATTCTGTAAATGAGCTTGAAAACTTTTGTAACAGAACCTGGCCTGCTGATCCTACAAAGCAAGCGAGAACAGACTAATCATGAATATGACTATGCCCAAAAGCTGATTTTTCGTGAGCCGTTCACGGTACACAATCATTCCAAAGATCATTACAACAAGGGCGTAACTAGAAGCAATGGCTGAAGTAATCCCGGTTGTAGCGATACGTGTATCAAGGCTAAAAGTGAGGACAGCAGCACTCTCCATCATTCCCACTATAAGAGCAAGGAGGATTCCTGAACCAATCTTTGATAAAGGATTCCGTACATGGGCAATATCTTCAAGGCTGGGGAGCGATAGGCACAACGTTTCCTCATTTGAGGAAGGTGCCGCTGTCGCTTGAGCATGAGATAGCCACCGATAACGTTTCCCGCATGAAATAAGGGTCAGAAAGAGGATACTGAAGAAACGTGTCCACAACGCAGGTAGGAACCAGTTAGAAACGGATGCGGAAGCTCCGATCCCAAAATCTAATGCCCCGAAGGCCAATGTTGCCACGACTGCCCAGCGTACCCCCTGACTCCACAGCGAGAATCCGGGCTTCTTAAGAAGTATGCGTAGTTCGAACAAGCTGGTAGAAGCCAGAATGATGCCGAGAATGCCAATAATCACAAATGCCTTACGTTCCAGCGTCAAATGCTCTTTGAGGATGAAAGCGGAGAGAATGAGCGTGAAAATGGGACTGGTGCCAGTGAGCGGACCTACTATTGCCATGGGGCCTATCTCCAAGGCGCGATAAAGCGCGAAGTATCCCAGAGCAGCACACAATCCAGTAAAGATCCCGATGAGAGCGCTAAGGGCAAAGGCCGTCAGCGTGAAGGGAAGATTCCAGCGCCAGAAGGCGATTGTTCCGAACGCGAGCAGTGCGAGCAAACTAGCCGATTGAGAAACAAACGCAGTCTTGAAGGTGCTCAATCGACGTGCTGCGAGTGTGGCAAGAACGTCGCCTGATCCCCACAGGAGCGCAACCATCACACCGAGTCCTACGCCGAGAAGTTCCATAGCGTTTACATACCTTTCTGCTGGAGGAGGAATCACACTGAAACTCCGGTCAATAGATTTTGCCAGAAAGCCTCCTTCCCGATCCCCACTGGCGAGATAACTCCCAGCACCGAAGGCAACGGTAGAGTTTCTTGAGAAGTTCGCGCGATTGCTGCTCTCCGATGAACCAGCAAACAGGTGCTAGAATGACGAGGTCGTATACGTCAGGCAATAGAGATACCATCATGATGTCAATCTCTACCCAGGTATACCGGTCATCCAGCCCCCATTTGGCTATCTGTTGCCGTCCTTCTGCGACCACGGCTGGCAGATCAATGGCAGTCACCAGAGCCTTGGGGTATTGCTGTGCGAACGTCGCGTGGAAGGTGGCGCTGCCGACTCCTACATCAAGGACCAGTATTGCCCCATGCTCTGCAATACCCAATACCCTGACCATTTGAGTCGCAATGGGATACACGAGGGGAAACAGATGTCGCATGTGCGGCGCAAAGAACAGTTCTCTGCCTGATAGGAGGGTGAAGATGTGCAGGCGCACCGCGGCCACAAGCATGGCCGTACGTGCAAAAGCACAGTTCATATCCAGAACCGGTCTAGGATCCATATCCGGTACGACAGGAGAGAAAGAAGAAGGGATCATCCGTCATATTTCCCTTGAGCAACTGGAGGACAGCTTACGAGGATCTGTTCAACATACAGAGATGCCAACACTTCAATGCAGCAACTTATTCACTACAGAATGGAGCTACGATCACATCGATACTGTCATGATCCCTCAAGGAGAACTATGGAACCTTGAACTGGCAAACACACTCTAGCCTTGTACAGATGCTGCAATGCAACCATTTCCCGGGCTAGAACTTGCAACGCAGCCGATCGTTCACCATCGAACGTAGTAGCTTATTCGCCATTGGATGAAGGGATAACCGGGCGCAGGAACTGAAGATATCTCTACTCTTCTAATTATAGAAGTGCTTGCTAAAAACTACTCATAAATAATCACTCGGAGTAATAATAGCACAGCATTATACATATGTCAAGTATACGCATCCAAG
>WNGD01001826.1_pt1 | contig 22723 bp, 19 predicted proteins | sample 5400671 | NCBI WGS metagenome assembly WNGD01 (sample SAMN13153369, study PRJNA577476) | soil metagenome | isolation source: 40 cm soil or saprolite under grassland replicate 2 | place: USA:California | collected 2016-06-15
GAGCCGGGTCCTGGAGCGCCTTGATGGACAGGTCGATCTTGCCGTCGTCCTTGATCGCGACGACCTTCGCCTCGACGCTGTCTCCCTCGCGGAGATGTTCCCGGACGTCCTTCACGTAGTTCCTGTCGATCTCGGAGATATGGACCAGACCCATCCGCCCGTCCTCCAGCTGCAGGAACGCTCCGTAGTTCTCGATCCTCGCGACGGTGCCCGTGATGGTCGCACCGACCTCGATCTCAGCGATGTCGCCGTCCCCTTCCGCCGGTCCGGGCCGTTCCCGAACGCCGGCCAAGTGTGCGGGACCGGCCCGTCACCCGTCAATCGAGGTGAGGGCCGGTCCCGTAGCATCGCGCGATGGAGGTTCGCACCGACGACGATCCCGCGACCTGGCTGGAGGCCGTGCGGCAGCTCCTGATGCTGGACGAGGCCCGCCATAACCTTCACCTGGGTCTCGCCCACACGCTCGTGCACCACCCGTCCGTCTATCCGTCGAAGCACCTCCGGAGCCTGGTCGACGCGGGCGGCGTGGTCGGCGCCGCGCTCCAGACACCGCCGCACAACCTCGTGCTGGCACAGCCGATCGCCGAGGACGCGAACGACGTGCTCGCCGGCGCGATCCGGTCCGCGGGGATCCGCCTCCCCGGCGTCGTCGGGGGGCTTGCCGAGGCCGACGCCTTCGCATCGGCATGGTCCGGCCGCACCGGCGACAGCGTTCGATGGGTGATGGGGCAGGGGATCTATTCGCTCACGGAGGTCCGCGACGTGCCGGGGAGCGCCGCCGCCGCCTCTCGTCCGTGCTCGGGTCCGACGACGAGGGGTTCTCGTTGTGGGAGGCCGATGGGCAGCCCGTCTCGCTGTGCGGGTTCGGGAGCCCGACGCCGAACGGCATCCGGATCGGACCGCGATCTACAGGAGGATCGGGTATCGGCGCGTCTGCGATTCCGTCGCGTTTGCGTTCGAAGCCGCTTGAGCCGAACCGCGACTCAGCCGCAGTCGGGCAGGGTCGGCGCGCGACCCTTCGGGATCGGTACGAACGCGATCTCGCCGGGGTTGACCATCCCGAGGCACTCCCGGGCGATCCGCTCGAGCGTCGACGGGTCGTTCAGATCTGCGATCCGGCGTTCGAGCTCGGTGTTCTGTTGCTGGAGCTGGATCGCCTGCCGTTGGAGGCCTTGGAGCTCGGAACGCTGGACCAGATACGCGCGCATCGGAGCGACCGCGAAGACGGCCACGATGAAGATGGCGAACACCAGGATGGAGGCGCGCGGGGTCAGCCGGACGCGCCCGGAACGGCCGCTCGGCCGTTTCCGGTCGTTCCCCCGGGCTGCGGCGGGGGAAGTCGCCGTGGCCCGCACGCTCATGGCGCCCGATCGCCCCCGGGTGGCCGGCCGGCGAACGGCGTCCCGAACCGCGCATCCTCGCCGAGCGATCCCTCGATCCGCAGGAGCTGGTTGTACTTCGCGGTGCGCTCGCCTCGCGAGGGAGCCCCGGATTTCATCTGGCCCGCGTTGGTCGCAACCGCGAGATCCGAGATCGTCGTGTCTTCCGTCTCGCCGCTCCGGTGCGACACGACGACGCCGAAGCTTGCCCGCTGTGCGGCCTCGATCGCGTCCAACGTCTCCGTGAGCGTCCCGATCTGGTTCACCTTGATCAGGATCGCGTTCGCGGCACCGGTCCGGATCCCACGATCGAGTCGCTCGGTGTTCGTCACGAACAGGTCGTCGCCCACGACCTGCACGCGGGCGCCGAGGGCGCGCGTGAGGGCGGCCCAGCCCTCCCAGTCATCCTCCGCGAGGGGATCCTCGAGCGACACGATGGGGAACCGGTCGAGCAGGTCGGACCAGAAGGCGATCATGTCGTCCGCGGTCCGGTCGGCGCCCTCGAGCTGGTAGCGGGCATCCTTGAAGAGCTCCGACGCGGCCGGGTCGAGCGCGATCGCCATCTCCGTGCCGGGCTCGAGACCCACGACATCGATGGCGCGCATCAGGAAGCCCAACGCGTCGTCGGCGGTCGCTACCTCGGGAGCGAAACCGCCCTCATCGCCCACGGCAGTGGACATCCCTGCTTCGTGGAGCAGGTCGCGCAAGGCGTGGAAGCACTCGACCCCCCAGCGGAGCCCCTCGAAGAACGACGCGGCGCCGACGGGCATCAGCATGAACTCCTGGAGCTCCAGCCGGTTGTCGGCGTGGGCGCCGCCGTTGATCACGTTCAACATCGGAACCGGCAACGCGTGGGCGTTCGGCCCCCCGAGGTATCGGAAGAGCGGCTGGCCGGATGATCCGGCCGCCGCCTTCGCGACGGCGAGGGAGACCCCCAGGATCGCGTTCGCGCCGAGCCTGCTCTTGGTCGCCGACCCGTCGAGGTCGATCAGCGTCCGATCGAGACCGCGCTGATCGAGGGCGTCGAGGCCCTCGACCGCCTTCGCGATGGGCCCGTTCACGTTGGCGATCGCGTGCAGCACGCCCCTGCCGTGGTACCGGCCCGGCTCGCCGTCACGCAGCTCGAGCGCCTCGTGCTCGCCGGTCGACGCGCCGCTCGGCACGGCCGCCCGGCCGAGCGCGCCATCGTCGAGGACGACGTCGACCTCAACGGTGGGGTTCCCCCGGGAATCGAGGATCTCGCGGGCGGAGACGTCCTCGATCAACGACATGGCCGGCCGATGGTACCGGACGTTCGGGACCAGCACGGGAGGCTCAACGGGAGCGTTCCCCCGGCGGCGGCTTCGTGAACTGACGGAAGCCGCCCACGGGGTCGAACCCGAGTTTCCCGTAGAGCTGCTGCGGCCAGTCGGCCGCATCCGCGATCAGGAACACGAGGTCGGCGGCGTCGCGCGCCTCGGCGATCGCCGCCGCGAGGAACGCGCGCGCGACGCCGCGGTTCCGGTACGCGGCGAGCGTGTCGACGCTCTCGATCTGGGCGATGCGATCGCGGACGTACAGCTCGCAACAGCCCGCGATCTGCCCATCGATCCTCGCCGCGAAGAAGCGCGCTCCGACCCGCTCGACGAGGATCTTGCGGAAGTCCGCGAGCATCTCCGCGCTCTCCTGCGTGCTGCCGCCGTGCGCGACGAGGTTCGTCCGGACGATCAGCGGACGGACGGCGGCGAAGGGAACCTCGCCGGCCTCCAGCGGCGGGGCCTCGCGATCGGGCTCGCGCCGCAGCGCCATGTAGCGCAGGCGGTCCGCGTCGTACCCGAGCTCGACCAGTCCCGCGGCGAGCCGCGCGCCCTCGGCGTCGTCCTCGAACACCACCTCGCGGTGCCGGAAGCGTTCGAGCGCCCGGTCGGCGTCGGCGGCCAGCTCGCTCGCCGTCGCAGCACCGACGGGGCGTTCGACCCGCAGGACGTTGCTGTCCCACCGGTTCGGGAAGTCGTCCTGGTAGAGCGCGGTCCCGAAGCGCCACGGTTCGATCCGGCTGCTGGTCACGTCTTCGGTCCAGCGCCGGAACGTCTTCATCCGATCGAGGTCGCCCCGCGTGACCGGGAAGGGACCGGCCATGTTCAGCGGGCTTCGCGGAACAGGGCGCGGAGTTCGTCTTCCGGAGCCGCCTCCACATCGATGCCGCGCTCGGCGGCGAGGACGACGAACCGCTCGTACCGCGCGGCGAAGCCGGCGATCGTCCGGCGGAGGGCGGACTCCGGGTCCACCCCGAGCTTGCACGCCACCGCGACGGTCGCGAAGAGGACGTCGCCCAGCTCTCCCTCCGCTTCGTCGGGCGATGTCGCATCCTCGAGCTCGTCGAGCTCCTCACGGAGAGCGCCGATCGCTCCCGGGATGCCTCGCCACTCGAATCCCCATCCCGCGGCTCGTCGCTGGACCTTCGCTGCCCGCGCGAGCGCCGGCAAGGACGCCGGGATCCCCTCGTCCACCCCCCTGCGCCCGCCCTCCTCCTCGGCCTTGAGCTTCTCCCAATTGACGAGCACCTCGTCGGACCCGGCGACGTCGACGTCGCCGAACACGTGCGGATGACGGTGGATCAGCTTGCGGATGAGCCCTTCGGCCACGTCGTCGATGTCCCACCGGCCGTCATCCGCGGCGATCTGCGCGTGGAACGTCACCTGCAGCAGCAGATCGCCGAGCTCATCTCGAACTGCCCCGTCGTCGTCGGCGTCGATTGCCGCCAAGAGCTCGTGCGTCTCCTCCAAGAGATGGCGAGCGAGCGTTCGATGCGTCTGCTCGCGATCCCACGGGCAGCCGTCGGGCTCGCGGAGTCGCGCCTGCACCTTCACCAGCTCGAGGAGCCGCTCACCACCCTTGGAAGACGGGACGGGACCGGCGGGGACGTGGTCGGCAGGGTCGTCGATCATGAGGGCGGCGAGGTCGGGCTCGCCGAGGACGATCCGGTCGCGCTCGGGTCCGTGCTGGTGATCCGGACGACCTGGAGCGTGGAGGGGTCGAATCGTCCGAAGCTCGGATCCACGTCGATCGCTCCCGCCTGATCCTGCTGGCGGACCCAGTCGCTGAAGGCGTTCGCCTGCGCCTGCTTGAGGGCCTGGTCCCGCACCTGGGCGAACGGGGTGATCTGTTTCCCCACCAGATGGATCACGTGCCATCCGAACTGCGTGTGCACCGGTCGTGAGATGTCGCCCGGCTTCATGGCGAGCGCGGCGTCGGCGAACGGCTTCACGAACTGCGTCGCGGGGGTCGCCGGGAGCGCGCCGGAGTTCTGAGCGGCCGACCCGTCGATCGAGACCTGCTTCGCGAGCTTCAGGAAATCCGCACGCGTCGCTCCCGGACGCGTCACCTGCCGGTAGACGTCGTCCGCCTCTGCCTTGGTCTTCACCAAGATGTGATCGACCGTGAGCGTTGCGTACTGCGCCGGGTTCTGCTCGTACGTCGTGCGCAGCTGGCCGACGTCCACCTTCGCCGTTCCCAGCTTCTTCGCGACCTGGTTCTCGAGCAACGAGAGCCGCACCAGCTCGGCGAAGTCGTCGTGCGTGACGCTGTTCGTCTGGAGCAACGTGGCCAGCGCGTCCTTGCCGACCTGGGCCTCGAACCCGCTGATGGCCTGCTGCACGTCGGCATCGGCGACGGTGATGCCGTTCTTCGACGCGTAGTCCTGCACGAGCCGGAACTGGATCATCGCCCCCAGCGAGTAGCGGTTGCAGGCGGCCGCGGCGGTGTCGTCGGCGCCGTCCTTCTGTCCGCACGGCGCGTGCTGCAGCCCGAAGAGGCTCTCGAAGACCCCGGCGGTGACGGCCAGCTGCGCGTCGGTGACGTCGGTCCCGGCGACGTGGGCGGCTGCCGGCTCCCCGACGGTATGCCCGCAGGCGGTCGCGAGGACGAGCAGCGCTGTCGCCAGGACGAGCGGAACGAGACGGCGAGGGGGCGGCATCCTCGAAGTCTACGAGGCGGCCGGCGCGGCGGGTTCGGCCACGGCGAGGCCCGGCTCGGCGGGCTCGCCCACCGCCTCGCGCAGGCGCGCCTCGACCCACCGGACCAGATCGGCACCGAAGATCCGCTCGGGCACCAGGTTGAGCGTCCCCTTGGCTGCGTGGTAGGTCGCCCCCGCGATCCGCTCCGGAAGGTCGGCGAGCGATGCGTCGGAGATGGCCACCGGCGTGAGCCGGACCTGATCCCGGTACGTGGTCACCTCCTCGACGCCGAGACGGGCGGCGGTCAGCCGCAGCGACCCGATCGCGAACAGGACCTCGACCTGTTCCGGCAGCGCGCCGTACCGGTCGATCGTCTCATCGCGGATCTCGCCGAGGACGGCGTGGTCGCCTGCGAGCGAGATGCGTCGGTAGAGCTCCAGCCGGAGGGCTTCCTGCGCGACCCACCCCGGCGGAACGAAGGCCTTCACGGGCAGGTCGATCCGGAGCTCCTTCTGCCGCTCCACCGGTTTCCCCTGCAGCTCGCGGACCGACTCCTGGAGGATCCTCGCGTACGCGTCGAACCCGACCGCCGCGATGTGGCCGCTCTGCTCGGCGCCGAGCATGTTGCCGGCGCCCCGGATCTCCAGATCGCGCATCGCGATCTGCGATCCGCTCCCGAGCGCCTGATGACGAGCGATCGTCGCCAGGCGCTCGTGCGCTTCCTCGGTCATCGCCCGCTGGGCTGGGAAGAAGAGATACGCGAACGCCCGCTCCGAGGATCTCCCGACCCGGCCGCGGAGCTGATAGAGCTGCGCGAGCCCGAGCATGTCGGCTCGATCGACGATCAGGGTGTTGGCGTTCGGGACGTCCAGCCCGCTCTCGATGATCGTCGTGCAGACCAGGATGTCCGCGTCACGTTCCCAGAACCGGATCATCTGGTGCTCGAGCTGATCCTCGTCCATCTGACCGTGCGCGATCACGATCCGAGCGTCGGGGAGCTGCTGGCGGAGCCAGTTCGCCTGACGGTCGATCGTCGCGACCCGATCGTGGACCCAGAACACCTGGCCCTCCCGGAGCAGCTCGCGGCGGACCGCGCCGAGCGCCAGTCCTTCATCGAGCGAACCCACGTACGTGAGCACGGGCTGTCGGTCCTCGGGAGGGGTGTCGATCGTGGAGAGTTGACGGATCCCGGTGAGCGCCATCTCGAGGGTCCGCGGGATCGGGGTCGCCGTCATCGTCAGCACGTCGACGTGCGCGCGGAGCTGCTTCAGCCGCTCCTTGTGGGAGACGCCGAACCGCTGCTCCTCGTCGACGATCAACAGGCCGAGATCCTTGAACCGCACGTCCCGCCCCAGAAGCCGGTGCGTGCCGATCACGACGTCGACCTTCCCGGCGGCGGCGCCCCCGACCACCTCCTTCTGGGCTGCCGGGTGGACGAACCGCGACAACATCTTGACCGTGACCGGGTACGGCGCGAACCGTTCCGAGAACGTCATGAAGTGCTGTTCCGCGAGGAGCGTCGTCGGCACGAGCACCGCCACCTGCGTTCCGTCCATCACGGCCTTGAAGGCGGCCCGGACCGCGACCTCGGTCTTGCCGAACCCCACGTCGCCGCACAGGAGCCGGTCCATCGGGAACGGCCGTTCCATGTCCTGCTTGACCTCGTCGATCACGCGGAGCTGGTCGGGCGTCTCCTCGTGCGGGAACGCGTCCTCGAGTTCCCGCTGCCACGGCAGGTCCGGTCCGAACGCGCGGCCCGGCACCGACATCCGAACGGTGTAGAGCCGCACCAGTTCGCCGGCCATGTCCCGCACCGCGCGCTTGACCTTGGCCGTGGCGCGGGCCCAGTCCGTGCCGCCCATCCGATGCACGCGCGGAACGTCGCCGCCCAGGTACTTCACGACCATGCCGACCGCGTCCGACGGCACGTAGAGCTTGTCGTTCTGGGCGTACTCGAGCACGAGGTAGTCGCGTTCGGCGCCGGCGAGCGCTCGGTGGACGATCCCGGCGTACCGGCCGACGCCGTGGATCCGATGGACGGCGAAGTCGCCGGGCTCCAGCTCCTCCGCGATCGAGTCCGTCCGCCGCCGGGTGAACCGGGGCGCGGTCCGCGTGTGACGACGGGATCCGAAGAGGTCTTCCTCGGTCGCGATGGCAAGCTTCGCCGGAGCGAAGACGAACCCGTTCGAGAGCGATGCTTCGACCGTCTCGACGGGCGTCGCACCCACGACCTCGCTCGCGCGCGCCAGCGAGCCGTGACCGCGTCCCGTGACGATCGCGCGGTAGCCGCGCGCCTCGAGGTCTCCCAGCCGTTGCGCGACCTCGGTCGGGTTGCCTTGCGCCGACCCCCACGAGCGGAGCTGCAGATCGAGCCCCTCGGTGAACTCCGACAGCTGGAGCTGGACCCGTCCCGCGACGGCCTCGCTCAGATCGCGGAGCGCCCGGGCGGCGGGCCAGGCCAGCGCGTCGGCGAGCGCCTCCGCCTCTTCGTAGGCCGCGGCCGCACGATCCAGCGTGCGTCGCGCCTGGGTGAGGACGACCCACGATCCCTCGGGCATGAGCTCGGCGGGCGCCGGGAGATGGTCGAACAGGAACGGAGCCGCGGTCTCCATCCCCTCGGGGTGCAGCCCGTCCGCGATCCGTTGCAGGAGGTCGGCGTAGCGGTCGGTGTGGTGACGCGCCTGCTCGGCTGCCCGCTCGCGGATGCCGTCGTCCGGGATCAGCTCGCGCACCGGCCCCACGTCGACGCGAACCAACCGCGAGGTCGAGAGCTGCGTCGATGCGGCGAACTCGCGGATCGACTCGATCTCGTCGCCCCAGTACTCAAGGCGAACGGGTCGGCGGGCCACGCCGGGGAACACGTCGAGCACGCCGCCGCGCACCGCGAACTCGCCCCGGTGCTCCACGACGTCGACGCGTCGGTAGCCCAGGTCGACGAGCCGCTCGCCCAGCCGGTCCGGCGGAAGGTCGCGACCGGCGACGAGCTCGATCGGGGGAACCGAGCCGAGCGTCGGGATGAGCGCCTGCATCGCCGCGAGCGCGGGCGCGACCAAGACGGTCGCGCCCCGGCGCTCGCGGAGGCCCCGGACCGTCGCCGCCCTGCGGGCGGCGACGTCCGGCGCCGGCGAGATCCCCTCGTACGGCAAGGCCTCCCACGCCGGAAGCAGCGAAACGTCGCCCGGGAGGAACGCCTCGAGGTCCTCCACGAGCGCATCTGCCTCGTGAGGACCGGGAGCCACGGCGAGCACCGGCGCGTCCAGCGCCACCGCCAACCCGGCGACGACGAACGCCTCGCCCGTCTCGGCTCGGGCCTGGATAGGCCGTTCCTTCGCCAGCAGGAGACGCTCGAAGGTCTCCGAGGCGACGAACAGATCCAAGGCTTCCCGCAGGCTCACCGCATCCACTCCCGACGTGCACCGAACAAGACGAACAGCCCCGGTCGCGTCGCGACGGGGCAATGTCGCCATATTACGGGAGGTCGGTCAGTGTGCTCTGCTGCGCCGTCGGCGCGTGGACCACAACGCATCGGACCTGGGCACGCGCCGCGTCGACGACGCCGAGCACACCGACCTCCCAGCTCGACGACGCCGAGCACACTGACCTCCCCGCGCCGACGGCGTAGCCGGGAACACACCCGCCGACCGGCGGCGCTACCCTCGATCGGTGCGCGCGATGGTGCTCGAGCGCCCCGGCGAACCGCTGCATCCGAAGGACGTGCCGGATCCGCAGCCGGCGGCGGGGCAGGTTCGCATCCGGGTGCGGGTCTGTGGGGTGTGTCGAACCGACCTGCACATCGTGGACGGAGAGCTCACAGATCCGACGCTCCCGCTGGTGCCGGGCCATCAGATCGTGGGGGTGATCGAGGCGGTGGGTGACCGTGTCGAGGGCATGGCGATCGGCGATCGGGTCGGCGTCCCCTGGTTGGGATGGACCTGCGGCGAGTGCCGGTACTGCACCACCGGGCGGGAGAACCTCTGCGAACGCGCGCTGTTCACCGGGTATCAGCTCGACGGCGGCTACGGGGAGACGGCCGTCGCGGACGCACGCTCGTGCCTCGTGCTCCAGGACGCCTTCTCCGACCTCCAGGTGGCGCCGCTGCTGTGCGCGGGAACGATCGGGTTCCGCGCCTTGCGGATGGCGGGTGGTGCCACCCGACTCGGGCTCTACGGCTTCGGCGGCGCGGCGCACATCCTCACGCAGGTCGCCGTCGCCGAGGGGCGCCGGGTGTTCGCGTTCACCCGTCCCGGTGACGCGGCGACCCAGGCCTTCGCTCGCGAGCTCGGCGCGACCTGGGCCGGGTCGTCCACGGAGGCACCACCGGAGCCGCTCGACGCCGCGATCCTGTTCGCCGCCGCCGGTGAGCTCGTCCCTCCGGCCCTGGCGGCGGTCGAGGCCGGCGGAACGGTCGTCTGCGCCGAGATCCACATGAGCGACATCCCGTCGTTCCCCTACACGCTGCTCTGGAAGGAGCGGGTCCTGCGATCGGTCGCCAACCTGACCTGGGCCGACGGCCGGGAGTTCCTCGCGGTCGCGGCGCGCGTGCCGGTGCGGACGCAGGTGACGACGTTCGAGCTGGATGATGCGAACGAAGCACTCGACGCGCTGCGCGCCGGAGGGCTGAACGGAGCGATCGTGCTCCAGGTCGCGAGGTGATCAGACGGCGTGGAGCCGCTCTCGACCTGGATCGTCCCGCTGATCCCCTTCACGGCGACCGTCGGGCGTGGCCGTGTCCATCTCGAGGTTGCGCACCGACAGCCAGCGTGTGAACTCCACCGCGGAGAGCGGCTTCGAGATGTAGTACCCCTGGGCCTCGTCGCAGCCGAACTCGGCGAGCCGGTCGAACGTCGCGAGGTCTTCGACACCCTCGGCGACGACCCGGAGCCCCAGGTTCCGACCGAGGTCCACGGTCGCCCGCACGATCATGAAGTCGTTCGCGTCGACGTGCATCTGCATCACGAAGGAGCGATCAACCTTGATCTCTTCGATCGGCAACCGCTTCAGGTACGACAGCGAGGAATACCCGGTCCCGAAGTCGTCGATCGATAGCCCGACGCCGACGTCCGACAGCGCGTCGAGCACCTGCGTCGAGCGTCCCGAGTCCCCCATCAGGAAGCTTTCGGTCAGCTCCATCCGCAGGAACGCCGGCGGGACGTCCCAGTGCCTGAGCTGCTCGGCCACCTGCTCGGGGAGCTCCTGGTCGAGCAGCGACCGAGGGGAGACGTTGATCGAGATCGGGATCCGGATGCCCATGTCCGCCCATTCCCGCCACTGCTTGAGGACCGTCTCGATCACGTAGTGCGTGAGCGGGCGAAGCAGGACGGTCTTCTCCACGAGGGGGATGAACTCGTCCGGCGGCACCAGCCCGAGCGACGGGTGCTCCCAACGGATCAGCGCCTCGGCACCGGCGGCACGACCGTCGGCGAGTCGCACCTTTGGCTGGTAGTAGAGGACGAACTCACCGGTCTCGAGCGCGGGACGGACCTGACCGATCAGCGTCAAGCGGGCGGGGTTGTGACGGTCCATGTCGTCGTCGTAGAGCTCGTACCCGCCTCCGTTCTCCTTCGCGGCGTACATCGCCACGTCGGCCCGTCGCAGGAGCGCCTCGGCGTCGTTCGCCTGGTTCGGGAACAGCGCGATGCCGACGGACCCCGAGACGTCGAGCGCGAGCCCCTCGACGCTCACGGGGATCTCGAGCTCTTCGAGGAGCCGATCGGCGATCCGCATCGCGACGTCCTCGGACGGCAGCTCCGGGAGGACGATGCCGAACTCATCGCCCCCGAGCCGCGCCATCAGGTCGTTGTCGCGGAGCACGCTGGACAGTCGAGGACCGATCTCCTGCAGGAGCAGATCACCGAAGTGATGCCCGAGCGTGTCGTTGACCTCCTTGAAGTGGTCGAGGTCGATCAGCATCACAGCGAGCTTCCCGCCGACCCGCCGGGAAGCCTCGATCGCGTCGGCGAGCTTGAGCTGGAACAACATCCGGTTGGGCATCCCCGTGAGCGAGTCGTGCAACGCCTGGTATTCGTTCTCGGCCTGTTTCTCGGCGAGCTCATTCGTCGCCTCTTGGAGCGAGTGCGTCCGTTGGAACATCTGCCTCGCGAACGCGAGCGGCGCGGCGAACACGAGGATCGCGAACACGCCCAGGTTGTGGACCGACGTCGCGACGAGCACGGCGAACAGTGCGAGGGCCATGTACGACAGCACGAACTCGCCGAAGACACCCTCGTGCATCTTGCGGATCGTCGCGAGGATCGGGGTCTGGAACTGGAAATGGTGATACGTGGCGACGAGGAAGGTGTTGAGCGCATAGCCGATGATCGCCGCAAGCAGCGTCGGCAGGATCAGCTTCCACGGGGGACCTTCCAGCACGTCTCCGAGCGCGGCATGGAGGTTCCTGGTCACCGTGTGGTTGAAGACCGCGGACTCGGCGATCACGCAGAGCGCGATCTGCGACCGGACGAACACGGCCTTGAGCGGTGGGATCTCGCCCTTGAACTCGCGGGCATCCGCCGAGCCGAGGAACGCGATGGCCGCCGCGGTGGGCGTGGGGAACAGCAGCGCCGCGGACAGCTCCAACGGGAAGCTCAGGCTGAATCCCATCGAGACGTTCGTCGGCACCGGGAGGAGTTCCGCGACCATCACGGCGGCCGCCCACGCGAACACGTACCAATCGGTGAACATCTGCGGGTCCGTCCAGACGGACCAGATCAGGTAGACGACGACCGGGATCGAGACGAGCAGCTCGTAGAGCCGGATCACCGCTCGACGGTCGTGCGAGCGCCTGATCCGGCGCGCGGATCGGACGCCGGGCTGCGCGAGGTCCGCGTGCGTATCGGGCTCCAGCTCGGAGACCTCAGACACCCTGCACCTCGGGGGACGGCGCCGGCTGGGTCTTCGTTCGCCGGCGCATCCCACTGACGATCACCACGAAGACGCCCGTGTACGTGAAGATGTCGCCGATGCTGATCGCCTGCCCGATCGGTGGGGGGAGCGCGATCACGTCACCGAGGAACAGGGCCGTGTCGTCACCGGTCGCAAGGTGATGCTTCACGTAGCTGTCCGCGTTGTTCGTCAACTGACCGATCGTGTCCTCTTGTCCCGACGCGGCGAGCGCCTGGGAGGACACCGGCATTCCGCTGTTCAGGCCGATCACGGCGAAGTTGAGTCCGACACCGGCGAGGATCAACCAGAACCCGAGCACGTGCCGGTTGACGAACGCGAAGATCGACAGCAGCACGAACGAGCCGAACAACATCGCGAGCGGCCAGTGGCCCGGGGGATTGATCACCTGCATCACGAAGCCGATCAGCGCGAGCGGTGCCCAGCGGATCCGTAGGTTGGCGAGGTGGGACAGCCGGCCGCCCGCCAAGTATCCGACGGCGATCGCGATCAGGAGCGTCCCGACGATCAGCTTCATAGCATCGGTATCGGGGCCAGCATAGGGAACATGAGCCGTGCCTCGCGCCCGGATGGAACGTTCGGACCATCGACGCCGACCCGTGACGGGGGTCGGTCGCCGAAGCGACCGACCCCCGTCCGATCGATCAGGCTCAGTTCGGCTTCCATCCGGCGCCGACCGCGAGTGCGATCGCGGCCAGGCTCGCGATGGTGAGTGCGATCCTTCGAAGCACCGTTCCTCTCCTTCCGGTCCTTCTCGTGACGAGCGTGTGCCCGTCAACGAGGTCAGTACGGCTTCCAGCGCGCTCCGGCTGCGATCAGCAACGCGGCGAGCGTGACGCCGGTGAAGAGCACGTACCGCCAGTCGTGCTTGCGCATCTGCCCACCTCCTGTTCCCTTTCGGTCTGGCGAGGATGCCCCTTTCGCCCCTACGGTGCTATCGGGCGACCGGCGGCTGTTGGCATCGGCCGGGTCCGCCGTCGAGCAGCATCGCTCCCTAGGCCGAACGGTCCACACAACGAGGCGCCCCCCGGCTTCGCCGGGGGGCGCCTCGCCTCGTTGGTTCACCAGCTCAGTAGGGCTTCCAACCCGCGCCGACCGCCATCGCTACCGCGGCCAGACTCGCGAGCGCGTACAAGATCTTGCGCATCGTTCCTCTCCTTCCGCGCCCGTCGCCTAGTTCGGCTTCCACCGGGCACCGGCTGCGAGCAGCAGCGTCGCCAACGTGGCACCCGTCAAGAGCAGATGTCGCCAGTTGATCTTCGCTCGCATCCGATCACCTCCTTCCAGTACCGCTTCAGCATCGGCGACCGACCCGCGTCCCCACATCGGGCGTCGGTCGTGTTTCCGACTGCCCCGCTACCCGCGTCTCGGTAGGACCTTCGGAGAAGTTCAGGCGCGACCCGCGCCTCGGTTGAAGCGGTCTTGTGTCGGGGGAAGCCCCTCGCGGATCAACGATCGGACGGCGTCGGCCGCCCGGTCCACCCAGATCGCAACGTCCGGCTCGAGGCGCTTGCCGATCGGCTCGAGCACGTAGTCGGCGGGATCCTGTCTGCCGGGGGGCCGGCCGATCCCGACGCGGACGCGGTGGTACTGGGGCGTTCGGAGCGCGTCCGTCAACGACCTCAGGCCGTTGTGTCCCCCGCTGCCGCCGCCGAGCTTCACGTGCAACTCCCCCGGTGGGATCTCGAGCTCGTCGTGCACCGCGACGATCCGCTCGGGCGGGACGTCGTGCTTCTTCGCCAACCCGGCGTAGGAAGGTCCCGACTCGTTCATGAAACGCGTCGAGGTGACGAGGAGCACGCGCTCATCACCAACGCGCAGCTCGGCGAGCTCGGCCGGGAGGAACCGGGCCTTCTTCAGGCGCACGCCCTCGCCGCGTGCAAGCTCCTCCACGACCATCCGCCCGATGTTGTGGCGGGTCCGGGCGTACCGGTCGCCGGGATTGCCGAGGCCGGCGACGAGCCAGGCCATCGGCGGGAGCTACTCCCCGCCTTCGCCCTCGGCGGGTGCCTCTTCTGCCGGAGCCTCGCCCTCCGCGGCTTCTGCCTCTTCCTCCTCCTCCTCGGCAGGCGCCTCGGGGGCCTCCTCGCCCGGAAGCGTGAGATCGGCCTCGACCCGAAGTGCGGCCGGCGTGATCACCGAGATCACGGGGGTGTCGGCGGCCGTGAGGAACGTGACGCCCTCGGGGACCGCGATATCCCCCACCCGGAGCATGTCGCCGATCTCCATCGAAGAGATGTCGGCGGGGATCGTCTCCGGGACGTCGTTGGGCAGGCATTCGATCTCGATCTCACGGAGGTGATGCTCGATCACGCCGCCGGCCCGGATCCCCGGTGCCTCCCCGACCTCGTGCACCTCGACGGCGAGCGTGATCCGCTCGTCGCGGCGTACGGCGAGGAAGTCGATGTGGACGAATCGCCCGTGGATGTGGTCGCGCTGGATCTCGCGTGGGATCGCGAGGTGCGTCTGGCCGTCCACCTTCAGGTCGACGAGGGTCGATCCGCCGCCGGCCGTGTGGAACAGGTGCAGCAGATCCTTGCCCGAGATGCTCAGCTTCACCGGGTCCATGCCGTGGCCGTACAGGATGCCGGGGACGAGGCCGGTCGCCCGGAGGCGACGCGCGGCACCCTTGCCGGTGTCGTCGCGGAGCTCGGCGGTGAGGGTGGTTTCCATGGTGGTCAGAACCTCAAGACATCATCGGGAACGGCAACGATGGTAGCGGACGGCGGCCCAGGTCGCCTCGGCACGGACTAGACCTGGTTCGCGCCGCCGAAGATCTCGGAGACCGAAGTGTCTTCGAATACGGCGCGGAGGGCGCTGGCGATCAGCGGAGCGATCGACAGCACGCGGAGCTTCGAGAACTGCTTCTCCTCGGGGATCGGGACCGTGTTGGTCACGATCACCTGGTCGATCGGAGCCTCCTCGAGGTGCTGCCGCGCCTTCCCCGAGAACAGCGCGTGGGTCGCGCCGGTGAAGATGGGCCCGGCCCCCATCGCGGCGAGCGCCTTCACGCCCTCCGTCAGGGTCGCGGCCGTGTCGATCATGTCGTCGACGAGCACGCACGGGCGGCCGTCGACCTCGCCGACCACGGTCATCTCCTCGATCTTGTGTGCTTCTGTCCGCGAACGACGCTTGTACAGGAACGCGAGGTCCGCATGCAGGTACTCGCGCAGCTTCTCGGCGGTCTTGATGCGACCGGCGTCCGGCGCTACGACCACCACGTCGTCGCCGTGCAGCCCGAGGGAGTCCTTCAGGTAATTGGACAGCAGCGGGAGAGCGGTGAGGTGGTCGAACGGAGCGTCGAAGAACCCCTGGATCTGTCCGCTGTGCAGGTCGACCGACACGCACCGGTTCGCGCCGGCGGTGCAGAGGAGGTCGGCCACGAGCTTCGCGCTGATCGCTTCGCGGGACACCGCCTTCTTGTCCTGCCGGGAGTAGCCGTAGTACGGGACGACCGCGGTGATCCGCTTGGCGCTCGCGCGCTTCATCGCGTCGATCATGATCAGCTGCTCGACGATCGCCTCGTTGACCGGCTCGTAGTGCGTCTGCACGACGAAGACGTCGGCGCCGCGTACCGACTCCTCGGCGCGGAAGTAGATCTCGCCCGAAGCGAACCGCCGGATCTCCCCCTCGCTGACGGGGATGCCGAGGTTGTCGGCGATCTCGTGCGCGAGCGTCGGATGGATGGTGCCCGAGTAGAGCATCATCCGCTTCTTGGTCATGATCTCCACGCTCAGCGCCTCCTCGTGCCTCGGCGGTGCTCTGCGTCCTTGCGCTCCCGGTATCCCGGGACGGTTCGCTGCTCGGTTCGCTCGACGGCGAGCGATCCCGGTGGGACGTCTTTCGTGATCACGGAACCGGCACCGGTCACCGCGTCGCGACCGACCCGAACAGGCGCAACGAGCATCGTATCCGAACCGATCCGGGCTCCGTCCTCGATCACCGTCCGGTGCTTCCCGTACCCGTCGTAGTTGATCGTCACCGTGCCCGCCCCGACGTTGACGTCCTCTCCGAGGTCCGCGTCGCCCACATACGACAGGTGCGGCACCTTCGAGCCTCGCCCGACCCGCGCGGCCTTCAGATCGACGAAGGCACCCGCCTTCGAGCCGTCCGCCATCTCCACGCCCGGTCGCATCCGAACGAACGGCCCGACGGCGACGTCCTTGCCGACCGTCGAGCCGAGGATCACGGCGAACTGCACCGTGCTGCGGTCGCCGATCGCCGAGTCCGCGATCCGGACGGACGGCCCGATCGCGCAGTCCTTCCCGATCGCCGTCGAGCCCTCGAGGAGCACGTTCGGGTAGATCGTGCTGTCCCGTCCGATCCGCACGTCGACGTCGATGTACGTGGCGCCGGGGTCCAGGAGTGTCACGCCGTTGCCCAGGTGCTTCGCGTTGATCCGTTCGCGCATCACGGCGATCACGGCGGCGAGTCCCCCGCGTGAATTGAGCCCGAGCGTCCCGCCCGTATCGCACAGGAGCGCTTCCACGCGCGCACCCGACCGCAGCAGGATCGAAACGGCGTCGTTCAGGTAGTACTCATGCTGCCGGTTGTTCCGACCGATCTTCGGCAGCGCCGCGAACAAGGGGCCACGACGGAACGCCATCCAGTTGGTGCCCACCTCGTTGATGCGACGCACCTCCGCGGAGGCGTCGGTGCCCTCGACCACGTCGATCACGCGTCCGCGGTCGCGAACGATGCGCTGGTACGTCCCGGGATCGCGGAGTTCCGTCGAGGCGATCGTCGCTGCGGCATCCACCCGACGATGCCGGCGAAGGAGCGCACGGACGTCCTCGGGCAGGACGGGGTCGAGATCGCCGTTCGCCACCAAGATGTCGTCGACGCGGCCGACGGCGGACTTCGCGACGAGCACAGCGTGCCCGGTGCCGAGCTGCCGGGTCTGCTCGACGAACACCGGTCTCGGCGTGATCTTCCAGGAAACGACGGCGGCGCGCACATCATCCGCGTCGTGCCCGACCACGATCACGATCCGGTCGGGGCGAGCGGCGAGCGCCGTCTGCACGACATGCCAGAGCGCCGGTCTGCCGCACACCGGGTGCAGGACCTTGGGGCGGGCGGACTTCAGCCGCTTGCCCTTCCCGGCGGCGAGGATCACCGCGGCGAGCGATCGGGTCGATGTGGTCGTCGTGGTGGCCAACGAGAGGTCCCTGCGAGGGGCCCACATGGTCGCGGATGCACGGCGCGGCGGCAACCCGGAAACGCTCGGGGGGACGCGCACCGCTTGCCCGGTCAACGTCCGAGCTCAGCCGAGCCAGCCCGGTCGGACCAGACCCGACTCGTACGCGATCACAACGAGCTGGGCACGATCGCGTGCCCGGAGTTTGCCCATCGCCCGGCTCACGTGCGTCTTCGCCGTCGCGGGGCTGACGACCAAGCGCTGAGCGATCTCTTCGTTCGAGAGTCCCTCGGCAACCAGCGCGACGACCTCCCGTTCCCGATCGGTGAGCTCTTCGAGGCCATCGGTCGCCCTCGGCTCCTTCGCCCGCGCGGCGAATTCGGCGATCAGCTTCCTCGTTACGCTCGGCGAGAGCAGCGCCTCGCCGCTCGCCACCACCCGCACCGCCTGCACCAGCTCTTCCGGCTCCGTGTCCTTCACCAGGAACCCGCTGGCACCCGCGCGGATCGCTTCGAAGACGTACTCGTCGAGCCCGAACGTCGTCAGGATCACGACGCGGACACCGATCGATCCCTCGTCGGCGACGATCCGGCGCGTCGCGGACAGGCCGTCCACGCCAGGCATCCTGATGTCCATCAAGAGGACGTCGGGTGAGAGCTCGGCAGCGAGCCGAACGGCTTGCTCGCCGTCCTCCGCCTGGCCGACCACTCCGATGTCCTCTTGCGCCTCGAGGAGCGATGCGAAGCCGGCCCGGACGAGGGCCTGATCGTCGGCGAGGACCACCGTGATCATCGAGGGGACGTCGGCCCGCGATCCACCTGGCTCCTCCGTCACGGGACGTCGTCCACGGCGAACAGCCGCCACCGGTCCGGAACCCCCTTGAGGACGTGCTCGCCTCGGTCGGCGAATCGGATGCCCGACCCGGCCACGAGGTCCTTGACCGTGCTCGACACCACCACTTCGCCCGCCGAGCCGGACGAAGCCACCCGGGCTCCGATGTTGACCGCGATCCCGCCGACGTCGTCCCCTCGGAGCTCGACCTCACCGGAGTGGAGGCCGATCCGCACGTCGGTGCCGGTGGCGCGGAGCCCGTCCCTGATCGCCACCGCGCAACGGATCGCACGCGCGGGTGCGTCGAACAGTGCGAGGAACCCGTCCCCGGTCGCCTTGATCTCCCGCCCTCCGTGGGCTCCCAGCTCCGATCGAACGAGCTCATCGTGACGATCCAACACGTCGCGCCAGCAGCGATCTCCGATCTCGGCGGCCCGCTCCGTCGATGAGACGATGTCGCTGAACAGAACGGTTGCAAGGATCCGATCGGAGTCGGACGTCGTAGCCGGTCCGCCGGCGAACGTCCCGATCACCCGACGCGTGACCGAGGGAGATAACAGCGCATCGCCGCGAGCGACCGCCCGAACGCCCTGCAGCAGCACCTCGGGTTCGGTGTCCTTGACGAGGAAGCCACTCGCCCCAGCGCGAAGGGCCTCGAACACGTACTCGTCGACGTCGAACGTGGTGAGGATCACGATCCGGGTCCGTTCCAGATGGTCGTCCTCCACGATCCTTCGCGTGGCCTCGAGCCCGTCCATCACCGGCATCCGGATGTCCATCAACACGACGTCGGGAGCGAGCTCCGCAGCCATCTCGACGGCGGCCTGACCGTCGTCTGCCTCACCGACCACCTCGACGTCGTCCTGCCGATCCAGCAGCGCCTTGAAGCCGGCCCGGACCAACCCCTGATCGTCGGCGAGCAAGACCTTGATCATGAGGCGACGCCGTCCAGAGGGAGCCGCGCCCGTACCAGGAAGCCGCCACCGGGCCGCGGACCGGCCTCGAGCTCTCCTCCGAGGGCACCGACGCGTTCGCGCATCCCGACGAGGCCCTTCCCTGTCCCCACCCCGGCGTTGGTGCGCGAGCCGCGGCCGTCGTCATCGATCTGCACCGTCAGCTCGTGCTCTCCGTACGAGACGCGGACGGACGCGGTTGCGTCTCGCGCATGGCGGGTCACGTTCGTCAGCGCTTCTTGCACGATCCGGAACGCAGCCACGTCGACGCCGAATGGCAACGGCCGCACGGTGCCCTCGGTCTCGGCTCGGACCTTGAGCCCGGCGGCCGCGGCCTGCGACACCAAGTCGTCCAGCCGAGCGATGGTCGACGTCGGCGATCGGGGAGCCAGCTCCCCCTCCTGCCGAAGGATGTCCAGCACGGATCGCAGCTCGCTCAACCCCTCCTTGCTCGCATCCCGGATCGCGGCGAGCGAGGTGCGTACCGGCTCGGGGAGATCCTCGTTCAGATGCAACGCGACGCCGGACTGCACGTTGATCAGTGACAGGTGGTGGCCGAGCGCGTCGTGGAGTTCACGCGCGATCCGCAGCCGCTCTTCGCTCGCTCGACGAAGCGTCTCCTCCTCTTGGACCCGGACCGCTTCGGCCACGCGCTCACGCCGGAAACGAACGATCTCGGCTCCGCCCAGCAGGACGAGGAGCCACGCGGCCAAGCCGGCCAACGCCGCGAGCGACGGAGCTTGACCGTCCCTGAGCAGGTAGTCCAGCCACGGGAAGAGGAGGAACCCCACCACGGCGACGATCGCGGCCGCGAGCCGATGCCCCCGCAGCACCGCGGTCACATAGGCGATGATGAGGGCGAGCCAGATGGGGCCGTTCGGGTACCCGATGGCGAAGTACCCCAGGACCGCCCCGAACACCAGCAGCAGGGTGGCGACGGGATAGCGACGGCGGAGCGTCAATGCGCCGGCCGCGAGGACGATCAAGGCGACCGTCCCGACACCGAACTGCCGACGCAGCGGTTGATCGTGTGAAGCGAAGTAGGTGCCCACCGTCACGAAGGCTGCGAGGCCCGCAGCCAGCGCGCCATCCGCGATCAAGCTTCGTTGCGGAACCGTGCCCGAACCGATCTCCGCGCTCGCCGCGGCCATACTTGCAGGGTAGGTCGATGCCGGGCCACCGTCACCGGGCCATCGGGGCGACATGGCCGATACCTCAGGAAACGTCTCGACGACGGACGAGGAACGCGGCCACGACGAGGAAGCACACCACGTACGTGCACATGACGAGCATCGCTTGACGCGCACCCACGAATGGACCGAAGAAGGAGCCTGGCCCGTTGTCCTCGAGCCCGGCAGTGGGAACCCCGATCGACGTCACCAATGAATACGCGTTCGCCCGGAGGAAGTATCCGACGAGTCCGCCAAGCCATGCGACCTCGCTCGCGAGTGCGCTCAGAAGACCCTCGATGACGAGCGCATAGAGGATCCCGAGCCCGATGGCCAGAGCCGTCCCGCGCGAAGCGACCGCGAGGAGCACGCCGAACGACGCCCACGTGGCGAGGATGAACCAGCCGACCGCGACCCCGCGGAGGAGCTCCCAAACGGACGGCCAGTGGACCGCCGCACCTTCCGCCCCGGCGATCAGATAGCTGGACACGGCACCGCCCACGAAGATCGCGACCACGAACGGCACCAGCGTGACGGCGACCGCTGCAAGCTTGGCGCCGAACACGCGCATCCGGCCGGGGCGCTGGATGAGCAGGGTCTTCAGTGTGTCCCAGCCATAGTCGCTTCCGGTAGCCAGCACCGCGAGCATCAAGGCGAACACGCCGCCGAAGAAGGGGAACCCGCCGAGAAGGTTATCCGCCACGTGGTACGGCAAGAGCATCTCGAGCGGGGACCGAACGGGTCCGCCGGCGTCGCCTCGATACGTGAGGTAGGGCAACAGGTACGCGAACAGGAGGCCCAGCAGTACCCATACGCCCAGGAGGATCCACGTGCTCGGTCGCTTGCGCAGCACGAGCAGCTCCGCCGCGAGACTGTTCATGGTGCCATGCCCTCCGTGTCCCGTGTGAGCTCCAGAAAGACCTCCTCGAGAGAGAGCCGCTCAGAGCGCAGCTCCGAGACGGCAACCCCGGCTGCGACCAGCGCGCGGTTGATGACGGGTGTCGCCATCGGCTCCGCCGTGATCATCAACGCGCCGTCATCGGTGTGGACGCTCGCGACCTCGGGAAGCGCTTGGAGCAAACGCTCGGCGTGCTCCAAGGGTTCGGCCCGGACCAACAGGCTTCGGCCGCCCCTGAGTTCGTCGACCGTCCCCTCCCGCACGAGCCTCCCTCGGTGGATCACGCCTACCCGGTCGCACACCTGCTCAACCTCGGGCATCAGATGGCTCGACAGCAGGACGGTACGCCCGCCGCCCCGAAGTCCGCGGATGAAGCTGCGCATCTCGGCCATGCCCTTCGGGTCGAGTCCGGTGGTGGGCTCGTCGAGGATCAGGACCTCGGGATCCTTGAGCAATGACGAGGCCACACCGAGCCGCTGCTTCATCCCCTGGGAGTAGGTATCGAACCGATCCCCCGCCCGGTCGCCCAGCCGGACCTCGTCCAGAACGACGTCGATGCGCGTGGCCTCCACGCCCGCATGGAGGGCCATCACGCGGAGGTTGTCCCGGGCGGAAAGGAAGGGGTAGAAACCCGGCGCCTCGACGAGGGCGCCGATCTGCGCGAGGCCCTCAGACGAACCCGGTCGGGCATCGAGGACGGTCGCGGTCCCCGACGTGGGACGCACCAGCCCCAACAACATGCGCAACGTGGTCGTCTTCCCCGCGCCGTTGGGACCCAAGAACCCGTAGACCTCGCCGGCGTGCACACGCAACGTCAACCGGTCAACCGCGGTGACGCCCCGGTACCGCTTGGTGAGTTCGCGCGTTTCGATCACGACGCCGCCGGCGGCTCCGTTCGTCTCGGGCACCATCTCCTCGACCACCTCCTCTCGCGGTTCCATCGTCCGCGCCAGGGGAACGAGCGTCGTCGTCCGAGGGGAGGCTTCTGGGCTACGCCCGCGGAGGGAGTCGGGCCTTCGCAAAGGAGCAGGCGAGACGGATCCGGTCAGGTCTCGAACGGATCGAAGCGATGCTTCGGCATGCCCGGGGCGAGTCGTCGCCCTACGACTGCGCCTCCATGGCGTCGGTTGCAGACGGTTCCGGGGGGAGGGGACACGGATCGACCGACACACGCTCACCTGCATGTCAAGTTCGATCCCTCCGTGCGCACGCCAGCTTGACAAGCCCAAGGACCGTGTGTCGCTCCGATCCAGGGTCAGGAATGATTGCCGGCGCTTACGGCTGAACCGCCACCCTTTCCGTCCGGACCCACCAACTCGGAGTGGCGCCTCCGCTTCGAGGGGAAGACTCGTCGACCCGAAGGCCAACGGGTCCAACGATGCGGTCGACTAGATGGAGACGGCCGTCTCCCCGAGCGAGCGTCGATCAGCCGCGGTCCCGGAGAGCTCGCTCCAACTCGTCGAGGTGCTCACCTCGGTGCTCGCCGCGGACTGGATCGATGGGACTATCCGGGTCGAACGG
>WNGD01002141.1_pt1 | contig 22672 bp, 22 predicted proteins | sample 5400671 | NCBI WGS metagenome assembly WNGD01 (sample SAMN13153369, study PRJNA577476) | soil metagenome | isolation source: 40 cm soil or saprolite under grassland replicate 2 | place: USA:California | collected 2016-06-15
TAAGAGATTCCTCGACTACGCTCGGAATGACAAGACCGCAGACGCGAGCAGGAGCGGAAACGAAGCGTAATTACGCCGCAGACACGGGCGGAGCGGATTCCGGCTTGCGCAACGAAGCCATGACATCCGGTCGCAGTCTTTCGTCTTCGATCGTTGGCATGAACTTCGATTCGTGTTTCGGGTAAGCGATGCGCGTGTGCAGCATCGTCATGAGGGTGAATCGAAATCTTTCCGCGATAATCCTGATTTCTCCGAGCGTAAGATCGCATTCATCGAGTTGTCCGTCGGCGACTCGCTCTTCAATTAACTCGTTGATCAATTGCTCGATTTTTTGCGGCGTTGGTTTTTCCAAACTCCGTGAGGCGCTTTCGACAATGTCAGCCAGGCTGACGATGGCGCTCTCTTTCGTCTGCGGTTTCGGCCCGCTGTAGCGAAAACTTTCCTCCTGCACTTCGGGAATGTCTTCCTTGCGAATGTTCATGATCTTCCCGCCCGCGCGCGCGTCTTCCTGCTGCTGAAGCGCACGTTGATAAAAATAATAAACGAGCGACGTGCCATGGTGTTGCTGGATGACGTCGATGATCTGCTGATTGAGCCCGCGCGTGAGCGCGAGATCGACGCCTTCTTTCACGTGCGCGATGATGATGAGCGCGCTCATGGTTGGAGCGAGATCGTCGTGGGGGTTGCGCTCGAAGCTCATGTTCTCGGTGAAATACTGAGGCTTCACCAATTTGCCGACGTCATGAAAGTAGGAGCAGACGCGGCAGAGCGTCGCGTTGGCGCCGATTTTCTCCGCAGCGGCCTCCGCCAGGTTCGCCACGACGAGGCTGTGATGATAAGTCCCGGGCGCTTCGATTGTCATCCGGCGCAGCAGCGGATGGTTCAGGTCCGACAGTTCGAGCCACGAAACGTCGGTCGTGATTTGAAAGAGCTGTTCGAGCATCGGCAACGCGCCGCCGACGATCATGGCAGTAACAATTCCGTTGCCGAGCGCGAGCGCGCTTTGCAGTCCGACCATGCCCCAATCATTGTCCATCGGCGGAAATAAATTGATTGCGATCATTCCGAAGCTGAGTGAGGAGAGCCAAATGGCGACGCCGACGCCGATGCCCGCACGAATTAGTTGGCCGCGCCGGCGCACTTGAAGCGTGAGATAAACGGCCGTGAATCCGCTGATCAAGCTGATGACGAGCAGCGGCGCGTCGATCTTGCCGAACAACACGCTGCTCCAAAGGCTGACGAAGACGGCGGCGTAGAGTCCGTGATTACGGCCGAGCAAAACGCTCAGCACCAGCGGCGCGACCGCATACGGCGCAAGCAACCAGCCCATTTCCGGAGTGAGAAATTTGAACGCGTGTTCGCTGCAGAGAATGAGAACAATTTTAATCGCAGCGAGTTGAACAAAGATCGTTCCGAAAACGAGAAAGACGCGCGAGTTTTGTGAAAACGTTTTCGGATGGTTGATCCACAATGCGGCGATCGCCGTCGCGAAAAACAAGAGCGCGATCACGAAATTTTTGGTCGGCTCCGGCTGTTGTCCGCTGAAAATCAGAGACGCAAGGCCAGCGATGAAAGCAGCAAGGACAATGACTTTGACGTAAGCCGCAGCTTCCAAGCTGCGAAGTAATTCGTTCCGGGTGCGCCGGCGCCTTGTTTTTTTCGAAGCGAGTCCGCGTCGAAGAAGCCGTCTGCGTCTTAAGAAATCGAACATTGTCGCCAAACCCGCCCGCGGCGGGCAGCTCCTTCCTCACAAGTGTCGTGGATTAATCGTAAGTGCAAACCGAAGCAGCTGGGCGATCCAGCTGATTGATTCAATCGGCTGCCTTGGTGTGAAGCGGATCGATCTTTCATTTGCGCGCCGACGGCGCGGGTGAGCGGTGCTGTTGGTAAGCGGTTATGATAGAACGAACCAGCTCATGGCGTACTACGTCGCGCTCGTTAAAATAGACAATCGAGATCCCTGGAATGTTTTTGAGCGCCTGCAACGCTTCCACCACGCCGGAGCGTTTGTTGGTGGGCAAGTCGATCTGCGTCACGTCGCCTGTGATGACGCATTTGGAATGAGGACCGATGCGGGTGAGCAACATGAACATTTGCTCGGTGGTGGTGTTTTGCGCTTCATCGAGAATGACGAACGCCCTGTTCAAGGTGCGACCGCGCATGTAAGCCAGCGGGGCGACTTCGATCGTTTGCCGCGCAATCGACCGCTCGATCTCTTCCGGCTCGAGCATATCGCGCAACGCGTCGTAAAGCGGGCGCAAATACGGCGCGATCTTTTGCTCTAGCTCGCCCGGCAAAAATCCAAGCGCTTCGCCCGCCTCCACCGCTGGCCGGGTCAAAATGATTCGACTGACCTGGTCTTTTTTCAGGGCGGACACGGCCATCGCGACGGCAAGGTAAGTTTTTCCCGTGCCGGCCGGTCCAATCCCGAAAACGATGTCGTGTTTGTCGATCGCTTCGACGTAGTTGCGTTGTCCAGCCGAGCGCGCGACGATCGGCGGCTTGCGAGGCGAAGTCGTGATCTTCATCGAAACGGCGTCGCTCAGATTGTCTGCTCGCGATTCGCTCACTGAGTTTAGGGCGTATTGAAATTCGTGTTTCTGGATGGGCACACCGTTTTTTTGCGCTTCTTCGAGTTGGTTGAACACGCGCTGGGCCTTGTCGATTTTCTCGGGCTCACCTTCGAGTTTCACCCAACCTTCGCGCGTCGTGACCTTGACGCCGAGCGAATCTTCCATGCTTTTCAAGAGCTTGAGATCGTTCGCGTAAAGCGATTGCAGTTGGCGCGCGTTATCGAAATGCAACGTGCGAGTTTCGCTCATATCAAGGAACGGCGATCTCCCGATCGCCCACGACGGTCTCGAGACCGCCGCTCCTTAGAAATCGTAAGATCGACAAGTCCGAGCCGGAACTGGCACGTTCGATCAGCGGAAGCCATAAACCAGCGCCCAATGCGTCCGTTCCTCGGGCGATTCCTCGACTGCGACAATGATGAAATAACTGCCAGTGGATTTCGGGATCACGTGAGCCGCGGCGAAATGACCTTTTTCCCAACTGTCCGGCTGCTCGGCCAATTTTCCTTCGGAATCGTAGATGTGAACCGAAACTTTGGCGCGCTCGACTTCGGTTCCCAACCAAAACCAATATTCGTTGCCTTTGAATAATTGTTGTCGCACCGCCTTCTTTTCGCCCGCGCCGAGATCTCCGCCCCAATAATCCTCCCGCACTTGAAAACCTTCTTTGACGTAGGGCTCGGCCGCCTGGAGCGCGAACGATTGCGCGTCATCTACCGTTCCGGCAGCGCCGCGTGGAAGTGCAAAACAGACGACAAGGCACAGACCTGCCCGCAAGCCGATTTTTATGAAGCCGTTCATGGGAGCGCCCTCAATCCCGCGTCACGATCCCGCTGTCCAGCCGGTTTGTGATCTCGTTGATCTTTCGGACCGATTCCGGTGAAATGCGTGACGAGCCGACATCAACCAGCGGCCTGACCTCGCCGAGCGCACTCTGAATGTCGCGGATGATCGGCAGATTAAATTCCGGCATAGCTTGAAGTTGCGTTTGAAAATGAACGAGCAAATCGGGTTGATGAAGCAATTCGGCGCCATCCGGCGAAAAATGTTTTGTCACCACAGAGGTCAACACCTGCGTGCCACGCAACCACCCACCCAAACTGACGAGCTGCGATAATTTTTCGTCGTGCACTTCGTTCATCGCCGCTTGGACGCTGCTCTGGGTGCGATCGAGTTCCTGACGAACATTTTCCCATTTGCGCTTATCGGCCGCCTCGGTAATCGCTTTGGCGTGCGGCGTGATTGAATTGCCGACGCCGATGCCCTTGGACAAATTCAAAACCCGCTGGCCGATCTCCTTCACGGCCGGGGCGTCCTCGGCCTGCACGGCGATGAACCCATCGGCAATAACAGTGCCGAGAAGCAAGGCAATGCGCGGTCGCTCCGTGAAGTTACTGCTTTTCTCGGTGCGAACGAATTCGCGCCAATTTACCGAACCGAGTTTGTTCAGCGCGCCAAAAATTTCGTTGGGCAACGGCACGACGACGTTCTCGACTTTTTTCGACATCTGTTTGACGTCGATCCGTTGGGGCGCCTGTGTGGCGTCTGCGCAGAGCGTCGCCCCGACGAGGGCAATCGCACTAAGTTTTAAAGTTCTGGAAAAGGCTATCATCGTGAGCTTCGACTGTTGATTTCGGCTTCGTATTCAGGATTAATGAAGTCATTGTAAGCAGAACCTTGGTTCCACACAAATCCCTGCGCCTAACAATTTTGAGTTTCCTATACCAGATTATTCTTTCCCCTGACCATCGCACTTCGTCCACGATATGGACTTAAAAAGGCTCCGACGGATTCTCGACCGCGCCGCAGGCAAGCGCATCCTGGTCGTGGGCGACCTGATGCTGGATGAATTTGTGTGGGGCAAGGTTGGCCGCATTTCCCCGGAAGCACCGGTTCCGGTGGTCGAGGTAACTGGCGAAAGTTTCTTTCCCGGCGGCGCCGCCAACGTCGCGCGCAATCTCCGCGAATTTGTAAATCGCGTTTCCGTGATCGGATTAATCGGAAAAGATCGCAGCGGGCAACAGCTCCGGGAACTTTTGGCCGAGCGTAAGATCGAGATGTCCGATTCGGTCGAAGACGAAAAATTCTCCACCATCGTCAAAACACGGATCATTGCCCGCCATCAGCAGGTCGTGCGGGTCGACCGCGAAAAGGTCGTCCGACCATCAACTGCTCAAATCGGAAAAGTTGTGGCCGCAGTCCGGAAGAAATTGCCCGATGTCGACGCAATTATCTTCGAAGATTACGGAAAAGGGTTTGTCACGCGCGAGCTGGTCGCGCAAATCGCGCGTGAAGCGCGGGCGGCAAAGAAAATTGTCACCGCCGACCCAAATCCGCACAACTTAATCGATTGGAGCGGGATGACGGCGGTCAAACCGAACCGGACGGAAGCATTTCTTGCCGCCGGAATTCCAAGCCGCGATTCCGAATTATCGCCGAAGAAAGATGTCGATCTTGTCCGGGCCGGAAAAGAGCTGCTCCAAAAATGGGGAGTGCAATATCTTCTGGTCACGCTCGGCGAACACGGGGTGATGTTTTTCGAAAAAGGCAAACGACCGCACCATATCCCGACCAAAGCGCGAGATGTTTTCGATGTATCCGGCGCCGGCGACACGGCAATCGCGATGTTCACGCTTGCGCTCGTCTGCAACGCGACGCCGCTCGAAGCCGCGCAAATCGCCAATTACGCCAGCGCAGTGGTCGTGGGCAAACTCGGCACGGCGACCGTCACGCGCGACGAATTGATCTCCAGCTTCGAACATGACTTCAACTAGTGCGAAGTCACGCGCCGTCTTCATTGATCGCGACGGCACCATTATGCACGACGCCGATTACTGCTCCGATCCGAAACAAGTTCAAATTTTTGAAGGAGCCGGTGCAGCATTGAGCCGACTGAAAAACGCTGGACACAAAATCATCGTCATCACCAATCAAAGCGGCATCGGACGCGGCTTCTTCACAGAAAAGCAATATCGCGCCGTGGAGGCCGAAGTTTCGCGCCAGCTCGGAGACGATCTGATCGACGTGACTTATTTTTGTTCTGATCCGCCGGGACTGCCATCAAAATACCGCAAGCCGGCGCCCGGAATGGTTTTCGAAGCCGCGTGCGATCACGATGTCGATCTTTCCCGTTCGTTTCTGATCGGCGACAAGGAGATCGACGTCGAATGTGCGCATAATGCCGGAGTCAGAGCAATTCGCGTTCGGACCGGATTCGATAAAACGACCGACGGCAGTTGCGCCGACTGGGTCGCTGAGGATTTGCCCGCAGCGGCCGAAATCATTATCAAGGCAACAAATGAATAAGGCGGTTGGGATTATTCCGGCACGTTGGGCTTCCACGCGTTTCCCGGGTAAACCGCTGCATCTCATTGCAAACAAACCGCTTCTCCGGCACGTCTGGGAATGCTGTCGACGGGCGAAGAAATTGGATGCAGTCATCATCGCCACGGACGACATGCGGATCGCCAAAGCAGCTTTTGATTGGGGCGCGGAGGTAGCGATGACCTCGCCAGATCATCAAAGCGGAACGGATCGCATTGCCGAGGTCGCCCGGAAAACGAAGCAGTTTGATTTCGTCATTAATATTCAGGGGGATGAGCCGCTCCTCGATCCGGCGCTGATCGATCACATTGTCAAAGAGCTCCGTTCGAATCGCAAGATCGACATCGTTACAGCAGCGCATCCGTTCGAGAACGCTGCCGAAGCTTCATCGCCGCATCAGGTCAAGGTGATTGTCGATCTTGATGGCAACGCGCTTTACTTTTCGCGTTACGCGATCCCCTTCCCTCGCAATCGCTCAACCCCAATACAATATTTGCGGCATCCGGGAATTTACGGATTTCGCCGCAAGGCGCTGTTGGATTTCGTGAGCTGGAAACCGACACCGTTGGAGCGCGCAGAATCGCTCGAGCAATTGCGCGCTCTTGAAAATGGTGTAAAGGTTCATGTGCTCGTCACGAAACATGGATCGCCTGGCGTAGACACGCTGGCTGACGCAAAAGCGCTTGAGCAAAAGCTGGCTCGCGCAAAAGGAGGAGTGTCTCGATGAAATACATTTTCGTGACCGGCGGAGTAGTGAGTTCGCTAGGCAAAGGCTTGGCCGCAGCCTCGCTCGGAACTCTCCTGGAAGCGCGCGGGTTGCGAGTCGTTCTGCAAAAGTTCGATCCCTATCTCAATGTCGATCCGGGAACAATGAATCCGTTTCAACACGGCGAGGTCTACGTCCTGAATGATGGCGCCGAAACCGATCTCGACCTCGGACATTACGAACGCTTCACCAATTGCGTTCTCTCGCGTCACAACAATCTCACCAGCGGTCAGGTTTATGAGAGCGTCATCTTAAAAGAGCGGCGCGGCGATTATCTTGGCAAAACCGTCCAGGTCATTCCACACGTGACGGACGAGATCAAGGATCGGATTCGCGAAATTTCTGACGAAACGAAATACGACGTTGTAATTACTGAGATCGGTGGCACGACCGGCGATATCGAAGGCCTGCCATTTCTCGAAGCGATCCGGCAATTCATTCTCGAAGTCGGAGCTGCGAACGTCGTGACCATGCACGTGACGCTCGTGCCTTACATCAAAGCGGCAGCCGAATTAAAAACGAAACCGACGCAGCAAAGTGTCGCCAAACTGCGCGAGATCGGTTTGCAACCGCAGGTCCTGATTTGCCGGAGCGAGAAATCGATCGAGCGCGAATTGCGACAGAAACTGTCGATGTTCTGCAGCGTGTCCGAAAAAGCGGTGATTGAAGCGCGCGATGTTGAGCACACGGTTTACGAGGTGCCGCTGATGCTGCACACCGAAGGGTTGGACAAACTCGTTTGCGATTTGTTGCACCTGAAAACGCCGGAGCCAGATTTGACGAAGTGGAAAAAATTTGTCGAATGCGTGATCAGTCCGCAAAAACGAGTGAAGATCGCTGTTGTGGGGAAATACATTCATTTACAGGACGCTTACAAAAGCATTTACGAATCGCTTACCCACGCAGCTGCGAGTCAGGATTGCGGGATCGATTTGAAACTGGTTGATGCGGAATCGCTCCAGGACCGCGTGAGCGCGCAGCTTAAAGATGTGGCAGGCGTCTTGATTCCTGGTGGATTCGGTGACCGCGGCGTCGAAGGCAAAATCAAAGCAGCACGTTACGCGCGCGAGCATGGGATTCCCTATCTCGGGCTCTGCCTCGGGATGCAAGTAGCGACGATCGAATTCGCGCGAGACGTGTGCGGGATTCAAAAAGCAAACAGCACGGAGTTCGATCCCGACACGCCTGACCCAGTGATTTCGTTGCTCGAAGAGCAACGGGAAAAAATCCACAGCAAAGGCGCCAGCATGCGGCTGGGGACGTGGCCGACAAAGATTGTGAAAGGAACGCTGGCCGAAAAGATTTACGGCCAGCCCGAAGTGATGGAGCGTCACCGGCACCGTTACGAGTTCAACATGAAATATCGAGACCGGATGGACGAAAAAGGATTCGTCATTTCCGGAACATCCCCGGACGGCACACTGGCGGAATTAATTGAGCTCCGCGATTATCCTTATTTCGTCGGCTGCCAATACCATCCCGAATTTCAAAGCAAGCCGAACAAACCGCATCCCCTCTTCAAAGGTTTCATTCAAGCCTGCCTTGCGTTCGAGCCTAAGCGTGAGACGCGCGCTGCAGCCGATCCAAAATCGCAGCCCCGAGTCCCTGAGCAGGAACTCGTTCTGCAACGATAAGATCGACATCGAGCGCGTCGAGTTCGCGCAAATAGCAAAACAAATTCGCGGCGGCTTCGCGGAGATCTTGTTTATCGCTCAAATTGCGAACCGCAATGAAACGCTTGTCGTTCTTGATCGGATTCCAGGCGAGCAGTGCAAAGCGCTGACTGGCCAGAGCCGTAAACGATTTTAAATCATCAACGATGCGCAACGGCGTCTTTGGCGCGTAGTGCGACGGCAATTGTCCCGGTGCAGAAATTCTTTCGCGCTCCGTCGCGATGCCGACCTCGACGAATGCCGACAATTGCTCAGCGGTGATCGGGCCCCGGCGCACGATGTCGATCTTGCCGTCGCGGATGGCGACAATGGTTGATTCAATTCCGTGCGTCGTCGGGCCAGCGTCAATGATGAGCGGAATGTGCCTATCCAATTCATCCAAAACGTGCTTCGCAATCGTCGGGCTGATGCGACCGAAACGATTTGCGCTGGGCGCAGCAAGCGGTTTTCCGAACGCCTGAACGATTTCAGCGAAAATCGGATGGGCGCTGATTCGAACGGCGACGGTGTCGAGACCCGCTGTCACAATATCCGGAACGATATCGCGCTTCGGCAAAACCATTGTGAACGGTCCCGGCCAGAATTTCTCCGCCAGTTTCAAAATCGATTGTCGATCTTGCCCTGATAGATCGGCAATCTTTTCCAGCCAATCCCGATCCGGCAGATGAACAATGAGGGGATTGAAGCGCGGGCGTCCTTTTGCTTCGAAGATCTTAGCGACCGCAATTGGGTTGAGCGCATCGGCGGCAAGTCCGTAAACTGTTTCCGTCGGCAGCGCGACAATTTCGCCTTTGTGCAGCAATTCAACCGCCGCCTTGCGGTCGGTTGAAACTTCGGTTTTCACTTCGGCAGCTTTGCGGAGAGAACGCTCTCGGATTGCTTCTTACGGAACGCTTCCAACTTTCGCCAAAGTTTTTTGTCCGCGGTCGCGAGGATGGCCGCGGCAAGAAGGGCGGCGTTCTTCGCGCCCGAATCGCCGATGGCGAGTGTGCCCACTGGAATGCCGCCCGGCATCTGCGCCGTAGACAAAAGCGAGTCGAGACCGCGCAACGCTTTCGATTCAATCGGGACGCCGAGGACGGGCAAGCAAGTATGACCAGCAATGACGCCGGCCAGGTGCGCAGCGCCGCCGGCGCCTGCAATGATGACACGAAACCCGCGGTCGGCGGCCGTGCGTGCGAAGTCTGCGGTTGCGTCCGGTGTTCGATGGGCCGAGAGCACGCGCGATTCGTTAGGCACACCGAGCTCGTCGAGCGTTTCGACGGCGTGGCGCATCGTCTCCCAATCCGATTTGCTGCCCATTACGACGGCGACCAAAGATTTCGGCTGCGGCATACGGGAGTTTGGTCGGTGATAAGTTCATCGCAACTTCTTTCGCCGACTGGACTTTCATTAACACCGCGCTTCAGCGTGGTGGTGACCTTACGAAGAGGAAGCCGTTTAAGCGGCTTACAGATTCGTGAGATGCAAAGGCACCTGGCTGAAGCCAGGTCCTAATGAGATATTCGGGCGTGAACGCGGCGAAATCGATTGTGCTTATCGGAATGATGGGCGCGGGCAAATCTTCGGTCGGGCGTTGTCTGCAACGCCGGACTGGACTGGCTCGTTTGGATACTGACGAAATGGTAGCAACCCAATTTGGAGTGCCGATCGCGCAGATTTTTGAAAGACATGGTGAAGAGGGGTTCCGCGATGCAGAAACTGAAGTGCTTCGTAAATTGGCGCCGGACAGGCCGGCCATCATCGTAACTGGCGGCGGAATTGTTCTGCGTCCGCAAAATGTCGACCGTTTGAAGGCGCTCGGGGCTGTTGTTTGGCTCAGCGCCGACAAGGCAAAACTATTCGAACGCGCTTCGCGACGGAACGATCGGCCTTTGCTTCAAAAAGAAAATCCGCGCGCAGTCTTTTCAGAATTATTCAGAGAGCGCGAAATGCTTTACGCCGCGGCAGCAGATTTGCGCGTCGATACTTCCACGAAGACTCACGATGAAGTTGCGGAAGCAATTTTGAACAAGCTGGAAGAATTCATTGCTCTCCACCAATGATCGCAACCGCTAAGATCGACAGTAAGACTTTATTGACGTCGGGTGCCGACATCAAATCGCGACTCGTCGATTTTGCGCGAGAACTCGGATTTGATTTCTGTCGCACCGCCGCGTGTTCGCCTCCAGCGCATGCAGGCGAGTTTGGTGATTGGTTAAGCGCCGGCGCGCACGGCGAAATGGAATACATGGCGCGCGGCGAAGAGAAGCGGCGCGATCCGCAGAAGATTCTACCGGGCGCGAAATCGATCATTGTTTTGGCGTTGAATTATTTTCAGGGAAACGTGCCGCAGAGCGGAGCGGCTAAAGGTCGCATCGCACGTTATGCCTGGGGCGACGATTACCACGACCTAATCGCGGCGAAGCTAGACAAGATCGACATCTTCCTGCGTGAATTTGGTGGCGAGCAAAAATATTACGTGGACACCGGTCCAGTTTTGGAACGCGATCATGCGGCCCAGGCTGGAATCGGCTGGCATGGCAAGAGCACGATGCTGATCGATGAAAAACTCGGAACTTGGTTTTTTCTGGCCGAGATTCTGACGACGCTCGAATTGCCGGCGGATGAGCCGGCGCGGGATCGTTGCGGGACGTGCGAACGCTGCATCAGAGCTTGTCCCACCGGCGCGATCACAGCGCCGCATAAATTAGATGCACGCCGCTGCATTTCATATCTCACGATTGAATTGAAAAGTTCGATTCCGCTCGAGCTTCGGCCGTTGATCGGCGATCGGATTTTCGGTTGCGACGATTGCCTCGATGCATGCCCGTGGAATCGCTTCGCTCAAGTCTCGCACGAGACCGCGTTCGCCGCCCGAAGCTCGACAACTGGCTTTTCGCTCCGCGATTATTTGACGGTGAGCGAAACTGAGTTTCGCAATCTCTTTCGCGATTCGCCGATCAAACGAATCAAGCGTCGCGGATTTCTGCGAAACGTCTGCGTTGCGCTCGGAAATGTCGGTACCGAAGAAGATTTGCCTGCTCTGGAACTGGCGGCCGCCGATCACGAACCTTTGATCTCAGAACACGCGGCCTGGGCGATCCAACAAATCAGCCAGCGGTCGGCGCGAGGAATGCAGATTCATTGAATCCGATCGGCGCGCTTCCTGCATCTAATTGTCGATCCTGTGAACGTGTTTTGCTTGCAAAGGTCTAAACTGAGGTTACTTCTGACCGTTTCCCGCCCCTGAGTTCCATGCATCAAGCCTTAGCCACCCCCGAAACCGGCCGCAAAGTCGAGCGGAAGCGTCGCAGCACTCGTAAGCGCCAAATCATTATAGGCGTCGTCGGCTTTTTTGTGCTCTGGCTGATCGTTTCGATCCTGCTGTCGAAACGCGAGAAGCCTATCCCGGTCACAACCGAAAAGGCGGTGCGCAAAACCATTCTCCAAACCGTTTCTGCGACGGGCAAGGTCCAACCAGAGACCGAAGTGAAAATTTCGCCGGAAGTGGCGGGCGAAATCATTGAGCTGCCAGTGGCTGACGGAATGGGAATCAAAAAAGGCGATTTGCTTGTGCGAATAAAACCGGATTCTTACAAGGCGCTGCTTGAGCAGCAGGAAGCGGCGATCAGCTCGGCAAAAGCGACGAATCTTCAACAGAAGGCAACAATGTTGAAAACCGAGCAGGACATTAAGCGGGCCGAGGACATGTACGCTAAAAAGACGATCTCCGTTCAGGAATACAACGCTGCGCAAGCCGCCTACGACGTTGCGAAAAATACTTACGAAAGTTCACTGCACGAAATCGAGCGAGCGCAGGCAGGTTCGAGTCAGGCGCGCGACCAACTTTCGAAGACGACGGTTTATTCGCCGATCAATGGAACGGTGACGATCCTGAACAGCAAACTGGGCGAGCGCATTGTCGCCACCGGACAGTTCGCCGGTACCGAAGTGATGCGCGTGGCCGACCTTTCGCGCATGCAAGCTGTTATCGATGTAAACGAGAACGACGTGCCGAACGTGAAAATCGGCGACAAGGCAAACATCAAAATCGACGCCTATGGAGATCGCAAATTCAAAGGGACGGTGGCGCAAATTGGGAACACCGGAAAGACGACCGGTACTGGCACCCAGGAAGAAGTCACGAATTTCGAAGTTAAAATTAATTTGGAGCCAGAAGATGTTTTGCTGCGACCGGGGCTGAGCTGCACCGCGGACATTGAGACGAACATGGTGAAGGACGCGGTCGCAGTGCCGATGCAGGCGGTGACGATTCGAACCGGCGACAGCAATTTGAGCCCGGAAGAAATCGAAAAGAAAAGATTGAAAACCGCTGCCCGCGATAAAGGCGACAACAATGCCGATTACGTGAACGAGCGTCAGGAGAAGGCCGCGCAAAGAGAAGAGCGTGAAAAACTGGCCAAAGTTGTGTTTTTGAAAAAAAGCGGCAAAGCACAATCGATCAAAGTGACGACTGGGATTTCGGATGACACTTACATGGAAATCAAAACCGGCGTCCAACCCGGCGATGAAGTGATTTCCGGCAGTTACAGCGCGATCAGCCGCAAACTCAAGGACGGCGCGAAGGTGGCTTACGATAAAGAAGCGACAAAATAAGTGTTCAGGGTTCGGGAAATAGGGTTCACGGCTGAACGCTGAAATCTGAATCTTGAATCCTCAGAAGCATGAATGCTGATTCGGTCCGGCCAACTGGCCCAATGGTCATCGATATTGAGAACATCACCAAAGATTATGTGATGGGCGAAGAGATCGTGCGCGCGTTGCGCGGCGTCTCGCTCCAAATTCGGCGCAACGAATATCTGGCCGTGATGGGTCCGAGCGGTAGTGGCAAATCGACGCTGATGAACATGCTCGGCTGCCTCGATACGCCGACATCCGGCCGTTACGAATTCAATGGCCGCAACGTCGCAGACATGGACGACGATGAGCTGGCCGCGATCCGCAATCGGGAGATCGGCTTCGTTTTTCAAACCTTCAATTTGCTCCCGCGCGCGACTAGCCTGCGCAACGTCGAGCTACCGCTGATTTACGCCGGAATGGATCCAGAGGCGCGTGAAGAACGGGCCACGCAAACGCTCACCGACGTTGGTTTGTGCGATCGCATTCAGCACAAGCCTAACGAATTGTCCGGCGGTCAACGTCAACGCGTCGCGATCGCCCGCGCACTGGTGAACAATCCTTCGATCATTTTGGCGGACGAGCCGACCGGCAACCTCGATTCAAAAACGGGTGAGGAAATAATGGCGTTGCTCGAAGATCTTTATCAACGGGGTCACACCATTATTCTGGTCACGCACGAACGCGACATCGCCGCGCACGCTCGCCGCACGATTCACCTACGCGATGGCGTCATCGAAATGGATCACGCCGGGTTTATTCCTGAACTCGACGCCGCTGTCGCGAGTTAAGATCGACATGAAACGTTTTCTCTATGAACTCGAAGAAAGTTGGAGGATCGCTTATGCGCAGATGCGCTCGAATCTGACGCGGTCGACGTTGACGGCGCTCGGCGTCATCATCGGGATCGTCGCTGTAACATTGATGGGCACGGCGATTAGCGGAATTCAAGTCGGTTTCGACAAAAGCATGGCGGTTCTCGGCGACGACGTGCTTTACGTGACGCAATGGCCATGGAAACCGGTGGACGATTGGTGGAATTATCGCGACCGGAAAAAAATCCAGACCGAATACGCCGAAACGATCAACCGCATGATTGCGGCGACGCCGAATTCGAACCTGATGGTCGCGGTGCCGACATCGAGCCTGATGCGCTCAATCAAATATGGCGGAAACGAAGTGGAGAATGTTTTCACGCTTGGAACCACGTCCGATTTCACCGTCACATCGACAATCGACTGCAAGGAAGGCCGCTTCTTTAACGAAATCGAATCGCGCACTGGCGCGCAAGTTGTCGTGATCGGTTACGACGTGGCGAACGTTTTGTTTCCATCGGAGAGCCCGATCGACAAATTTGTTCTCATTAGCGGTCACCTGTTCAAAGTGATTGGCGTGAACGCTCGCCAGGGAACTTTCCTTGGATTGTTCAGTTGGGACTCAATGGTGGCGATGCCGTTGGCGGCCTTTAACAAATACTTCAGCTTAAGAAACGAAGTAGACGTGCGGGGACAAAATCAAGGCGAATCGGACGTGCGCGTGAAGGTGAAGGACAAAACAAAACTCGCCGAGGCCAAGGATGAGCTGACCGGAATCATGCGCCGCGCGCGCGGTTTGGCGCCGGAGAAGAAGGAGGATTTTTCGATCAACGAGCAGCAGGCGTTCAAGAGCACACTCGATCCGGTGAAAAATACCATCGCTATCGCAGGCCTCTTCATTACCGGCCTTTCGCTGTTCGTCGGCGCAATTGGCATCATGAACATCACCTTCGTGAGCGTGAAGGAACGGACGAAAGAAATCGGAACACGCAAAGCGCTCGGCGCGCGTCGTCGCACGATTCTATTGCAGTTTTTGATTGAATCGACCGCGCTTTGTCTGCTCGGCGGATTTATTGGCCTGATGCTGGCTTATTTCTTGTGCTTCGGAATCGGCAAAGCCTTTCCTTCGTTTCCAATTCAGTTTTCCTTCGGGCTAGTTGTCGCTAGCATGGTCGTGTCGGTGCTCACCGGTTTAATCTCCGGTTTTGCGCCGGCCTGGTCCGCGTCGCGCCTCGATCCGGTGACCGCGCTTCGCTACGAATAGAAGGTCGACATGCTATTCGGCGAAATCATAGCGATGGCGCTAAGCTCATTGAGCGTGAACAAACTGCGCTCCGGCCTGACGATGTTTGGAATCACCATCGGCGTCTTCTCAGTCATCTCGGTCATGACCGCGATTGGCGCGCTCCAATATTCGATTGAGAACGGTCTCAGTTTTCTCGGTTCGAACATTTTTCAGTTTGCGAAGTATCCGGCAAATGTGAGTGCCGGCGGCAACGTGAAGAAAAAATATCAGAACCGCCGCAATGTCACTTATCAGCAGGCGCTCCATTACCAGAAATTGATGGAAGGAAATGCGCGGGAAATTTGCCTGAAATGTTTCGGCTACGAAGTAAAAGGCCAGGCGGTTTATAACGGAGTAAAGACGACGCCGAATCTTCTCATTGTCGGCGCAAACCGAGGTTTTTTGACGGCCAACGCTTACACGCTCGGTTACGGAAGAAATATAAACGACGAAGATGTCGATCTTGCCCGCAACGTCATCGTCGTAGGCAAAATGGTCGAGAAGCGTTTGTTTCCACACGAAACACCAATCGGCAAAATGGTGCGCGTGACCGGGCACACTTACACAATCATCGGAGTCCTGGCCGAGAAAGGGACGGCGTTTGGGCAGAGCCAGGACAATCTCTGCATCATGCCGATCACCCGCTTCTTCGAAGATTTCGGCTCAGCAAAACGAACGGTGAACATCGCGACCCAGGCACCTTCAACTGAGACTTACAATGGAACGTTCGACAAAGCGGTCGGCGCGATGCGGATCGCGCGCGGATTGCGCGCGGATCAGGAAAACGATTTCGAGATTTATTCCAACGATTCGCTCAAGAGCGCGTTCGTTTCCGTGGCAGGCATCGTTCGGGTCGGCGCGTTCGTGATTAGCTTCATCGCGCTGGTGGCAGCGGGCATCGGGATCATGAACATCATGCTGGTGAGCGTAACCGAGCGAACGAAAGAAATCGGCGTCCGGAAATCGATTGGCGCGCGCAGCAAAGACATTTTGCGGCAATTTTTGACCGAGGCGGTCTTCATTTCGGAAGCCGGCGGCATTTTAGGAATCATTCTCGGAATCGTCGTCGGCGATTTGCTGGCCGCCTGGCTGAAGGTCGATCTGATTTTCCCTTACGGATGGGCAATCGCCGGACTACTCGTTTGCTCGGCGATCGGCATTGGGTTCGGCCTTTACCCGGCCTACCGCGCGGCCAGCCTCGATCCGATCGAAGCGCTGCGCTACGAATAGACCGACATCCGACCGCACGTCGTCTGTCCGGGGGCATGCAAACTGCGCGTGCTTCCCTTTGACCAGTCATTCAGCTTTGTCATAACCTAGAAATTTTGAGGTCTTGCCCAAGTGCCTGTTCGTCGTAAACCTGCCCGCGCGGATATGCCGCAACGCAACATTCTTCTTCTCGAAGAGTACGACGCGCTGGCTGTGGCGATCGGCTTGGCGCTAAAAAAATTCGCGCCCCAACATTTCGGCGCAGTCGCCCGTTCTCTCGCCGATGCCGAGAAGCTGGCTTCCGATGTCGATCTCGAGCTTTTCATTCTCGATGTCGATCCACCCTGGACCGGTCTAACGAGTTTCCTCGAGAAAATGCGCCCCGCGCATCCTAACGCACGCGTGCTCGTGATCGGTGGAGCGATTCCTGCCGAGATTGCGGCGGAGCGCGGCTCGTCTGGCGCGCTGCAATTCGTCGAAAAACCATTTGATCTGGCGGCGTTCGGTGCAGCGGTGCAGGCTTTGCTCGGCCCGTGGCGGGAACAGGACGGTCGCGGGACTCTCGGGGCGCTCAGCGCGATTGATGTCCTCCTCACGCACTGCGCTGCCAATTCCAGTGTCATTGTCGATCTACATTCCGGTAGCAGAACGGGCGAAATCTATATTGCCGGTGGACGCGTATTGCATGCCGCAACCGGTAAGTTCCAAGGCGAACACGCGTTGCGCGAGATGCTGAACTGGTCCAACCCGCGCCTCGACGAGAAGAAGCTACCTGCCTCTCCACGTCGAACGATCACGAAATGGCAAGCAATTGCGGTTGAGACATTGCACGGATCCGAGACTGAGATTTCCGAACCGCCCAGAGTGCGACCGGAAACCGTTCCGCCGACCGCCGGAAAAATAATCGTTGTCGTCGACGACACCGAGATGCTCTTGATTTTCGTGCAAGACATTCTCGCGACCGCCGACCCGGAATTACGGATCACGACTGCGCTCAGTGCGAGCGATGGTCTGCGAGAAATCGAACGATTAATTCCCGATCTGGTCCTGCTGGATTACAGTCTGCCCGATTTTAACGGCGACGAACTTTGCGCGCTGCTTCTGCAGAATGAGCGGACGGCGAACGTGCCGGTGCTGATGATGTCCGGTCACGTGCCAGAAATGACGGCTGCTGCTGCGCGCTTTCCAAATATCGTCGCAACAATTGAGAAACCGTTCCTTTCCGATGCGTTGGTGAGCCTCGTTCACCGAACACTTAAAGCTCCGGCGAAAAAAAGAGCAAAACCGATTGAATCCGCGCCGACGGCCGAGCCGTCAGACGAGGAAGTTCGTCTTCGCGCTTACTTCATTTCGGAGCGGCGACGAGAATCTGGTATCTTGGGTGACGCAAGGTCTGATTGGCTGGAAGCGAAGCAGCAACTTCTCTCCGAAACCGGACCTCGCTGACGATTATCGATCTTGTTGTTGTCGATTTAATCCAAGCCGAGCGCTTTGAAGGTGGCGTCCACGTACTGGAAGTGGACATCCAATGAGCAAAGGCGGTCGATTTCGGCCGCGGACAGTCGCGCCGCGATTTCCGGTTCCATTTTGGCATTCTCCGCGAAAGTCTCGTCCCCTTTTCGCGTTTTCATCGCCGCGCGCTGCACAGCCTCATAGGCGGTCTTGCGCTCGGCGCCGGCCCGGGTTAGCGCGAGCAAAATCGATTGGCTGTTATAAAGACCTTTCGTTAACGCGAGATTTTGCTGCATCCGGTCCGGATAAACTTGGAGCCGCTCGACCAGGTTGCGCAGTTCGTTCAGCATGAAGTCCTTCAGAATACATGAGTCGGGCAAAATGATTCGTTCCGCGCTGGAGTGACTGATGTCGCGTTCGTGCCAGAGCGCAACGTTCTCCAGAGCGACGAGCGCGTTGCCGCGAATCACGCGGGCGAGTCCACTCAGTCGTTCGCTCATGATTGGATTGCGTTTGTGCGGCATCGCCGAGCTTCCCTTCTGGCCTTCGCCAAAATATTCTTCCACTTCCAGAACTTCGGTTCGTTGAAGATGACGAAATTCCGTTGCCCAACGGTCGATGCTGGAGGCGATCACCGCCAGCGTCGTCATAAATTCGGCGTGGCGGTCGCGTTGCACGATCTGGGTCGAGAGCGTCGCTGACTTCAATCCTAGCTTTTCGCAGACCGCGCGTTCAACTTTTGGATCAACATGTGCATGCGTGCCGACGGCGCCGCTGATTTTGCCGACGCGGACGCGTTCAAGCGTTTGCGCCAGCCGTTCCTCCGCTCGGCCAAATTCATCGAACATGAGGGCGAGCTTTAACCCAAACGTGATCGGTTCGGCGTGCACACCGTGACTGCGACCGATCATCGGCGTCATTTTGTAGCGGCGCGCTTGCACGGCGATGACGCCGCGCAATTGCTTCAGATCCTCTGCCAGGATTCTGCTCGATTCAGTCAGTTGAACGGACAAGGTTGTATCGAGAATGTCGGACGACGTGAGCCCTTGATGAATCCAGCGCGCGGCCGGACCGACTGATCCCGCAACATTTTCGAGAAACGCAATGACATCATGGTTGGTTCGCTTTTCAATCTCGAGAATCTCCGGAATCGAAAACCGCGCCCGTTTCCGGATTTCAGCCGCGTCCTTTTTCGGAATCTGGCCGAGCTCGGCCATCACCTCGCAAGCGAGCAACTCAATCTCGAGCCAAATCTGGAATTTGCGCTGGTCCGACCAAATGTCGCGCATCTGCGGCCGCGAATAACGATCGATCACGCCGCAAGATAGATTGGCGCGCCAAACGCGAAAGTGTTTTATGGCGCAAAAGAAAATCGCTCCGGCAGACAATCCACCGGAGCGACTTTCGAAAGTCGAATTATCTTAGCAAACCTTGGCGCGCAGGAATTTGCCGTCGCTCTGGACGCGCACTTTTCCGCTGGCCAACAGATCAGCCACGGTCGCGACCGTTTCTTTCGTGTTCCTGGTGCAGGAACTGACGGCGAGGACAAGATCGCCAAAGGAAAGTTTTGGGCGCGGCTTCAAGATCTGGCTATTTTTCTTCATTGCTTTGTATCCTTTTGACAGCAGCTTCAGTGCCTTGTTCAATCAAATTTTCGTCCGCTGCGCGCGCCGCGGTTTTAACTAGTTTTGCTTGCCGAAGGCTCAGTTCGATTTCCGCTTGGAAAGCCAAACTGACAAGATGTAAAGGGCTGCAAATGCAACAATTACCAGAAACAGCCACTTCGATTGGCCGCGCACGAACAGGATCAGCGCGTCTGGATCCTTAAGCAGATCGGGCGCAATATGCTGAGCGCGAACCCCCAGATAAGCGAGGATTGAACACGAAATGGCCGAGCCGGTGATCGTCACAACGCTGAAAATCGCAAAATTCATCCGCACAATGCCGGCCGGAATGGAAATCAAATGACGGACGCCGGGCAAAAGTCGCGCGAAAAAAACGCCCCCAGCTTCGTAGCGGGCGAGCCAATGCTCGGCTTCTTCCAACTTTTTCGGCGGAAATAGAATGAACCGCCCGAAACGCACGACTAATGGTCGACCGAGCCAAAGTGAGAGCCAATACATCAACGCCGCCCCCAGATACGCGCCTAGCGTGCTTGCCAGGATTACACCCGCCAGACTCAGCCGGCCTTGCGCGGCCAGAAAAGCAGCCGGCGGCACAACCACTTCAGCCGGCAACGGTAACGGCGTGCTCCCCATCGCCATCAACACGATAATTCCAAGATAACCCCCGGTCAGGACCCATTGCGACCAAAATTGAAGCAAATGGTGCATGCGAAGAATTTCGGATTTAGGATTTAGGATTTAGGATTTAGCCTGAGCGGAAATTTGAGCGTGTGTAGTTCAATCTGAAACCGGCAATCTGCAATCTTAAATTATCATGTCGATCTATCGGCGTGTCCTTCGCTATTACCGACCATTTCTGCCGCAAACCGTGGTCGGCCTGTTGCTCTCGCTCATTGGCATCGGACTGAATCTGCTCAAACCGTGGCCGTTCAAAATAATCGTGGATGATTTTCTGCGACCAAATCCGACACCACGCGGCGATTGGCACACTTGGATTCCGTTGCTCTGTCTCGCGCTGGTGGTCATCCAATTTCTGTGGGGACTCATCAACTGGGTCACCAATTACCTTCTCGTGAAGATCGGGCTTCAGGCGCTGCTGAAACTGCGCACTGATCTTTACGCCTATCTCCAATCGCTCTCGCTGAAGTATCACGACGTCCGCCGCTCGAGCGACTCGAGTTTTCGTGTCGCTTACGATTCGCAATCGATCCAGACAATCTACAACAAGGGCTTCACCGGCATTTTCGGATCGGTCGTCACATTGATCGGGACGTTCACGATCATGGTGCAGCTGGATTGGCAATTGACTTTGCTCTCGTTGGGCATCGTTCCATTCATCATCGGCGCAATTTACTTTTTCGCGCACCGCATCCGACGCGAATCGACTTCTATTCAAGAACAGGAAAGCGCCGTCCTTGCGCAAGCACAGGAAGGGCTCAGCTCGATTCGCATGGTGCACGCTTTCGGTGAACAGCGCGCTCGTCATCAGCACGCTGATGGTTTTCGGGACGGCGGCGATGTATTACGTCGGAACCCTGCATGTCCTCGCCGGCACGCTTACGCTCGGAACACTCCTCGTTTTCAGCGCGTATTTGCTAATGCTTTATCAACCGCTCGAATCGATCACTTATACAGCGTGGGCGATGGAAGGCGCAACCGCCGGAGCGAAACGTTGTTTCGAAGTGTTGGATCGCGCAGATGACGTGGTCGATTCGCCAAACGCGATCGAAATTGAAACAGCGAAAGGCGCAATCGCATTTCAAAATGTATCGTTCGCCTACGCGCAAGATCGACGGGTGCTGCATGATGTCGATCTTCGGATCGAGCCGAATCAAATGATCGCGATCGTCGGCGGCACCGGCGCCGGAAAAAGTACGCTCTTGAGTTTGGTCCCGCGATTTTACGATCCGACGTCCGGCTCGGTCACACTAGACGGCCGCGATGTGCGCGAGATCAAAAAGAAATCTTTGCGCGCGCAAATCGGCATTGTGTTGCAGGACACGCTCCTGTTTTCCACAACAATTCGCGAAAACATTGCTTACGGCCGATCCGACGCGACCGACGAAGAAATCATTGATGCCGCCAAGCGCGCGCAGGCCGACGAATTCATTCGCCAATTGCCAAATGGCTACGCCAGCACCGTGGGCGAGCGTGGCGGGCAATTAAGTGTTGGTCAGCGCCAACGCATCGGCATCGCGCGGGCGTTTTTGAAAGACGCGCCAGTGCTGCTTCTTGACGAGCCAACTTCGGCGCTCGATCCCGCGACCGAAGCCGCGATCATGGGAACGATCAAGGAATTGATGCGCGGTCGCACGACTTTGATCGCGACGCATCGACTGGCCACGATTCACGACGTCGATCGGATCGTCGTCCTCGAGCGCGGACGCATGGTCGAGCAGGGTCGCGGAACGGAATTGCTCGCGCGCGGCGGTGTTTACGCCAAACTGTTCGCTTCCGGAAAATTTCCAAGGTGAGCAACGTTAAACACGATCGACATGTGGAAGAGGATTGGTGGCCGCACCCGATCCCGCCGAACGTCGACTTCGGCGAAGGCTTTTATTGCGAGACCGCGCAGATTTTTCGCAAGATGGTCAGCAAAAAGCCCGGCGCAGTTGTCATTGGCAAACATGTTTCCTGTTACGCCGGCTGCTCGTTCGCGATTGGCGAGAACGGTCGCTGCACAGTCGGCGATTTCACTTTGCTTAACGGCGCGCTCGTCATGGCTGAGGAGAAGATCGACATCGGCTCGCATTGCCTAATCTCCTGGAACATCGGCATCGCCGATTCGGATTTTCATCCGCTCGAGCCGGCGCAGCGACTGATCGATGCGCAAGCACTGGCGCCGTTTTTCAAAGATCGACCGCCGCGACCAAAATTAAAAACGGCGCCGATAAAAATCGGCGACAACGTTTGGATTGGAATGAACGCAGTGATTCTGAAAGGCGTAACCATTGGCGACAACTCCGTCGTTGCAGCTGGCGCGGTGGTGACGAAATCGATCGCGCCGAATACGATTGTGGCCGGAAATCCCGCCGTTGTTGTCAAAACATTTTGAAACGCAAGCGCATCGTCGTGATGGGCTTCATGGGATCGATGCCGATCGCCGGCGTAATCTGGCAGCACATCCATTACGTCGTCGGTCTCCAACGACTTGGGCACGACGTTTACTACATCGAAGATTCAGCGCGCCTTCCCTACAATCCGGAAACGGTTGAGGTAAACGACGGATTTGATTACGCAGCGAAGATTCTGGGGCAGCTGGCCGGCGAATTTGATTTCAAGAATCACTGGGCCTTCTGTGCGCGGTATTTAAAAGCGAATCCGACGGCC
>WNGD01002262.1_pt1 | contig 22664 bp, 10 predicted proteins | sample 5400671 | NCBI WGS metagenome assembly WNGD01 (sample SAMN13153369, study PRJNA577476) | soil metagenome | isolation source: 40 cm soil or saprolite under grassland replicate 2 | place: USA:California | collected 2016-06-15
AGAAATGCGGCGCGCGGGCTTCCGGAGAGGCCCCGGGCGCCGGAGGTTGCACGGAGGGATAATCGATGAGGCGCATCATCTTTTCGAAATTCACTCGTTCGCGCGCGTGTCGAAATCCGGCTGCGTAAGTTCCGGTCACCGGAAGGGCGGGGCTGGAGAGCCTTTCCACCAAGGCCAGAAGTGCATCGGCGGAGTCGGACACGAAGAGCAGCCGGCCGCGGGCTGCCACCGCCAGCCGCGCCAGTCCGTCGAGCTCATGGTATTCCTGCGCGTTCCTGCGCCGTTCCGCCCACCGGAGACCGAGCCTCGAGGCGGTCCACAGGCCCTCCACGGCGTCCAGCAATGCCGCCCGCGCGGCGCTACCATCCCAGTCGGCGGAACCCAGGAGAACGACCGCAGACTGATTCGTTACATAAACGTTCCCGTCCAGCACGCGGCTGGACTGTAACTGCAGCGCCGCTTCAAGACCTGTCCCTTGCAAAATCTTGCGCAGCGCCTCGGGAGCAAACGCGGCTGTCGCGCGGGCCGGCGGCTCTTTCCTTGGGAAAGCCAGACGGCGGGCGCGGACTTCGAAGGCTCCGGCGGGCCGGTGCGCGGCGCCAGAAGTTTGCGCTCGAGGAGATCCAGCGCCGTCTCAACCGGCGGTTGGGCCCACGCGCGATAGAGGCCCGCGTCTTCGGGGATGAGCCGCAAGATTTCTCCGAGGACCGCCGGGGCAGCGTTGGCCGCCGCGGGTTGCGACCGCAGGAATACGCGTTCCTCGCGGATCTCCTTCGCGCCGCGGTGGATGTCTGAGACACCGGCCTGGTATTGTTTCAATTGCGCGACGTTTCTCTGCACCCAGTACGAGCGGAAGTACGGGCTGCGGCCAAGGGCCTCGAAATTCAGGACCAGGCGCAGATCTCCAGCCTGTCCCGCGGCTCGAACGGACTGTTCGAACCAAGCGTCTGTGGTCACCGAGCCTTGCGTCTGTCCTGCGATGAGGGACAGGGCTCCCGCCAGCAGGTCTTCACGTGTGGCAATGGCCAGGTAGTCGTCGGTGCTGGCAAACGCAGCCGTACGCCGCGTGGCGGGATCGACTTTGACAAAGTATGGGAGGCCGGCCGCGTTTCGCGGTTCGTAGTTGCCGCGCGAACTCCAGAGGACGCTCTCAACGGCGCGCGCAGAGGGCAATCGAGTCAGGTAAAGGAATTCGAGTTTGCCAATGTCATAGAGAGCGAGAATGGCGTTGTCTCCCGCGACCTGCTCCAGCATCGACATCCCGGGCGAAAAGCCGGCAGCGCTCTCAAATTCTTGATACGCTTCATCGAGCCGGAGGTGGAGGCGGGATTGCTGGAAAGCCCTGAGCGTGTCGCTTTCGAGCCAGATCTTCTTTTCCTGAGAATTATTCCAGTCGCGGAGCAGCGAGGCAAAATCCCTGGCCTGGAGCACCAGCAGAGGCCCGGCCGGCGCCAGTTCCGCGAGATCCCGGCCCGGCGCGCGGGAGACCTGGACCAGAGCGCCGCCAGTGGCAGCCAGTAGCACAACGCCCGCGAGTATTGCGATAAAGATTCTCATATTAAGCCAGCCCCCAAAATCTTTTGAACCACAGATGAACACAGATAAACACAGATAGGTTTGGAGTTCAGCTAGGCTGCTCAGAGTTCGCAGTCTGAGCAGGCTAAAGCCTGAACTCCGAACCTGACGGCGAGTATCGCGATAAACATTCTCATAAAAACCAGCCCCCGGATCAGACCTCAGACCTCAGACCTCAAGGAGTGGTTGGTCTGAGGTCTGACCCCTGAGGTCTGAGGTCTGAAACTGTGGTTACATTCTCTCTGTCTATCAATCTTCTAACCTGGGACGTACACGATGATCCTGTTCCAGATTTTCGGTGATCACCGGCCTCCGCCGGGCGTTTTCGGCTTTGCGCGCGAGCTCTGTCTTGACCGCTTCCACACGCCGCGACAGTTCCTCCTGCTGCGCCTTTGAAGTTTCCAGCCGGAGTGCTAAGCGGAAAAACAACGCAGCCAAGTGCGGGCGCTTTAATTTCAAGAGCGACTCGGCCAGCCCGAGCGCCACGCGCTTTCTTGCCTCCTGGTTCAGTGGGCTCCCAGTCAGCAACCCTTCGACAGCGTGGTCTTCTCCTTCATTCAGGCCCTCCTGGACCGGCGCCAGTGTGTCCATGCGGTCCCACAGATAGCGGGAGTTGCCCCCGAGCAGGGGCTTCATGCAAGAAACCGCAAGCTGTGGGGCGCCCGCCTCGAGGGCCGCGTCGAAGAGGGCCAGGCGGGCCGCACTTGCATCAGGTTTGAAGGCGAGCGCGCCCAGCAAGAGGCGCGTGCGCACTGCGAGATCACCTGCGTCCTTTGCGGCTTCGAAGCGCGCCTGGCAGAAGAAAGGCTGCTCCGCCGCGGCGGGATTCTTCACGCTTTCGGCAAGCTGATCGATCTCCTTGCTCGCGGACTTCAACGGGCCGGGCCGCGCGCGCCGCAGCGCCAGGGCTGCGGCGACACGGGTTTCATAGGGCGCGGCCGGAGCTTGAGCGATGGAAACAAGCGCGCTTACAGACTCCTGGATGGATCGAGGGTCGATCTGCGCTTCGGCCAGGCGCTCTCTGACCGGCGCATCCCATGGGACGGCGCGCGCCCGCGCCCCCAGAAACTCGGCGGCTTCTTTGCGGCGTCCTTTTTTCTCCAGGAGGTCTGCCGCCTGCTCCAGATTTTCGAAGGGCTCCCCGGCTACCAGGACCATGCGCCGGAGAAGAGCGAGGGCAGCAGCCGCATCGCCGGTCTCCAGCCTTATCTCCGCAAGCGCGAGGAAATTTGCGGGAATCAGGTTCTGCTGTTCGAGCTCTCGCGTGTACACAAACTCGAGCACATGGCGGGCTGAGGCGGCGTCCCCCTCCGATTGCAACACGGCGCCGGCCTGGCGCAGCAACTGGAGAGGCGGTGTCCTTTCCGGCTCACGCCGGTACAGCTCGATCAGCGCGTCCAGCGCATTCTCCTGTGCGGCCACGCGGATCTCCAGAGGCGCGATTTCAGACGTCAGCGCCTGTCGTGTTTCGGGCGTAAGAGCGTCAAGCGCCTCTCTTGCGCGGCGCGGCTGTTTGACCTCGAGGAGATAAGCGATCCATTGGACGAGCCACTGCTGGACGGTTTGCTGGGCGTAACCGCGGGCCTCCCCGCGCGCTCGCGCGAGTTGCTCTCGGGCGGCTTCCACGATACGACGGAAGATTGGTTCCCTATATTGCTTGGGTATCCACTGGGCCGAGACGATGCTGCCGAGGAGCTCGGTCTCGTTCGGCGCTGCGCGGGCCAGATCCAGGATCCAGGCCACACCGCTTGGCGTATCGGCCGAAGCTGCCAGGGCTCCTTGCAAAAGAGGCTCCACGCGGTAGGAGCCGTTGCGCCGGACATAGGTGCGGAGCAATTTGTCCGCTTCCTGCCGCAACTGGTTCGTCAGCTGCGCCCGGCCAATGTTTTCGAGCGTCACCCGCACGTTCTCCCAGAACGATTCGGGCACTCTTTGGCCTTGAACGCGCGCGAACGCCTCCAGGGCCGCTTTCCAGTGCTGCTTCGCGTCCTCTGGTTTGCCTTGCCGCCAGAGTATCCTGGCCATGCGGTCGTGCGCATCCCCGCGCAGAGGGTCGAGCTCCAGGGTGTTCGCGAAATCGGCGAGAGCCTTGTCGAGGTCTTTGTCCGTTTCGTAATATTCGGCGAGAGCGAAATAGGCAGCCGCGCGGCCTGGTGTATGTTCGAGCTCCGCCGGGAGATAGTCTTCAGGATTTCCTTGGCCGGTGAGCCTCAGAAACTCCCCATACCGTGTGCCGTAATAGAACCAGAGGTCACCGGCGAGCTGCTGGTTCCGGTCCACAGATTTCCCGATCCGATCCCCCACGGCGCCTTTTCCCAAGGCTGCCAGAAAGGCCTCGTGGATCTCCGGGGTTGGGACGCGGTAATGCAATCCCACCAGGCCGGTGTAAACCTTGCTCCAGACCGGCGGGAGTGACTGGCCGCACGCTGCGACGGCTCTCAGGGCAATTTCGGGACTGCTGTTAGCTACGGCGAAGTCGGCCGCTGAGTTGCGCAATCCGCTGGATCTTCCTGATTGCGCGATGGAGATCAGCCGGGTCGTGTCGCCTGCCAGAAGCAGCTCGAACAACCTTTCCTGTAGATTACCCGGGAGGCCGGAACGCTGGAAGCGCAAAGAAAGGACTCGTATTTCCGCCGGAGTGTTTCCGGCGTGACGATAGGCGGCCGCCGCCCTGTCCAGAATGGAGTCTTTGTCCTCCTTCTCGGGATAGGAGCGCCAGTACTGCTCGATGTGGGCAGCCAGCTCCTCAAACTTCATCCGGCGCTCCTGCAAGTCGATCAGGCGGTTCATATGGAAGACGCTCTCCGGCCTTTCCGGCTGGAGCGTCATCTGCTCGAGTCTCCAACGGACTTCAAGGTCCGAAAGACCGGCGCTTTCCGCCAGCGGGATGAAAACCTGCGTCACTTCTTCCGCGCCGGCCGCGGACCGCTCGCGCCCGAGAAAATCAGCCAATGAGGATTTTTCTTCCGGAGTGAAATAACGTTCCGCCACCGCTCCCATCTGTTGGAGCGCGGTGCGAAGGCCTTCCCGGGCGTGCTCGGCCCCGGAGTCCCGGGCCGCTGTCCTGAGCCGCTTGAAGGCGTCTTCATGCCGGCGCAAACGCGTCATGATCGCCCCGTACGTCCGGGCGCCGGGGACATAGTCCTGGTCGACGAGCAGATCTTTGCCGGCAAGGTCGAGACCGCGCTCCGCAAACTGGCGCGCCTGGTCGAGCATATTCCAGGACTCCAGCTTTCCCGCGACCCGGAAATAGATATCGGGACGCTGCGGACGGCCTTCGACCAAGGCCCGCTGCAACGCCTGCACGGCGGCGTCGGTCTGCCCCTGCCGGGCGCGGACCTCGGCGATCTTTTCCATCCACTGCGGATTGCGATAGGTCCGCTCATACAATGTGGAGTAAGTCGCAGCGGCCTCTTCGAAGCGCATCAGGCGTTCTTCCAGCCGCGCCCGGGCCGAATAAAATTCGGCGCGCTCGGGCCGGATTTCGCTGGCGCGCGTCCAGGCCTCGATGGCCGCCGGAAAATCTTCGAAATGGGTTTGCAGCCGAGCCAGTACCATCGGCCAGCGAAAGTCTCTTGGAGAATCCGCGGCGGTTTTTCTGTAGTAGCCGGCCAGCTGCGGCTGGCGCTGGTGCTCTAGCGCGTAGGCCGCCGCCTCCTGCACCAGCGCTTCGTCCTCGGGATAACGGTTGACGACTTCGACGTACTGGTCCACGGCCGCGGCGTAATCTTTCAGGCGCGTGAGCGCGAGGATCAATCCCCGCCTTAGGGCAGCGATGCGCGCCGTCCGGTCCTCGGCGGAGAGCGGAGCGGACCGCATCTCCTGGATTTTCGCGGCATAGAAGTCCCGCAGGGCTTGGTCTTCGCCGGCCCGCGCGTGCGTGTCGGCGAGTGCGGCCAGGTATTCGCCGTTAAAGGGATCCTCGAGAAGCAACGGCGCCAGCAATTCCCGGGCCCGGGCGTACTGCCGGGCCTCCGTGGATTTGCGGGCGGCCTCGAAGAGGAATTGTTTCTTTAGCCCCGGATACGAAGATCCGGCGGCGCGCACGAGGAGGTTCACGGCGAGATCCGGCATCTTGTTGCGCCAGTAAAAGTCGACAGTGGCGCGAACGATGCCGAGCACGCTCGGTTGGTCCTTGTACAACGCTTCCAGGACGCCCTGTGCGAGATCGGTTTTACCTCTTCCTTCGTGGAAGCGCGCCAACGCCAGCCGCAATCTCATGCGGTCCACGGGGTCGCCCGCAAGGTTTATCTGCTGTTCCAGCGATTTCTCGCGGACGCCCTCAAAGCCGTACTTCTCGCTCAAGCGCTCCACCTGCTCCAGCGCTTCGAGCGCTCCCGCGGAATTCGCCAGCGTAAGCAAGAGGGTCTCCAGCTCCTGCATCCGGTTTTGCGCTTCAAGAATCTCGACGCGCAGCGCAATGGCGGACTCTCGCGGGCTGCGCCCGGAAGCCAGACCGGCCGTGACTTCTTCGACGAGCGCCTGGTGCTCGGGCCGGCGCGCCAGCTCGAGAAGCCGGCTGCGGGCGAGCGAGCGCCCGGCGGTGGCCCGCGCCCCGCGCACGTATTCCTCCACGGCTTTCCGCATCTCGCGCTTGTTTTCGTACACCGCGCCCGCCTCGTAGGCGTAGAGCGTGGGATTGGCAAATTGCTTCCTTCCCGCGGCCATGACACGAAGGGCGTCGTCGAAGCGGAAATAATCCCAGTACACGGTGGCTGCCTCGAGGTACCCCTGGGATTTTCCCGGCTCCAGTCGGGCAAGCCGCTCCCATTGAGGACCCGCACGAGCAAACATTTCACGGTCGGCATAAATCTCGCCGATGCGAGTCACAGTTCCGCGGTCTCGAGGGTCGCGGAGCTGGAGGTTCTGTTCGATGGAAACAGCCGCCGGTACGTGTTTGGGATCGTAGGCGGCCAGCGAGCGATGGACGGCGGCGGCCCGTTGACCGAGCTCCCTGTCGCCGGGGTATTCCGTGGCCAGCGCCTGGAGCACCGGCGCCGCAGGCTCAAAATGCGAGCGCCACGCTTCGGCCTCGGCCACGAACCGTGTGGCCGCCGGGTTTGAGTAGACGAGACCGGGCCAGTTGCCGGATCCGGCCGCCGGATCGGACGAGCGGACGCTCTGCAGTTCCGCTTCCAGCCTCCCGCTGCGCGAGAGAAACTCGAAGAAGCGCGAGCGCAGGTCCTCATCATGATACCAGTGGTTGCGCAGCAGCTGCTCCCAGGCCGCCGCGTCAAACGTCTCCCTCCGCATGTAGGCCGCGAGGAGGTTGCGCACGAACGTCAGGTTGTGAGGGAAGCGCTGATGGGCAAAAAGATTCACTTGCCTGTACAGAATCGGATCGACGTTCCCCTGTCCCACCACTTCCCGGAAATAGCCCTCGAGCTCGGTGCCCGAAAAGATGCGCACCACTTCCTGCGCCAGACGCTCGAACTCCGCGGCCTGCTGGCGGCGGAGATACCAGCGCGCGAGTTTCTGGTACCAGGAGCGGTCGGGAAACTGGCCTATGGCGCGGCGGTAGACCTGCTCCACTTCCGCTCCGCGGCGGTTCTGGTCCAGGAAGGCCGCCAGGCGCTCGTAGAGTTCCGGATCGTTTGGATTGCGGTCGATCTCCCGGCGATAGAGATCCAAAGCCTGAGGGATCTGCTTCATCAATACCAGCCGTGCGATGTACCGATCCAGCACCAATGCGTATTGCGGAAATTGCGCCGCGGCCACGCGGGCTGCCCCGCCTCGACGTCGTGGCGTTCCGTCTTGCGGGGCGGTGGCGGCTCCCGTCGCGCTACCCAAAGGCAAACCGTTCGCGCCGGAGGCGAGCTCCTTCAGAAGGTCGTCGTAAGCGGCGAATTCTTCCCGCGCCTGGTTCTTGCGCGCATGGGCTTCGGCCATGAGCAGAGAAACGCGCGTGCGCTGCGCGGCTGCTGGAAAAGCCGCAAGAAAGGCTCGCGCCTCGCGGATCACGCCATCGTCGTCGCCGTAAGTCGCGTAGGTTTCCAGAAGCGCGGCGCGGAGATCGGCTCGCTCCGTGCTCCGCGGAAAGCGGGAATCAAAGAGCGCCAGGAGCTCGGCGGCCCGCGCACGGTGGAAGTAGGCCACGGAAGCGCGCTCCTGCGTGGCATAACGTGCGGCCGGAGATTCGGAATTCAGCAGCAGAGACAGTACGCCGTTCAGGAACCCGGGATACGGATCCATGGTCGCCACATCGCGGTAGAACGAAAGGTCTCCCGCACCAAAACGGATGGGCGCGTCCGGGGCGTTCAGGAGAAGACGGATCAAGCCGGCAAGCGCCTTTTCAGGGGCGGAAGCGTCGTTCCCCGGGAGGCTGTACAGGGCATAGTAGTGGCGGGAGGCTTCGTCATAGCTGTGAATCCCTTCGAGCAGCTGGCCCAGGGTCCAGAGCTCATCGGCATTCCAGGCGGCCTTGCGCGCCTCTTTGCGCAGACGGAGCTCCGCCAGGGCGCGCTCCGCCGCGGGGAGGTTTCCCTGCTGCTGGTAGTAGTAAAAGATGCGTGCGGCTGCGGCCAGGTCCTCCGGGTTTGAAGCCGCGGACGCCCGCGCCTGCGAGAGAAAGGCGCGCAGGCGGCGCGTTTGCTTGAGGAGATCGAAATAGCTCTTGACCAGCTCCGGTGGCCAAAGCGGGCGGAAGGAACGCTCATAAACCGCGAGAGCGCGTTCCAGGGAACCACGGCGGCGTTCCAGGCCGGCGCGGGCTTTCACCGGGAAGACGGCGTCATCCGGAAAGGCCTTTTGATACGCTTCCAGAAGTCTCTCCGCGGGCGCGTACTGTTTCCGGTCGAGCAGAAACTCGAAGTACCGCGTATAGATGCCGCTTTCGCCGGGGTACCGGGAGGTCCAGGCCTGGTACTGCGCCATCGATTCGGCAAGGGGGAGGGCGTGCGCCTGGATCAACGAGAAGATGCGCTCAAACGCAAGCCAGGACCGTTGCTGCTGCGCCGGCAAAAGGCGCTCGGATTGAGGAGAGGGAAGCCGTGCCGCCGCCGAGAGGGACTGCAGCTCTTCGACGGGGCGAAGGCGGCGATGATAAAAATCCGCCAGTGCCATTTGTGCGCCGGCTTTGTCGCTCGAGACCTCCGCGTACTTCTGCCAGTCCGCCTCGGCCGCGGCAAATTGGAGTTGCTGCTCTGCGGCTCGGGCGCGCATCTGAAAGAGCTCGGCATCGGACGGAGCATTCTGGATCAGCCGGGTCAGAGACGCGCGCATCTCTCTCGGCGAGCGCGGGGCGACGATGGGGCCCCCTGGCATCGGAAGGCTCTGGAAGAACACGTTATTCAGGCGGCTGGCGGCATCGACATTCTGCATCCACTCCTGAAGCTCGGCCCTCACGGCAATCGCCATGCAGAACAACGCAAGGACGATGCCGCTCGCGATTGCGGATTGCGGATTGCGGATTCCGGATTGATAAAGGATTGCGGATTTGGGTTTTTCAATCCGCAATCCGCAATCCGGAATCCGCAATCCGTTAGGGGAGGACTTCAATCGCCACCTCCCGGCTGCCGATGTTGTGGGCGATGTCTTCGGCGGTCACTGTCAGGTTGTATTTTCCCGCGGGCAGGTGCGCCGGAATCACGAACTCGCCCGTGTTCGAGCCGGCGCCGGGGTTCCATCGCAGTTGAAATGGGGCCACGCCGTACATCCGGCCCAGAATTCTCCGCGTGCTTTCCGAAGCGCCGGCGCGCAATCGAACGATGTCGCCGCGGTGGTACCGGTCCCTGTCGAGTTTCACGCGCACGACCGGCGGCTTGCTCGCGATCACGAACGTCTTGGACTCGCGGTACGCGCGGCCCATGCGGTCGCGCAGGATGAGACGGACGCTGTAAGTCCCATCGGCCATTTCAAGCGGCGCCAGAAATCGGGTTTGCCAGATGTCTTCTCCTTTGAGGTAACGCAGCTTCTTGATCAGTCCGAAAGGGAAGAGGGCCACGACGGATACGATCGATTCATCCGTCTTCACTCGGAGCAGAGGGTCCCCGGGCCGGATCACGCGCGGGCGGAGGAGCGCCCGCGGCGCCGCGAGGAACGAGGTGTACGGCGTCACGAACTTGTACTTGCGCGCCAGGCCCACGATCTCGTCAATCGTGGCGCGGTCTTCACCGTCGCGTTCGATCTTTTCCAGCAAGGCGTCGACCCGGGCCCGCGCCCATGCGCGCGGCAGGTGCGGATGCTCGAGGCTGCGCTCCGGCAGCGCCGCCGTCGCCTGCAAATCGACCGAGCGGCCTCCGCGCAGGCCGCGCGCCCTGAAAACCGCCTGCGCGGGCTGCTTGTACTGGCCGATCCACGAAGCCATCGAGCCGGAGAACCAGCTGTCCTCCAGCGGGTAAATGAGATCAAAATTCGTATCGGGCGCCGCGGTCAGGCGCATGTTTTGAAGCGGGCGGCGGCCGATCTTGGCGATGAAGGCGTTCAACTTGAATTCAATCGGCTCGGTGGAGCGGACCCATTCCAGGAGCCCGTCGTTGCGCGCGAGCATCTTCAGCAGAGGCATGTTGGCATCGTCGCCCACGGCGAAGACATAGGTGCGCGGCCGGCTTGCTTCCGCTAATTCCTGCCACTTCTGCGCATACCATGCGGCCAGCCTCCCATTGTGAATCGTGCCGCGGGTCGCGCCGCCGTCTCCCAGCAGCACCAGGTACGACTCGCCGTTGCTTCTTTGAGCGAGCCCTGCTGCAAGCGCAGACTTCAGATCGGTGCCGCCGCGCAAAGGACCGCTTCGCACAAAGGCCAGCGCCTTCTCCACGTTTTGCGGCTCGGCCGCCACCGGGGCGGGAGAAAACGGCGCGACCTCCGTGTTGAAAAGAAGAACGTTGAACTGGTCCGAGGGACGGAGGGCGCGCAGCAACGTCTCCAGGGCCTGGTAGCTGCGCTCCAGCTTTTCCCACTGCATCGACAGGGAAGTGTCGAAGAGCGCGATCAGGACGCGCGGCTCGCTCTTCGCCGAGGCATCCGCCTCCGCGGGAGAGAGCAGCGCCGCGGCCTGAAAGAAGCCGGGCTCCGGCCTCACGGGCGCCGGGGACACCTCCGTGGGCAGCGGGGTGCCGGACGAGGGATCGCGATAGGCCAGGATCTCCAGGCTGTCGCTGCGGGCCGGGTCCAGAGAGTAACGGATCGCGAAATCTTCGGCGAGCGAGACGTTGCGGCCCTCATAGGTTGCCCGGATCCGATGCGGCGCGCGCTCGGCAATCTGGATCGGATAGAGTTTGCTCACCGGCTCGAAATCGCGCAGCGCGTGGGCGGAGCGCAACTCCAGCGTGATCTCCAGGCGTCCCGCTGCCTGCGCGCGGTACGCATCGGGGCGCAAGGGAACGGCAAAGAAGGACTTCAGATCTTCGACGGGTATGACTTCATGGTACTCGATTTCAACACGCTTGGTGCCGAACGCCGGAATGGGAACGATGCGCGCGGTGAAGACGGCGGTGCGCCGGGCCTCGTCGGCGCCGCGCTCCCCCATTTGGAGGAGACCGGGATCGATGGCCTGCCACTTCAGATCGTTATAGATCTCTCCAGCCCGCCGCCGTTCGAGTATGACCCCCGGAATGCGCGTTACTCCGTCCCAGACGGCAAAGTCCGAAACGCTCGTTCTTCCCCCGAGCGCGAAGATATAGTTCCCTTCGAGCACCTCGCCCGTATGGCTGCCGAAAATCTGGCGCACCTGAACGCGCGCGTCCCCGCTGTCGATCAGGATATCTATCGCCATCTCGTCGAGGGACAGGATGGAAGGATCGGGCTGCGGGCGGTTCGAGGGGATCAGAACCCCGGCATCGCCCCGCGCACTCTTGGCCAGTAGACAAAGGAGAGCGCAAACGAACCACGAAGACACAAAGGACACGGAGACTCGCGGAAATCGTCTACTTCTTTTCCAGCTCGAAGCAACGTTCATGTTGCGCAAATTTTCGGTCAAAAATGACCAATGACAAATGACCAATGACAAATAGAAGTGGGAGTCCGGACAACGAACTGCCATTTGCATTTCTCATTTGTCATTTCACTGATTCGTTCCTCGGGTGCAATCTGTCATTGTTTGTTTGCCATCTCTGCTGTGCCGCGTTACTCCGTGTCTCTGTGTCTCCGTGGCTTTCCTGCCACTGCGGCTTTCAGAAAGCGGATTCGGCGATGCGCACGAGGCCGTTGTCGGTTCCGACATACAGATAGCCGTCCCTGGCAGCCAGGGCGGTAACGTTTAGCGAAGGCAGTCCAGCCGAAACCGCGGTCCAGCGCTCCGTGGCCCGATCGAAGACGTAAAGGCCCTTTCCGAGCGTGCCCGCGCACACGTGGCGGTCCGTCGCAGCCATGGCGTTCGGATTCACTTCGAACCTCGAGCCCAGATCCGGAAACGTGTGCCAACGCCCGGAATCATCCAATCGAAAGATGCCGCCTCCGTAGGTTCCCACAAACCATTCGTTGCCGACAGGCGCGATGGCCGTAATCCAGTTGTGCCGCAGCGCGGAATTCTCGGTAGTGTAGCTCGCGCGCACGATGCCGCCTTCGAGAACGGAAAGACCCCCGAGGGTGCCGACGAGCAATCGGTCTCCCGAGCGCGCCAGCGCGTAGGCGTGGTTGTTGACCAGGCCCTGGAAGGCGTACAGGCTCCTCATTTCGGCTGCGTCGATAAGGGTGAGCCCGGCCGGCGTGGCCACGGTCATGCCCTCGGGATCGAGCGAAACATCCGTAATATGGTTGGCGATCAATCCCTCCGGGCGCCCCAGCACCTGTCGCGGTTTGCCCCCGGAGTCAAAGAGCACGAGACCGTTTGCGGTGGCCACGGCAGCCATATTCCTGTCCTGAGAGCAGACGATGCGGTTAATGCAGAAAAGATTCTCGTTTTCGTAATGGGCTGCGCGTCTGCCGGCGGCATCAAGAATATCCAGGCCCCGATCGAAATAACCGACCCACACTCTTCCGGCTCCATCGACGGCCAGCGCAGAGATGTTCCGATCGGTCAACAGGGATTTGTCATGCGCGAGAATCTGGCGCCACTCCCCCCTGCGGTCGTCCACTGCGTACAACCCTTCTTCCGTGAGCGCCAATACCGACCCGTCCACTTCGAAGAGACGCTCCACAGATCCCGGGAGAGGCTCGCCTCGCGGCCGCGGAGCGCGCGGCGCCTGGGAAACCAGCGGAACTTGAATCAGCCCCTCCTCGAGGGTGCCCGCGAAAAGGGTGTCATTTCGCACCAGCAGAGACCGGGCAAAGAATCCGGAGGCCAGGTTTCGGACGAAGCGGCCTCCCTGAAACTCGGCGACTCCCATAGGAGTGCCCGCAAAGACTGTTTCCCCCGCCTTCGCCAGAGACAGAATCTGCGGATCCGGAAGGGCGCCGGGATCGCCGATGCGGCTTACCTGACCTGCCCGCCAGAGAAGCAGCCCTCTGTCTAAGGTTCCGATCCAGACGGCGGAGTCGTCGCCTTCGAGGGCCGTCACATGCATGTCGGAGAGCGCCAGGTGAAAGCGGGTGATCTTTTTCCCATCGTAGAGAAGGACTCCCTTTTGTTCCGTGCCCAGCAACACTCGTCCCGTGGGCAGAGGAAGGACGGCCGTGAGCTTGCGGTAGGGCGCCTGCTCCGGCCGGATGTGGCGAAAGGTTCGGCCGTTGAATGCCAGAAGCCCCTCGCCCGACGTCGTCACAAACAACTCGGATTCATTGACACCCGCGGACTGGCCGATCGCAAGACCCCTCAACGGAACCGACGGCAGTTCGAGCCCGGGACGATACTGCTTCAGGAGCGTTCCCTTCGAGTCGTACTGGAAGAGGCCCGCCGGCCCGCAGATATAAAGGTTTCCCTGAAATAGTCTCGCGTCGGAAAAGGCCAAAGGCGCGCTGAGCCATTCCGGGCCGGGGAGCGCCGGCCGCTCCGTGGCAGTCGACGTGAAAGCGATTTCGGCTTCGGAGGAGACGCGCTCTGTGGAATGCCGCAGCGCGCGGGAAGCGTCCCAGAAGATGTATGAGGCAGTCCCAACGGCAAAGAGCGCCACACAGATTGAGGCCAGGCGGAGAGTCTGCGTTTTGGACACGTACATCTTTGGTTCGGCTTGTTACTCACCCGCTGCATCTAATCGAGGGTACGACGCCCCGAAGACTGCAGGCGAAACATTCTATCACGCAGGGCGAATTGGACGCCTTCATAAGAAATATCGCACCAACTGAAAAACCTGGCCGCGAATTCCACGAAGCAGCGGAGCCGCAACCAAAAGCATAGAGGAAACCACAGATGAACACGGAGCAGCCCAGCCGCAACCCAAAAAATCTCACCACGAAGACACGAAGAATCGCAAAGGATTTCTTCGCGTCTTCGTGTCTTCGTGGTGAACAGGATGCATGCGCTCCCGGTTTCAAGTGTCTCAACCCTCCTCATGTCCGTTGCCTTCCGGTATGGTCGTCTGCGACCACCGAGCTTTTGTCACTCCGGGGATCTTGGCGAGTTTCTGTCCGACCGAAGGCAACTCGCCGGCTCGGGTTTCAGATAGGCCAAAGGACGCTTCGAGTGTCGCCTCTGAAGAGTTGTCCAAGGTCTCGCTGTATCTTGTAACGGACACGCCGTTCTGTGCTGCAAAGGCAGACCAGGCGGCGCGAACCTCTTCGGTGGCAGAAGGGTTGAAGTTGACCTGCACGTGATATGTAACGAGCGGCGTAATGAGGCCCGAACGCTTATCTACCCAAGTCGTCAACCAGTGAAGCGTCACTTGGACGATCAGAATGGCGGTCAAGATAAGGGGAGCAAGGCTGTAATACCCTTCTCCGATGGCAAGCCCCATGCTTGCCGTCGCCCACAGAGTTGCGGCTGAATTGATTCCCTGCACGCTTCCTCCCCGGCGCATTATGACGCCCGCTCCGATGAAGCCGATGCCGGTTACCACGCCTGCCGCGATCTGCGCCGGATTGCTGTTTGGGCCAAAGCCGTGCTGTGAGACCAGCGCGAAAGAAGTCGAACCAACCGCAACCAAAGTGTTTGTCTTGATCCCTGCATTCTTATGGTGCCACTGTCGTTCGATGCCGACGACCGTGCCGAACAGCAGCGACAACGCTAACCGGACGCCAAGCTCTATGTCGCTCATAGGAGTGTGGAATTCTGCGCCCTGATGGTAACACGCTTCAATCCTCTCGGGGGAGCTTTCATGAATTGTAATATCCTATGCTAGCCGGAACGAATTGTCCCACAAGAATGCCGGCCTGAAAAAATGTTGTTTTCTTCGGAAAGTTTGGTTTTTGTTGGGAAACTCTCGCTAGTCAAGCGGGCCGCACCTCCGTTTTTGCACTCGCGATAAGTGAGGCCCTTCAGGCCTGGACCGTGAGGATAGGAAATTTGAGTTTCGCATCGCTGGTTTCATTTGCGGTTGATGCAAGGAAGGACAAGTGAGTTCGCGGGCTTTTGTTCGGAGTTCAGGCTTTTAGCCCGAACGGGCGCAGTGCAGCCCGAAGGCTGAACTCCAAACTTTACTCGTAGCGGAGCACCTCTATCGGGCTGAGACGGGAGGCCTGTATCGCGGGGTAGGATCCGAAAAGCACGCCGACCGCCGCCGACACGCCGAAGGCTAAGACAATTGACCAGGTGGTGATGATTGTAGACCAGCCGGCGTAATACACCACCAACCCGGCGATGGCAAAACCGAGAGCGACGCCGATGATGCCGCCCACGATGCTGATCGTGACGGCTTCGATCAGGAATTGCAGCCGGATGTCCAGCCGCCGGGCGCCGATGGCCCGCCGGATTCCGATCTCGTGCGTCCGCTCCAGCACATTGGCCAGCATGATGTTCATGATGCCGATGCCGCCGACGAGCAGCGAGATACCGGCGATACAGCCCATTACGATATTGAAGATTTTCTGCGTCTGCTGGTTCTGGCGGAAAAGCTGCTCCGGCACTATAAGGCTGAAATCGGGCTCTCCATTGTGCAGCTTTTCCAGGAGCTGGGACACTACCAGGGCCGTTGACTGTATTTTCGACTCGCTCTCTACTTCCAGGACGATCCCATCCAGCTCGCTTTCCAGCGCTTTCACCTCGAGCTTCTTGAGCGCGGTCGAGAGAGGGATGTAGATGTCATTGTTTGTGTTCTGGAGCTTTACACCCTGAAACTCGTCCTGCGACAGAGTCTGGTCCGCGATAACTCCGACGACGCTGAACCAGGCGCTGTTGATCTTCACTGTTTTTCCAAGCGCGCTCTCGAAACCGAACAGCCCTTGCTTGGCGGATGCGCCGAGCACGCATACCTGGTTATAGAGAGCTTCATCCTCGTGATCGAAGAAGGCGCCGTCGAGCGACTGCAGATTGCCCATCGAGAAGTATGCCGCATCGACTGCCACCACTCTCGATTCGACTTTGTGGTCGCCGGAGAAGACCTGATAAGCCTTGATGTTTTTCCTTCCGGCGCCTCGCTTGAGATTCGGAGTCACCGCCAGCAGGGCTTCCACGTCGCGGCGCGACAACCCTAGCGATTTTTCCCGGATTTTTCGGAGGTCTTCAGGATCGTACTCTTTCCCTTCCACGATGATGTTGCGCAGGCCCATTTGTCTTATCAACTGCAGGGCCTGGTCCTCGGCCCCGGCGCCGATGGAAAGCATCGAGATCACCGCGCCCACACCGAAAATGATTCCGAGCATGGTGAGCAGCGAACGCAACTTGCGCTTCGTCAGATTATCCAGCGACTGGGTAATGCTTTCGTGGACGTTCATGGTGAAATTGCGGATTGCGGATTGAAATCCGCAATCCAACCGCTCCGGAGGAGCGGCGGGAGCTTAGCCGGGGTGAGCGAAGCGAACCCCCGGAATGCTCCAATAAGCGAACGCGCCCTGACAAGCGCGCGGGAGCTCCGGCAACCCCTGCCGGGGTGCGTATCGTTCTTCTCTTCTACCCGGGGGTTCGCCTTTGCTCACCCCCGGCTAAGCTCCCAGCGCCCTTCCAGGGCGCCACGACCGAGGTGGTGCCCTCCTCGCAAAATGGCCAAACTCCATTACGTCCGCAATCTGCAATCCGCAATCATCGCGGCCCGATGCCTTTCGACAATTGGGGTGCGGTGTTCGTATCTTTCTTTTGGATCTCCGCTTTGGGAGGATTCAAAAGGACCGACTCTCCTTCGCGCACCCCGGAGAGGAGCGCGATTCTCGCACCATCACCTGGACCGATTTCCACCGCTCTTTTCTCGGGAGCTCCGGGGCGGTCCACCCAGACGAAGAACTTGCGGTTTTCCTCGCTCAATGCGCCCCGCGGGACGACCAGCGCGTCCTTCAGCTCAGCGACGGTAATTCGGGCGCGCACCATTTTGCCGGGCCTCAGGACTTGACTGTCCTTGGCGTCAATTTTCAAGAGAACTTCGAAATACTTGACCGGTGATTCCTTTTCCAGCGGGCGGGCCAGCGTCTCCATGCGCTCAACGGTGGAATTGAAACGGAGGCCCGGATGCGAGTCCACTACGATGTGGCCCGTCTGCCCGATCCTCAGATTACCTGCATCCGACTCCAGGACATACACACGAGCTTTCATCGTCGATATGTCCGGAATTGTAAGGATCACGGTCCCGGGCCATCGGGTATCTCCGGCACTGGTGCCCTGGTCCATCCACCAGCCCTCCTTCTTCTGGAGCACGAGGCCGTCATGAGGCGCGAGAATCTTGAGCGATCCAAGGCTTTGCCGCAGCATGTCGCGCTTGCTTTCGTGCTGCTTCCGCTCGATGACGAGGATGCGCTGCGAGGTGTTGTTCAGACTCTTTTTGGTCTCCACCTTGCCGCCCAGTTCGCTCACCTTCGTATTGGAAAGGTCGATGTTCAACTCCCCCTCGATGATTTCGTTGCGCGTGAAGATGTCGCGATCTTTGGGCGCCTGAGTTGTGGCTTTCTCAAGTTCCATGCCGGCGATCTCGCGATCCACGATCACCTGGCCGGTGTCGGAGTTCCCCCGCAAGACCGTCATTTCGAGCTGGCGGAGCGTGGCTTCCAGGCTGTTGTTGGTTTCCTGCGTCTGCTGGATCAGCTCGGACGCGTCAAACTCGACAAGGGTATCCCCCTTCTTGACCGCGCTTCCATCTTTGACAATCCAGAAGACCTTCAGCCCGCCGGTCCGAACCTGCGGAACGGAAATGGAGGTTGAGGAACCGGCCTGAAGCTCTCCGAAGGCAGGCGCTTCGACCGTAAAGGAGGTTTTCTTCGGCGTGTAGGTGATCGGTTTGGACGCTTGCAACTCGCGAAGCAAGAGCCATGCAGGTAGGGATCTGTCGGCGAAGACCCACACTCCGGCCACCATGCACAGGACAAAGACAGAGGCATTGACGACCCAATGTTTCATAACAGGATCTTCTCGCCTTCTTTCAGACCCTCCTTGATTTCAATCGCCTCGGAGTTCCTCCCCCCTACCCGGACGGGACGCTCCTCGACCTTTCCGTTCGCGCTTTCCACGAGCACAACGACCCGCCCCTGCTTTTCACGGACCGCTTTGACGGGGACCAGAAGGACGTCGGGGATTCGTGCCACCTCGACCAAGGCCGTTGCGGTCATGCCGGGCAAAAGCTTTTCGCCCTTGCGTTCGATCTCGATTATGGCATCGACCACCTTTATCGGGGTGTCCCACCGCTTCGTCCGGAGAACCGTTCCGACGGATGCGACCTTTCCCTTCAACTGCATTTCCGGGAAGGCGTCCATTCGAACGCGCGCCTTCTGGCCGGGGCTGACGCCACCCGCGCTGACCTCCTCGACCATCGCCTCCAGCCGAAGCGTGGACAGGTCCGGAATCTGCATGATGATCTCCATACGCCAGGCAGACTGCCCGACCTGCTTCTTTTCGCCGTTCCAACTTCTCTTGAAGATCACCACACCGGCCGCAGGTGCGAGGACCCTCAACGCTTTCTGCTGCGCCTCAAGCTCCGCGACACGCCGGCGTGTCTTGTCCAGGGTGTTCTCGAGCGCCGCCAGCTCTGCTTTCATCATCCGCTCGGTTGCCTGAAGTTTTTCTTTCAAGCGCTGGTCTTCATTTTCAGCCAGCTCCAGCTCGATCTGAGCTTGTTTGAAATCCTGCATGGAGGTCAGCGAGGGATCGACTTCGGCTTTATGCCGGGCTTTCTCCAGGTTGACCCTGGCCTCTTCGACACGAATCCGCAGGTCGCGAAGCTGGACGTCATATTCGAGTTTGCGCTTGTTCAACTCCTCCTGGGCCTTGTCCCGCTCGGCTTGCTGCTCTGTAAGCCGGCGGTTGACCTCCTGGCCGTCAAACTCGATAAGCAAGTCTCCAGGTTTCACCTGGGCGCCTTCATCGGCCAATCGCGCGATCTTGAAGTCCCATAGTCCCTCCACTGACGGCGGGCCGATATCCACCGCCCGGCTGGCGACGAGGGATCCGGTGGCCGGTATCTCTACGGTCAGGTCCCCCCGGCGGACAATTGCATCGTAGCCGCCCCGGTGAGACGTATCGGTGCTCGAGCGATGAACCGGCCAGAGAGCGGCCACCACGACAGCGATGATCCCGCCCAGGATCATCCAAAACGCTCTCTGCCTGATCAACATGCGGATGTAGCGCCTCATATCTTGACTTCCGTCCCCTCGGCAAGACCCTCGACGAGACACGAAACCGAGTTGCGGGCCCGCACCTGAACTTCAGTTTTGACGCCCTGCGCAGACCGGACGTAGAACTTTCCGTTTTCCTCAAAGACGGCCCTCCGCGGAAGCACCAGGCCTTCTTCCTCGTCCAGGATGATCTCGGCCCGTACAGACATTCCCGGACGCATGATTTTGGGGTCGGTTCGATCCAGTTTTATCGTTGCGGTGAACACCCGGACGTTAGTTGCTTTTCCAAGGCGCTCGGCGAGCTCCGGGATGTGATCCAGAGTTCCCCCGAACTCGGCGCCGGGATAGGAATCAGCGACGATACGTGACCGCAGACCCGGGCGCAACGCCCCCCCATCCACCTCGCTTACAAACGCTCGTACCTCCATTTCTCTGAGGTCAGGGAGGCTCAGGATCGTCCATCCCCAAAAAATCTGGTCCCCTACTTGCATTTTTCTGGGGACCTCCCCGTTCCAGCGGGAAGGCGGGAAAATCTCATATAGAACCGTGCCGGGCCGATCGGCGCGGATTTCCAATGCTTCGATGTCGGCCTTGAGCTGTGCGATTCGTCCGGCGGTCTGTTCTCGCTTCAGCCTCAACAGGGCAACTTCCTCCCGGGCAGCCTTGTTGGCAAGCTCAAGGCTCTTGGTTGTCTTTTCGTATTCTTTCTTTGCCTTCTGGAATGCGAACTGGTAATCCTGCCAGTCTCGCAAGGAAAGCAGCGACTTTTCGATATCGGCCTTCAGCTTTGCCTTGTCCAGCTCAAGCTTGTTTTGGCCAAGCTGAATCTCGAGATCCTTGATCTGGACCTCCAACTCCGCCTCCTTTTTCACCAGATCATTTTCCGCTTTCTCGAGGTTGAGATCCTCCGTCAGCAGGGTGCTTACCAGACTGGAATTGTCAATTTGGCACAGGAGGTCGCCCGGTTCGACATGGGAGCCTTCGGGTGCCAGCCCCTTGATGCCAAAAGGACCGCGTCCGCGGAATGGGGGTGCCGTAATCCGGACGGCCCGTACCGCTGCCAACTCGCCAGAAACGAGCAACGAGCGGACAAACCGCTCCTTCTGAACCCGGACCGATCTTGAGGCGCGCTCATCCGCTGTGGCGTCGCGGCCGCGTGAGAACCAGACTCCGACCCCCAGTCCCGATCCTGCCAGAAGCGCGCACATTCCTATCACGCGGATCCTCATTTCGTTGAACCCCCAAGATCTTATACGGGTTTAGACACCGTCGGGCCTGGAAAAGTTAACCAAATTTTATTGTTTGGGGAACTCCATACCTGAACTCTGGACTGACCTCCGAAGCAGGCATGGAGTTCAGGCTTTAGCCTGCTCAAGGTCAGCGCAGCCTGAAGGCTGAACTCCAAGACTGACCTCCGAAGCAGGCATGGAGTTCAGGCTTTAGCCTGCTCAAAGTCACCGCAGCCTGAAGGCTGAACTCCATACTGAACTCTGGGCTGACCTTCGAAGCAGGCATGGAGTTCAGGCTTTAGCCTGCTCGAAGTCACCGCAGCCTGAAGGCTGAACTCCATACTGAACTCTGGGCTGACCTTCGAAGCAGGCATGGAGTTCACATTTAGCCTGCTCGAAGTCACCGCAGCCTGAAGGCTGAACTCCATACCTCGGTTCGGAGTTCAGGCTTTAGCCTGCTCAAGGTCAGCGCAGCCTGAAGGCGGATTGCCGATTGCGGGTTTCGGATTGCCCATTACGAGGTTTCTGTAAATCCGCAATCCATAATCCGCAATCCGAAATTGAAATGATCGCACTTCAGACCATGCACAAACAACTTCGGGAAACAAAAAATGAACATCAGTCAACACTACAAAATCGTAGCAATGGGTACCCTGCTGCTCCTCCCCATCTCCGCGGCCGGGGAGCAACCAACCAAATCCGCCGGTCGGACAGGTGTTCAGGCTGTCACTGTGGACGAACCGGAGGGGCAGATATTGAGTTTTCACCACCTGGCCGGCGCGACGGTGGTCGAGATGCGCGGCACGAAGCTCGAGCCCCGCGCCTCCACGCGGATGAAGATCCAAAGCCGTCCGGGCTTCACCGAGATCGATATCAATGCCGGGGAAATCAAAGGTCTCCAGCCCGCCAGGCGGTTCGGCAATGATTTTCACACCTACGTCCTTTGGGCTGTATCCGTGGATGGCGAGGCGATGAACCTCGGCGAGATCACATTTCAATCGGGCCAGCCGATCAGTATCGATGTGACGACTCCGTACCAGACGTTCTGGCTCATGCTGACCGCCGAGCCTGACTTCGCCGTCAACGACCCCAGCCCGGTGGTGGTCCTGTACAGCATCAACCAGAACGCCATCGAAACCAGTCACAAAGGCCTCGCCGTGCCCGGCAAGCTCCTTTACTACACCTACTACAGCCAATACGACACGTCGCCCGGCGCCCTCCAGCCGGAGACCCCCAACGAACTTCTCCAGGCCCGCAAAGCTGTCGAGCTGGCGTCCAAGGCGGGAGTCCTCGCCTCGCCGGCTCGGGAAGGCGAGGAAGCCCTTCCGGACGAATTGCGTACGCGGCAGACACTCGAGCAGGCTCGGGGGTACTTGCAACAGGCCGAAAAAGCCTACAGGTCCGGGGCCGACAGTCATGAAGCGGCCCAGTTCGCGCGTACAGCCGCCCAGGTCGCGGAGAATGCCCGCGCTCTCGGGCTGGGCGCGGTCGGCGGCATCTACGTTCGCCAGATGGAACGGGACCTGGACAAGCTTCGCGCTGAAAGGGAGAAGTTGGCCGCATCGAACCAGCAGACCAATTCGGAGATGGCAACCCTGAAGGAGCGCATGGAGAAACTCACGGCGGAACTTGAAAACGCCAAGCAGGGGGGCCTGGAAGCAACCGCCCGCGCCGCGGAAACCGAGAAAGGCCTTGCCGAGCTTCGGCGGACGCTCGAACAGTCACTCCAGCAGGCCAAAGACCAGAACGACCGGCTGCGCGGGGACCGGGACAAGATCTGCGAGGAGCTGCGGCGCCAGCTTGCTTCCCTCGGCCAGCTGACCCAGCAAGGCGGGAACATGGTCTTGACGCTCGCCTCGGACATTCTCTTCGATTTGGGGAGCTACGAATTGAAACCTGTGGCCCGTGAAAATCTGGCGAAGCTCGCGGTCCTTCGGTTGCTGCTTTTTCCCGAGGGCGATATCCGCTACGAAGGCCACACGGACCGGTTAGGCGATGACAACTTCAACCAATGGCTTTCCGAGCAGCGCGCCCTGGCCGTGTATCGTTACTTTCTGGAGGATAGTTTTGGTCATCAAAGGGGTCTCGCCGCCGCCGATCAACGCCTGACCAACGTGCGCCAACTCCTCGCGACCAACTATAAGAGCGGAGCGTCCGGACGGGAACAGCTCCTCAAAGGGCTGGGTGAGACTGTCGTGGGCAAGGGGGAGCGTGAGCCTGTAGAGGACGTCCCCGGTGCCAGCGAGCGCAACCGGCGAGTCGTGCTTCTCTTCCCACCGGCTCAGGTCGGCAACGTGACTTCAATTTGCGAAGCAGCGCAATCTCAGCGGTAGAGGTTCCTTATTTGCGCTCTTCGCGTCT
>WNGD01001834.1_pt1 | contig 22657 bp, 28 predicted proteins | sample 5400671 | NCBI WGS metagenome assembly WNGD01 (sample SAMN13153369, study PRJNA577476) | soil metagenome | isolation source: 40 cm soil or saprolite under grassland replicate 2 | place: USA:California | collected 2016-06-15
GCAGCTCTTCGAGGCGCGCGGCTGCGGGGTCCCAGCGATAGCGCGGTCCCAGCGCGCGCGGCACGCAGTCGGCGAGCCAGTTAAGCGGCAGGAACACGGTATCCCGCGCCGTATATGGCTCCCCCACCAGGCCGTACACCACCCCCCCCGCCCGCACGAAGGGGGCGCCGAGCTGGAACACGAACGCCGCGCCGCCGAGGCTCACCAGGACGCGCGATCCGTCGAGAGCCACCGTGAGCTCGAGTGGCTGGGCGAGGAGCGGCGCGGCCACCGCCGCGCTGCCCCGCTCGGTGGTGACCGGAACGCTCGTCTCGCCGCGCGGCGTCGCGATGACCACCGCCTGCGGGGGAGCGGGGGCGGGGGCGGGACCGAGCAGGAGCCAGAGCAGGGGGGACGCTATCACTCGCGCTTTCCCCGGACCCCGCGCGCGAGCTCGCGCTCGGCCACGCGCCGCTTCAGGTCCTCACGCTTGTCGTGCAGCTGCTTCGCCTTGGCGAGCGCGATCGCCACCTTCGCGATCCCGTCTTTGAAGTACAGCTCGAGCGGGACGAGGGTCAGTCCTTTGCGGCTGGTGCCGCCGATGAGCTTGCGGATCTCATGCGCGTGTAACAGCAGCTTGCGGGAGCGTGCGGGAGGCGGATTGTTGTAGCTGCCGGGGAGATACGCGGAGATGGTCAGGCCTTCGAGCCAGACCTCGCCGTTCCTGACGTGGGCGTATGCCTCTCCGAGACTCGCCTTCCCGCCGCGCAGCGACTTGACTTCCGTTCCCGTAAGCACGAGGCCGGCCTCCCACGTCTCCAGGAGATGGTAGTCATGACGCGCCCGCGGGTTGCGCGCGATGGTGACTTTGTCCACGGGGCAAGGGCAAGATAGAAACCGGGTTCAGAGCGGTCAAGCCAAGAGTTGACTTGATGTTATACCGCGGCCTATTATTCGCGTTCCAACCCGCCGAAGTGGTGGAATTGGTAGACGCGCTGCGTTCAGGGCGCAGTGGGCGCAAGCCCGTGTGGGTTCGAGTCCCACCTTCGGCATACTGCTAGACGGGTAGACGGGTAGACGGGTAGACGGATAGCGGGGGCTAGGACGCAGGAGCCAGGTGAGGCGTCTCCTGGCCCCTGCGTTTTCCTGCTCACCCCTACCCGTCTACCCGTCTACCCGTCTTAGTATCTAGGAAGCGCCGGATCCACGTTCACCGCCCACGCGTCGATGCCACCGCGCAGGCTCCGCACCTTCGCGAAACCCGCGGCCTTGAGGATCTCGAGCGCCTTGAGCGAGCGGGCGCCGTGGTGGCAATGGGTCACGATATCCGCGTGGTCGTCGAGCTCGTGGAGCCGTGCCGGGAGCTCACCCAGCGGCATCAGCACGGCCCCGTCGATGCGCGCGATCTCGTATTCATGCGGCTCGCGCACGTCGACGATGACGATCGGTTTCCCGGCGTTGAGCTCGCCCTTGAGCTCGTCCGCGGTCACTTCGGCGCCGTCGTAGGCGGGCTCCGCGGCAATGCCGCAGAAGGCTTCGTAGTCGATCAGCTCGGTCACGGTCGGATGCCGGCCGCAAACCGGGCAGTCGGGGTCCTTCTCGAGTTTCAGCTCGCGGAACTCGAGCCGGAGCGCGTCGAACAGGAGCAGCCGGCCGATCAGCGGCTCGCCGGCGCCGACGATCAGCTTGATGGTCTCCATGGCCTGGATCGAGCCGATGATGCCCGGCAGCACGCCCAGCACGCCGCCCTCGGCGCAGGACGGCACGAGTCCCGGCGGTGGCGGCTCCGCATAGAGGCAGCGGTAGCAGGGACCTGCTTTGGCGTAGAACACCGACGCCTGCCCCTCGAACCGGAAGATGGAGCCATACACGTTCGGCTTGCCGAGCAGCACGCACGCATCGTTCACGAGATAGCGGGTCGGAAAGTTGTCGGTCCCGTCCGCCACGATGTCGAAGTCGCGGATGATGGCGAGTGCGTTCTCCGACGTGAGCCGCGTCTCGAACGTCTCGACCCGGACGTTGGGGTTGAGGTCCTGGATGCGCGCCCGGGCGGAGTCCAGCTTCGGCGTCCCCACCGTCGACGTGCCGTGCAGGATCTGCCGCTGGAGATTCGTCTTGTCGACGACATCGAAGTCCACGAGACCGATCGTGCCCACGCCCGCCGCGGCGAGGTAGAGCGCCGCGGGCGAGCCGAGCCCGCCCGCCCCTACCAGCAGCACGCGCGCGGCCTTGAGCTTGCGCTGCCCCTCCACCCCCACGTCGGGGAGAATGAGGTGCCGCGAGTAGCGCAGGATCTCTTCGTGCGACAGCTTCGGCAGCTCCTCGGCCACCGCCGTCCCTCCCGCAATGCTCGGAACGATCGACACCGTGTCGCCGGGCCTGACCTCGGTCTCCTGCTGCGCGAGGCGCCGGATGTCGCGGTCGTTCACGTAGACGTTCACGAAGCTGCGCAGCCGGCCGTTTTCCGCAAAGAGATGCGGCTTCAAGGCGGCGTGCTCGTCGGCCAGCTGCTCCAACAACTCTCCCACACTCCCGCCCTCGAGCTCGAGCGCGTCGCGCCCACCTACATAGGGGCGAAGCGGGGTGGGGATCAAGACCTTCACTGCCATACGGCCTTCCGTTCCTCGATGATAAGCGCTTCGTCGTGGAAGGTCCCGCGATCGTCCGACAGGACCCAGCTCTGCAGCTCACCCGCCCGCCCGCTCGTCACCGCCACGATGACGTACGACAGCCACGGCCAGGCGTGCTCCCGGTCGAACGTCGACGGCGCCGGCGGGTGATCGGGATGCGAGTGGTACACGCCGATCACCTCCAGCCCGTCGCGGTCCAGCTTCTCCTGCGCGCGACGGAACGACTCCGGGTCGATCAGGTAGCGGTTGCGCGCGGAGGCGCTCCGCTGGTTCGCGAGCGGCACGAGCTGGATCGCCACCTTGCGGTCGCCCTCGATCGCCCCGCCGATCAGGCCGCACGCCTCGGCCGGGTAGTCCGCCTCCCCGTGCCGGCGGATCGCGGTGGTGTGACGGGCATCGAGCACGAGCGTCATGCGGGCTCTCCCCCCAGCCGCCGGTGCTCGCTCAAGTAGCGCGTTCCCGAGTCAGGGCCGATCACCACAATCAGGGTGGTCGCAGGCGGTCGCGGGTGGTCGCGGGCGGTGAAGAGCCGCTCGGCCGCAACCACGGCCGCGCCTGTGGACCACCCGACGAAGAGCCCCGCGTCTCGCGCCAGGCGCCGCACTGCGTCCTCCGCGTGCTCCGTCGCGATGAACTCCGTGCGATCGGGCACACTCGGATCGTAGATCCGCGGCACGATGGCCGTCGCGAGGTGCTTGAGCCCCTCGAGGCCGTGGAATGGGCCGTCGGGTTGCACCGCCACCAGCTCGATGCGGGGGTTCAGCTCTTTCAGGCGGCGGCCCGTGCCCATCATCGTCCCGGTGGTGCCGAGCCCCGCGACGAAGTGCGTGATCCGGCCGTCGGTCTGGCGCCAGATCTCCTCGGCCGTCGTGAGGTAATGGCCCCGTGGGTTCGCGGGATGGCTGTACTGATCGGCGTACCAGTACAGGTCCGGCCGCGCGACCGCGAGCTCGCGCGCCTTGCGAATCGCGCCGTCCGTGCCCTCGAGCGGATCGGTGAACACTACCTCGGCGCCGTACATCTCGAGCAGCAGCTTCCGCTCGGTGCTGACGTTCTCCGGCACGTACACAGTGACGCCGACTCCCGCCGCGGCGCCGAGCATCGCGTAGGCGATCGCCGTGTTCCCACTCGAGGCGTCGAGCAGCCGCTTCCGGGGCAGCTCGCCCCGCGCGATGCCGTCCCGCAGAATGAACAGCGCGGTACGGTCCTTGACGGAGCCGCCGGGATTGAGCCACTCGCACTTCAGAAAGACGCGCGGAAGGCCGCGGAAGGGCGCGAGAGGAATCAGCGGGGTGTTGCCCACCAAGCTCCACAGAGCCGGTTCGGCGAACGCCTCCCGCGCCCTTCCGCGTCGTTCCGCGTCCTTCTCCGCCAGCTTCATTCCGCTCCCTTCGCGATCGGCGCCCCCACGAGATTGCCCCACTCCGTCCACGAGCCGTCGTAGTTGCGCGCCTTGTTCACGCCGAGCAGGTACTTGAGCGCGAACCACGTGTGGCTCGACCGCTCGCCGATGCGGCAGTAGGCGATCACCTGGTTCTTGCCGTCGATGACCTTCGCGCCCTTATACAGCTTCAGCAGCTCCTCCTGCGGCTTGAAGGTCCCGTCCGGCGCGACGGCCTGGCTCCACGGAATGTTCCGCGCGCCGGGGATGTGGCCCGCGCGCTGCGCGGTCTCGGTCATCCCGGGCGGCGCAATGATGTCGCCCACGTACTCCGGCGTGGAACGCACGTCCACCAGCGCGATCGTCTTCGACTTGAGCGCCTTCTCGACGTCCGGCCGCTTGGCGCGAATGGCGGTGTTCACCTTCTTCGGCACCGGATAGACGGACGGCCGCACGGCCGGACGGTCGGACACGAGGGCTCGACCCTCCGCCACCCACTTGGCGCGCCCGCCGTTCATCAGCTTCGCCGCCGTGTGCCCGTAGAGCTGCAGCAGCCAGAACGCGAACGCCGCGAACCAATTGTTGTTGTCCCCGTACAGAACCACGGTGGTCTGCGGAGTGACGCCGGCACTCGAGAGCAGCTTGGCGAACGCCCCCTTGTCGGGGATATCACGGCGCACGGGGTCGTTGAGCTGCGACTGCCAGTTCCAACCGACGGCCCCGGCGATGTGCCCCGCGTCGTAGGCGGTGGTGTCCACGTCCACCTCGATCAACCGGACGCCGGGATCGTTGAGATGCCCCGCCACCCATTCGGTGGAGACGAGCACCTCGGGATGCGCGTATGCCACGACTTCCTCCAATCGAGTTAAACCCGACAGGGTGAGTCGGGTTTCAGTTCAAAAAAAACAATCGGGATGGCGGGACTAGTTCCCGGCCAAGGCCCCGGCGATCTGATACAGTTCGGGCTCGTCGTGCGTGAGGTCCGCGAGCGAGACGCTGGCGAGCAGCTCGTTGATCCGCTGCTCCAACATTCGCCAGACCGGCCGGATGCTGCACGACGCGTCCGGACTACATCGCTGGGGGTCGACCGGGTGGAGATCGCAGTTGACTTCGAAGGTGACGTGCTCCGATGCCTCGATGACGTCCTTCACGCTGATGGCGTGCGGCTCACGCGCGAGGTGATACCCGCCCTTGGCGCCGCGGACCGAGTCAACCAGGCCGGCGCGCCGCAGGCGCAGCAGGATCTGCTCCACGTAGTCGTGCGGAAGCTTCTCCTGCTCGGCGAGCTCGCGCGCCGCGACCGGGCCCCCCTGCCCCGCGCGCTTCGCGAGGTTCAGGGAAACGATCAGCCCGTACTCAGCCCAGGTGGTGACGCGCATGGAATCAATATGGGAGGGAAAGTTCGGGGATTCAATGGGAGCAGGGAGCGGGGAGCAGGGAGCTGTACCACCCGTGGGGCATCGGGAGACCAGCTCCCTGCTCCCTGCTCCCAGCTCCCTACGGCTCTCCAATCCGCGGGCTGACGGAGCCCCCCACCTGCACCCCGAACACGTTCTCGCCGCCGTTCCGCTGCAGCCACAGTAGGCGCGCGTTCAGGTTCCACATCACCCGCCCGCCGTAGATGTCGACGCCCACTCCGCCGTGCGCCCCCCCGGCGACGCCGCGGTCGGGGCCCTCGCTGTAGAACCCCGCGAGCAGGAAGCCGGCTTCGGCGTAGCCGCGCCCCCAGCTGGGCCGCACCGCAGCCTCGTACCCCGGGGCAAAGAGGATCGCGTCCGGCCGGCACTGCGGAGCGGTACAGCTGCCGCTCGTGTCTTTGAGCGGCGCGTAGTCGATCTGGAGGCCGACGCTCCCCGATTTCTTGGTATCCCGCCGGAATCGCACGCCGAAGAACGGGGCGCGCGCCGCGAGCGGTCCGGAGACCGGAATGAGGTAGCTGAGCGCGGGGCCGAGTGTGCCCGCGAGGAATTCACCCTTGCGGAGGTCGCCGAATGCCGCGGAGACGTTGGCGCGGGCTTCGAGCCCCTGGATGGCGCTGTTCGGGACCTGGAAAAAGCGGCCCTCGACGAGCGCGGCGACGTTCGGCCCCGCGTTCACACGCACGCCGAGCCCGAAACCGAGCGCCAGCTGGCCCGTGGCCTGGGCGCTGCCGCAGATGCCGAGCAGGCCTTGATCGGCGTCGACGACGCGGGCGAGGCCGAGCTCGCCGGACGCGAACGGCGCCACGCCGCGCGTGCCCACGGGATAGTAGTAGGAGTCGAGCGCGTACAGCGTGAGGGACCGCTGGCAGGTGTTGAGCGCGAGGTCGCCGTAGCGGGAGACGGTGAGGGCGCTCTCGTCATCGTCCCCGGTGATCAGCGCGACCGACCCGCCCCACGAGCTGAACCCATGGCCGTTGCCGGACGCGTCCTCGAGCGAGATCGCCGAGTATATCGGACCGACGCGAAACGGGCGTTGGGCGAGTGCGCTCGACGCCGCGACGAGTGAGAGCAGCACGGCAAGCAGCAGCGTTCTGTGCATGCCGCAACGTTTAGTCGCGGGAAGGGCGGGATGCCGTGACTGGAATCACGGCCCTTCCCGTGACGGCGCTTACTTGACCAGCAACCCGACGAGGAGTCCGGCGACGTTCATGCGCACGAGCCACGACCAAAACGTCGCCTTCAGCAGCGGTCGAACCTTGTCATACCACACTCCGCTTCCGAGGGTCGACAACGCGATGGTAGAGAGCCAGAGGAGCGTGGCGTACTCCATCCCGGCCAGGGGGCCGCCGCCCTGTACCCACAGCCCGCCCTTGAGGCGTTGATAACCGCACGCGAGCAGGAGACCGAAGACGAGCGCCAGCACGGCCGACTTCAACATGGCCGGCAGCATCATCTTCCTCTGTCCCTCGGGCGTTGGCGGCATGGTGCCGAACGCGTGCATTTCCGGGCCGGTGAAGACCTTCCCCCACATCACGTAATCTGCAAAGAACGCACCGACGCCAGCGATGAGCCCCGCGACGATCCAGTTCATAGGCGCCCCTCCAAAGAGTTTCCGGTTTACTTTCGCTGTCCAGGAACTCCCAATTCGGTCATGGCGAGCAGATCGAGCACTTCCTCGAGGTCCTTGCCCTTGAGCACCCCCTTTTCCATCACCAGTTGCCGTACCGTGACGTTCTTGGCGACCGCCTCCTTCGCGAGCTTGGCCGCCTCCGCGTATCCGATCTTCGGCGCGAGCGCGGTGACGAGCGCGGGGCTGCGCTCGAGCCAGTGCGCGCACTGTGCCGGGTCGGCGGCGATCCCCTCCACGCACCGCTCGGCGAACACGCGGGAGGCGTTGGTGAGAATGAGCATCGTGAACAACACATTGTGGGCGATCACCGGCATCATCACGTTCAGCTCGAGCTGACCGGCCTCCGCCGCCGTCGCGACGGTCACGTCGTTGCCGAGCGCCTGGTAGCACACCATGTTCACCATCTCGGCGATCGACGGGTTCACTTTCCCGGGCATGATGCTCGAGCCGGGCTGCACCGGCGGCAGGACGATCTCGGCGAGCCCGGTGCGCGGTCCCGACGCGAGCAACCGGATGTCGCTCGCGATCTTCCCCAGGTCCACGGCGTACGTGCGGAGCGCGCCGGAGAACGCCGCCGCGTCGCCCAGCGATTGCATCAGCTGGACGCGGTCCTCGCCCTCCCGCAGCTCGAGGCCCGTGATCGCGCGCAGGTGCCGCACGATCAATCCCGGGTACTGGGGCTCGGCATTGAGGCCCGTCCCCACGGCCGTGCCGCCGATCCCGAGGTCCCGGAGCGCGTCGGCCGCCTGAGCGATACGGTCGCGGTTACGCTCGACGGTGTGTCCGTAGGCGGTGAACTCCTGGCCCAGCCGGATCGGCGTCGCGTCTTGGAGATGCGTGCGGCCCGCCTTGAGAATCCCGTCGAACGCCGTGCCCTTGGCGAGGAACGCCCGCGCCAGCCGGGTCAGCGCCTCGAGCAGCGCGGGGAGCCGGGCGAGGGCCGCCAGCCGGATGGCGGTAGGGATGACGTCGTTCGTGGACTGCGCCATGTTGACGTGATCGTTGGGATGCACCGGCTTGTAGTCGCCCCGCCTGCCGCCCAGCAGCTCGTTCGCCCGGTTGGCGAGCACCTCGTTAGCGTTCATGTTGTGGGACGTCCCCGCGCCGGCCTGGTAGGGATCCACGACGAAGTGCTCGCGGTGCTCCCCCGCGAGGACTTCGTCCGCCGCCTGCACGATGGCGTTCGCGAGCTTCGCGTCGAGCCGCTTCGTGTCCCTGTGGGTGAGGGCGGCGGCCCGCTTGATCCAGATGACGGCGTCGACGAAGGGAGCGAGCGGCAGCAGGCGGGAGATCGGGAAGTTCTGGCGGGCCCGCTCGGTCTGAATTCCATACAGCGCGCCGGCCGGAACCGGCAGCTCGCCCAGCGGATCCCGCTCGATGCGGGTCTCGCTCATCGCCGCCGACCGCTCGGTCACGGTGCCGTCGGTCTCAAACCAGGAATCGCCCATGGATGCCCAGGACCTGCTGCAGCACCTGCCCTCCCGCGCCGCGTTCTCGGCCGCCCAGATGACGAAGGTGGACTGTTTCCGCTCGGACCGCCTGCTCGTGGGGCTCAACTGCTTCGAGCCCGGCCAGACGCAGAAGGTTCACGCGCACGCCGGGGCCGACAAATTCTATTTGGTTGTCTCCGGAAAGGCGAGGTTCGTCATCGGGGACCGGGCCATCGACGCGCGGTCGGGGGACCTGGTGCTGGCGCCGGAGGGCGTGCCTCATGGAGTCGAGCGGGCTCTGGAACGGACCGTGGTTCTGGTGGCGATCACCCCGGCACCCGCCTAGCCTTTCGTCGGCTCGACTCGCAGACTGTCGTTAAAGCGGTTGAAGTACTCCGTCATCCCAATGACCAAGGTGATCTCGACGATCTGCCCCTCATCCCACGCCGCCCGCAGCCTGCCGTACAGCTCATCCGTCACCCGATGGCCCGACACGTGGACCACATCGGCGTACTCGAGGGCGGCTCGCCAGCCCGGCTCGAGCCGCTCGACCGGCCCCCGCCCGCCGCGGTCCTGGATCGCCTCGACCAGCTCCGGGCTCGCCCCCTTCTGTCCCGCCAGGACAGTGTGGGAGTTGAGTCAGTAGCGGCACTGGTTCAGGTGGGAGATACGCACCCACAGCAGCTCCTTGAGGAGCGCGGGCACCGTGCCCTCGTTCATCACGGTGCGGAAGTGCGCGATCATGGTCCGCAGGTGATTGGGCCGCAGCGCGACCGTGCGGAACATGTTGGGGATGTTGCCACGCTCCTTCAAGTACGTGTCGAAGATCGGCCGCACCTCGGGCGCGGCCTGGTCCGGCGTGAGCGGCGTGATCCGCGGTTCCATCATCTCTCGTCTCCGGTTCGTTTGCCCCAACCGATCTTGAACAGCTGCACCGCCGCTTGGTAGCCGAGCTGGCGCACCAGCGCGTACACGCCGAGCACTGTGAGGAGCACCGCGGTGTAGAACCGCCACAGCAGCAGCATGGTCACCTGACGCGAGCCGAAGTCGCCGGCGAAGCCGTTTAAGAAAGCGACTTCGAGCCCGCCGCCTCCCGACGGCAGCGGCACCACGAGCGGCGCGTGGATCAGCGCGAGCGCGCCGAAGAACATCTCGGCGAAGGGCGGCCGGTCCTTCAGATCCCAGGCGAGCGCCGGGAGGATGAGGGCACGTGCCACGACGCTCACGACGGTGAGCAGGGCGCCCGCGCCCAGGACCCACCACGGGGCGCGGCGCACATGCGCCCACGCCACCCGCCATTGGCGGCGGACGCGGTGGCGGATCATCCCCGAGCGCGCGAGGCGCTGGAGCAGGTAGATCGTCAACAGCGCGATGAGCGTGATGATTTCAATGGTGAGCAGCTCGCCCGCGCGGTGCCGGTGCAGCCACGCCAGCGCGGCGTCCCGCCAGTCGGGGACGTAGTAGGCGAACAGCGCGGCGGCGACGATCAGGAACACCGGCCACTCGGCCGCCACCTCGACGCCGATCGCCACGAGCCCGGTGACCGGCCGGACGCGGGCCTCATTGAGGCCCAGGAACCGCGCAGGCTCGCCGCCCAGGCGATTGGGCGTGAGCTGCGAGGCGGCTTCGCCGTACAGGTTCAGTCGCACGGCGGCGCGGAACGAAAGGCGGCCCCCCGCGGTCCAGACGGCCAGCTGAATCCGCCAGGCGCGGACCACGCAATCGAGCGCGAGCAGCGCCAGGGAGAGGACGTGGCCCACGCCGCGATCAGTCGGAGCAGTCGCCCAGGGGGTAAATGAACCCGCAGTTTAGACAGGGATGCTTGCACCCCCACGGAGCGGGCTGAACGGCGATGCCGCAGCGCAGGCAGGTCGGTTGCGGCTCAGGCGAGGCGGTCGACGCCGGTGAGGAAAGGATTGGCGCGGCGCTCTCGTCCAATGGTGGTTTCCGGTCCATGGCCGGTGTACACGATGGTTGAATCCGGGAGCGTAAGCAACTCGCGCTCGATACTCCGGATCAGGGTTTCGAAATCGCCACCCGGCAGGTCGGTGCGTCCGATCGATCCCTGAAACAGCACGTCGCCTACGAACACGGCGCCGTGGCCCTCGAACACCACGCTGCCGGGCGAATGGCCCGGGGCATGGCGCACGCGAAACTCGAGCCCACCCACCTGCAGCACCTGGCCCGCCGCGAGCGCCCGGTCCGGGTCGGGGAGCGCCACGGCTGCCATACCGAACGCCATCGCCTGCTCGGGGACGTGGTCGTAGAGAATGCGGTCCGCCGGATGCAGATAGACGGGCGCCCCCGAGTCGGCTTGCAAGCGCCCCACCCCGAGGACGTGGTCCACGTGGGCGTGCGTGATCCAGATCGCGACGGGCTTCGCCCCGGCGGCGGCGAGTTTGTGGGCGATCAGACCGGCTTCCTCGCCGGGGTCGATGATGGCGCACGCGCCGCTCGGCTCGTCGACGACGAGGTAGCTGTTCTCGGCGAACCGCCCGTTGGGAATCGCTATGACTCTCACGACGCGACGCCCGCTTTTTCCTTCTCGCGCAGCGCGGCGAGGTACTTTTCGACCGCGATCGCCGCAGTCGTGGCGTCGCCCACGGCGGTGGTGATCTGGCGGGTCAGCTGGCTGCGCACGTCCCCCGCCGCGAACAGCCCGGGCATGGAGGTCATCATCCGCTCGTCGGTCACGAGATACCCGCTGGCGTCGTGCTTCAAGTGCCCCTCGACGAGTCCAGTATTGGGCTTGAAGCCGATGAAGATGAACACGCCCCCGACTTGGAGGGTCGAGCGGTCACCCGTCACGCTGTCCTCAAGCACCAGGTGCTCGGTGCCCCGCTCGCCCCCTTTGATCTCCAGCACCTGCTTGTTCCAGACTACGGCGATCTTGGGATTGGCGAAGGCACGCTCCTGGAGGATCTTCGACGCGCGGAACCGGTCCCGGCGGTGGACGATGTACACCTTGCTCGCGTAGCGGGTGAGATAATCGGCCTCTTCGACCGCGGCATCGCCGCCCCCGACCACCGCGAGCACTTCGCCCTTGAAGAAGGCGCCGTCGCACACCGCACAGTAGGACACACCCTTCCCCGCGTACTCCTTCTCCCCGGGCACACCCAGCTTCACCGGCGTCCCCCCGGCGGTGAGGATCACGGCCGGCGCGCGGTACAGGTGACCCCGCGCGGTGGCGACGTCGAACCAGCGGTCCTCCGCCCTGCGGATCTTCTCCACCGTGTCGGTGATGATCGTGGCGCCGAACTTCTTGGCGTGCTCCGCCATCTTCTGAGCCAGCTCCCACCCCTTGATGCTCTCGAAGCCGATGTAGTCCTCGATCACGTCGGTGTTCAGGAGCTCGCCGCCCGGCGCGCCGCGCTCGATGGTGAGCGCCTTGAGCATGCCCCGTCCCGCGTACATCGCGGCGCACAGCCCGGCGGGCCCCGCGCCGACGATGATCACATCGTATGCGTTATTGCCGTTGTGCGTCATCCGTCGTCCGTTCTCCGTCACCCGCGCGGAACTCGAGCCGCGGCGGATCGGCCTCCCCCGCCAGGGCGCGCGCAAGCTGCGCGCTGAAACCCACGGTCTCGAACTCGACATCGGGGCGCTGCGCACCCGCGAGCCGCGCGAGCGCCGCTTGCCCTACCACGCTAACACCGTGCCGGTTCCCACGGCGCTGGTGCAGCAGCGCGGCCGCGGCCTGGATCAATCCCTGCCACACGCGCGCCGCGCCCCCCTCACCGTCCCCAATAATAGAACGCCACACGGTTTCCAGCGCTTCGTGGGCGTGCCAGTAATCGCCGGCGTTGAACAGCTCGCGGGCGCGCGTCAGGGTCGCTTGGCGCTCTGCGGGAGTCATGGGCGCAGAACGACGCGGGAGGGCGCGGGAGGGCGCGGAGTGGGTAAAGCGCTCATCAACGTGCCGCGCCATTCCGCGCCCTCCCGCGCCCGATTCGCAGCAGGTTCAGGGCTCCGTGACACGAGCTGATCGTCCCCACCAGCACCGCCGCGGGCTCTCCACTCGTGCCGGCCGACCGCACAACGTCGTCCCCGGCGAGCACCGCTTCCACCGCGAACGTACCCACCCCGAACACGTGATGGCGGCACACGAACAGCACCGGGCCGTGCACCGGCTCGCCCGTCGCACGCAGCCGCTCGGCGAGCCCGCGCACCGCGTCCCCCATCTCCCAGTCGCGCGCGCTCCCGATCGCCGGGCAGATCGCGGGCTCGATGCAGTGGGTCGGGCAGAGCCAATCCGCGAACGAGACGTAGCGCGTGTGATCGGGCGCGGCGCGGTCATACGCAGTGCCGAGCGAGCCGGGCACGGGCGCCACGGTGACGTCGCGATCGGGCCACCGCCCGCGGGCGCGGGCGAGGAGCCACTCGAACATGAGGTGCGGCATCAACGGCGAGGGGACGATGTAGTCCTGGGGCTCGGCGGCGCCCGCCCGCCCGGCGCTGCCCAGAAACCCAGCGAAGTACGCGCTCCAGTCGGCGACCACGAACGCGCGGTCCCGCGCCTCACCGAGCTCCGCGCGCGCCCGGCATTGGGGATTCCGGTCCACGACGATCACCCGACGGAAGCGGGCCTGCCCCTTCTGCTTCGCCTTGGCGAGCTGGCCCGCGTAGAACGTCCCGTAGCAGCCACCGCCGACGACGACCACGTCCCGCACCACGACCGTGTCGCGCAACGGTCAGACGTCTCCCGCGACAGGCAGGATCTCGCCCGTGATGGCGCGCGCCTCGTCGCTCGCGAGGTAGAGCACCGCCGAGACCAGCTCGTCGAGCTCGACCCAGCGGACTTTCGCATCCTTCATCTGGGCGAGGTTGTCGGCCGTCTTCATGGTCCCGGGGGCGACCGCGTTCACGCGCACGCCGCCGTCCCGGAACTCGCGGGCGAGGGCGCGGGTGAGTCCCCCCACCGCGGACTTGGCGGCGATGTAGGAGGCCATCTTGGGCTGGGGCTTGAGCACCGCGACCGAAGCGAAGTTGACGATCGCGCCGCCACCGCGCTCGATCAGCGCGGGGATGGCGGCCTGGGACACGTAGAAGGTGGTCGTGACATTGACCGCGAGCTCGCGGTCGAGCTGCTCCGGCTTCAGGTCCAGGGCGGACCCGTAGTGCAGGAGCCCCCCGGCGACGTTGACGACGATGTCGAGCCCACCGAACTGCTCCCGCGCGGCCGCGACCGCGCGGCGCGCGGCCTCAGGCGTGGTGAGGTCACCCGCGACGCTGCGCACGTCGAAGCCCTCTGCGGCGAACTCCTTGGCCCGCTCCGCGAGCCCGGTAGCGTTCACGTCGGCGATGACGAGCTTCGCCCCGGCGCGGCCGAACCCGCGGGCCACGGCGTGACCGATCTGGCCCACCCGGCCCACGCCCGTCACCAGCGCGACCTTGCCGCGGAATTCAGGAGGCACGGGCCAGGGGAGCGACGATGTCGCTCACCGGCGGCGCGCCGCGCTGTGCGAAGGCGATCGTGCCGTCCTGCCGGATCACGTACACGGAACGTTGGATGCCCTTCCCGTCTTCCTTGAGCGCGTGATAGGCGCGCGCGATCGCCCGGTCGGGGTCCGACAGCAAGGGGAAGTTGAAGCCGAGCTTCCGCACGTAACTCGCATGGCTCTCCACGCCCGCCGGGTTCACGCCGAACGGCTGGATGCCCACTCCTTGGAACTTCGCCATCTCGTCGCGCACGGCGGAGAGTTGGCGGTTTCAGCCGGGAGTGTTGTTTCCCGGATAGAACACGAGCGCGACGTGCTTCGTCTTGAGCACGTCGGCCAGCGTGTAGGTTTTGCCGTCGGACGCCGGTGCCGTGAATGGCGGCGCTTTGCTGCCGACTGTCAGAAGCTCACTCATAGGGTGTTTGTACGGTTCTCCGCGACGGTTGCTCGTGACGACTTCCCGCGACGTTGTTCCAGCTTTTCCAGCCACTCGAGCGGGACGTCGAGCCCGCCGAGCGACGCGTGGGCATCGCCCAGCTCCGTGTCGCCGTGCCAATCCGAGCCGCCGCTGACGGCGAGCCCGAGTCGCTCGGCGAGCTGCGTGAGCCGCCGCTCGGTGGCGGGAGAATGGCTCGGGTGGCGGACCTCGAGGCCGTCCAGGCCCTGCTCCTGGAACTGCCGGATCTGACCTTCGCTGCCGTGGTCGCCCAGGTGCGCCGCCACCGCGATCCCGCCTACGGCGTGCACCAGCTCGGTGACCTGGCGCAGACTGGGAAGCGGCTTTTCGACGTAGCCCGGCCTGCCGCGGCCCAGGTAGCGCGCGAAGGCGTCGTTGATGTCAGCGCTGGCGCCGCGCTCGACCAGGACCCGCGCCACGTGGGGACGGCCCAATGCGCCGCCGTCCGCGGCGCTCACGACGTCCGCGATCTCGATCTTCACGCCCAGCTGCTGCAGTCGGCCGACCATCTGCTCGGCGCGGCGACGGCGCGCGGCACGGGTCCCGGCGAGGAACTCTTCGAGCTGTGGGTGGCCGGGCGGCAGGAAGTAGCCGAGCAGGTGCAGCTCCCCCCACGGGGCCTTGACGCTGAACTCGCACCCGGCAACGACGCGGAGGCCGAGCGCCGCCCCTTCCCGCGCCGCCTCCGCGACCCCGTCCGTCGTGTCGTGATCGGTCAGCGCGACGGCCGCGAGCCCCGCCGCCCGCGCCCGCCGCGCCACTTCGGCCGGCGCATACTCGCCGTCCGACGCGGTCGAGTGGCAGTGCAGGTCAACGCGCGCCGTACGCGCTCTCCGGCGCAGTCCACGCAGGCTGTGACTGGCGGAACAGCTGCACCAGCTCGCGCCCCGTCAGCTCGGCGAGCGCCGCCTCGGTGCTGCGGCTCCCCACCGGGGCGTAGCGCGTGAAGCGGCGGCGCCGCTCGGGCCCGGTGCCCTGCTGGAACATGAGGCCAAACTCGTCCCGCGCGTAGACGGTCGTGCGCCCCGAGGGGTACACCTCCCACGTCTCGCCGTCCACCGTGATGGTGCGTCGCGCCATCGCAGGTGCCTTCCCTACGCCCCGGCCGGCGCCGCGAGCGAGACCTCGGTCCACAGCTCCCACGCGTCGGGAGCGTACGTGCCCAGGCCCTGCAGGCGCTTCTCCAGCTTGATTTCCTCGGGGAGGCGCGAGGCCTGCGCCCGGTGGGACATCTCGGTCTGGCTCTCCGAGAACTCGGTGAAGAGCTGCGGGTCCTTGGCGTTGCGGAACACCCAGATGCGCTGGCCCCGCGCCTCCGCGAACTCGCACAGCTCCCGCAGGGTCGCGAGATAGTCGGTCTCGTTCGCCGGGGGCACCCGCACCCGGGCGGCGGTGAGCACCTTGGGCATGGCTAGATCGCTCCCTCGGGGAAGTTCTCGACCGTCTGCTTCAGGTCGGCGAGGAAGCGATCGGCATCCGCGCCGTCCACGATCCGATGGTCGTACGACATGGACAGCATCCCCATGGTCCGGATCGCGATCGTGTCGGTGCCGTCGGAGAGCGACACGACTTTGGGCCGCTTCTCGATCGCGCCCACGCCGAGGATCGCCACCTGGGGCTGGTTGATGATGGGCGCGCCGGCGTAAGAGCCGAAGACGCCGGGGTTGGTGATGGTGAAGGTGCCGCGCTGGATCTCGTCCGGCGAGAGCTTCTTGGTACGGGCACGCTCACCGAGGTCGTTGATGGCGCGGGCGATCCCGGCGAGCGACAGCTCGTCCGCGTGCTTGACGACGGGCACGATGAGACCCCAGTCCAGCGCGACGGCGATCCCGAGGTTGACGTCGTGGCGGTAGATGATGTTGTCGCCCGACACGGCGGCGTTCACCACGGGGTGCGTCCGCAGGTTCTCGGCGCAGGCTTTCGCGATGAAGGCGAGGTACGTGAGGTTCACCCCCCGCTCGGCATAGGCGGCCTTGTGCTTGCGCCGCAGCTCGGCGACGCGGCTGTAATCCACCTCGAAGAAGCTGGTCACATGCGCCGACGTGCGGCGCGACATGATCATGTGGTCGGCGGTGATCTTGCGGATCTTGGAGAACGGCTCCACCCGGTCGCCCGGCCAGGGTTCGACCACGGGATGGACGACCGGACCCGTAGACGGGACGGGGGACGGGGCACGAGGCACGGGTGCCGCCCCGGGCGCCTTCACGCCCGTCTCGATGAAGCCCAGGATGTCCTGCTTGGTGACGCGCCCTGCGAAGCCGGTCCCGGGAATCGTCGAGATGTCCACCTGATGCTCCGCGGCGATCTTCCGGACCAAGGGGGTGGACTTGCGACGCAGGCGCTCTTCGGCGGTCTCGATTCCCCCGTCCCCACCCTTCCCCGCGGGGGCGGGGGACGGCGCGGAAGGGCGCGGGACGGCGGGGGAGGGCGCGGCTGCAGGCGCCGGAGCAGGCTTCGGTGCAGCCGCCGGGGCGGCAGCAGCTCCCGAGGCAGCGGGTGCCCGCTGCGCTGCTCCCTTATCAGTCTCGATCACGGCCACGAGCGTCTGCACCGGGACCGTCTGGCCCTCCTGCACCTTGATCTCGGCGAGCACGCCGGCCGCGGGGGCCGGGATCTCCGCGTCCACCTTGTCGGTCGAGATCTCGAACAGCGGCTCATCCCGCTTCACGGCGTCGCCGACCTGCTTGAGCCACTTCGAGAGCGTGCCCTCGGCGATGGATTCGCCCATTTGGGGCATCAGCACGTCTATGCGAGCCATAGCTTCTCCAAAGGTGTCAGGTGCCGGGTGTCAGGTGTCGGGGAGACCTGGCACCCGACACCCGGAACCTGACACCTCAATACGCCGCCAACCATCTGGCCGCTTCCACAATGTCTTCCGTCTGCGGCAGCACGAAATCCTCCAGCGTCGGTGCATACGGCAGCGGCACGTCGTGCGCGGTCACGCGCATGATCGGCCCGTCGAGCCACTCGAACGCCTGCTCGTTGATGCGGGCCGCGATCTCGCCGGCCACGCCGCCGGTGCGGGTGTCCTCGTGCACGAGCAGCACCTTGTTCGTCTTCTGTACCGTCCGCATGATCGCGGCATCGTCCATCGGCAGCAAGGTGCGCAGGTCGAGCACCTCGACCGACATGCCGTCCTCCTGCTCGAGCTGCTCCGCCGCCTCGAGCGACTTCCACACCGTCGCCCCGTAGGTGACGATCGACAGGTCCTTCCCCTCGCGGGCGAGCCGGGCCGCGCCGATGGGGGTGAGAACCTCTTCCCCGTCCGGGAGCTGTTCCTTGATGCGGCGGTACAGCCACTTGTGCTCGAGGTAGATGACCGGATCGTCGTCGCGGATGGAGGCCTTGATGAGCCCCTTCGCATCCCGCGCCGTCGCCGGGTAGACGATCTTGAGCCCCGGGGTGTGGAAGAACGCCGCCTCGGGGTTCTGCGAGTGGAACGGGCCGCCGCGCACGTAGCCGCCACACGGACCGCGCACCACCAGCGGCGTGGCCAGTCCCGTGCGGTAGCGCGCCGTGGCGACGTAGTTCGTGAGCATGTCGTAGGCGCAGGAGATGAAGTCGATGAACTGCATCTCCGCGACGGGCCGCATGCCCATGTGCGCCGCGCCGGCGGCGGCGCCGACGATCGCCGCCTCGGAGATCGGGGTGTCGATCACCCGCGATTCGCCGAAGCGCTTCACGAACCCTTCGGTGACCTTGAACGCGCCCCCGTAGATCCCGACGTCCTCGCCCAGGATGAAAACGCGCGGATCGCGCTCCATCTCCTCCCACAGCCCCTGCCGCAGCGCTTCGAGGTACGTCACCTCGGCCATCAGAGACTCCGGTACCAGTGACGGGGCGCGGCGGGCGGATTGGCGTACACGCCGCCGAGCGCGGAGTCCGGCGGCGGCAGCGGCTCCTCCACACAGGCGTCGGTCGCCTCGTCGATCTCGCCGCGCACGCGCTCGTCGATGTCCTTCAGGTCCTGCTCCTCGGCCCAACCGTGGTGGAGCAGCTGTTTCACGTAGCGGTCGACGGGATCGTTCTCCCTGGCCCACGACTCGAGCTCGTGCTTCGGGACGTAGTGCTGGTCATCGTGCTCGGCGTGGCCCTTGCGGCGGTAGGTCTTCACCTCGATGAAGTGCACGCCCTTACCGCGCCGCGCGCGCTCCACGGCCAACTTGGTCGCTTCGTACACCGCGAGCACGTCGTTGCCGTCCACCGCGACCGCGGGGATACCGTACCCCTTCGCCCGGTCCACCAGGTGCTTCACTGCGAACTGCTTCTCGGGTGGCGTGGAGTAGGCCCAGTGGTTGTACTCGCCGATCACCACGAGCGGGACGTTCCGCACCGCGGCGAAGTTCAGCCCCTCGTGGAACGTTCCCGTGGACGTGGCGCCGTCGCCGATGTAGACGAGCCCGACGCGCGGCTCCCCCCGCAGCTTGAACGTCAGGGTGATCCCGGCCATCACGGGGAGCATGTCGCCCAAGTGCGAGATCTGGCCCAGGTAGCCGCGCTCGAGGTCGTTGAAGTGGACGTTCATCTCGCGCCCATGCGTCGGGCCTCCCGCCTTGGCCATGTATTGCCGCAAGATCTCGACCGGCGCCGCTCCCATGACCAGCATCGAGCCGAGGTTGCGGATCAGCGGCGAGAGCACGTCCCGGTTGGGGCCACGCTCGAGCGCGTACGCCGAGGCGACCGATTCCCCCTCCTGGCCGAGCGAGCGAAATAAGCCGCCGATGACCTTGCTCTGCCGGTACAGCGCGGTCAGCCGCTCCTCGAGGGTCCGCGTGAGCCGCAGGTAGCGATAGATTTCCAGCAGCTGCTCGCGCGACAGGCCCGCCGGGATGGGCGGCGACTGGGTGGTGGGAGCGGCGCGCGATGCCATGACGTAAATTGTAGTGGGCGTGAAAGTTGGCGGGACGGGGAGCGGGAATCAAGCTTCTGGCAGGAGGCAAGATGGCGACGTTGAAGCTGCGTGTGACCGGGATGACGTGCGGGCACTGCCAAATGAAAGTCGAGCAGGCGCTGAAGCAGACCGCGGGCGTCTTTTCCGCGATCGTGGATCTGCAGACGGGCGAGGCCGAGGTCGACTTCGACGACGACAGCGCGACGACGGGACAGCTCGTGGCGGCGGTCGAGCACGCGGGGTACGGAGCGAAGCTGGCGGGTTAGTACGCCCCCCGGAGCTCGTGCGTGGGCTCCACCCGTTTGTGCACCTCGGCGAGGAAGCGCTTCGCGAGCTTGTCCAGCTCGGATTCTCCCACCTGGTCGGTGCTCACCTCGACGAGCGTGTAGTGCCCGCCCTCGGCGCGGGCCGTGACCGTGACCCGGCCGAGCGTCCCCGTGTAGGCGCGCCGCCGCAGCGACTCGTCGGCCGGCGCCATCCGCGCTCCGAAGAACGACTGGGCTTGCACCAGGACCGCGTCGGGCGGAAGACTGGTGCGGTGGAAGTACCTCACTGATGTCCCTCTCCGTGGTACGCGCCCTGAGAGGGCGCGCTCGGCCGGGGGTGCGCCCTTAGAGGGCGCACACGCGCCGAGCCCGGGCTCTCAGCCCGGGACCTCATCCCGCCCACACCGGCCGGAACCGCCGCAGCGTCAGGCTGTTCAGCACCACGCTCAGACTCGACCACGCCATCGCCGCGCTCGCAAGCACCGGCGAGAGCAGGACGTGGAAGAACGGATACAGCGCCCCCGCCGCGATCGGGATGCCGATCACGTTGTAGATGAACGCCCAGAAGAGATTGGCCCGGATCGTGCGCATCGTGCGCCGGGACAGCTGAATCGCCGTGACGACGCCACGCAAGTCCCCGCGGATGAGCGTGACGTCGGACGCCTCCATCGCGATGTCGGTCCCGGTCCCGATCGCGATGCCCACGTCCGCCTGCGCCAAGGCTGGCGCGTCATTGATCCCGTCCCCCACCATGGCCACGTGTCTCCCCTGCTGCTGCAGCTTCTTCACGAGGTCGGCCTTCTGGGACGGCAGCACCTCGGGCAGCACCTCCTCGATCCCGACCTCTTTCGCCACCGCCTCGGCCCCGCGCCTGGAGTCGCCCGACACCATCATCACGCCCAGCCCCTGCCGCTGGAGGTACGCCACCGCCTCCCGCGCCGTGGCCTTGATGGGGTCGGAGATCGCAATCACCGCGTACACGGCGTTGTTCACCACGACGATCGCGGGCGTGCGGCCCTGAGCCGCGAGCCGATCTCCGTCCTGACCCAGGCCACCGAGGTCGAGGCTGCGCTCCCGCGCGTGCCGCAGCGAGATCACCTCGATGATGCGGCGATCCACCGTGCCGCGCACGCCGCGCCCCTCCATCATCGCGAACTTGTCCACCGGCAGGACCTCCACCTGCCGGTCCTTGGCCGCCTTGATGATGGCCGCCGCCAGCGGGTGCTCCGAGCGCTGCTCGACCGCTGCGGCCCACTTGAGCACCTCGGCGGGCGCGATCGGCGTGCCATCGGGGCGCTTCGCGGTCACGATGTGCGTGACCACCGGCCGCCCCTCGGTGATCGTGCCGGTTTTGTCGAGCAGCACCGTGCGCACCCGTGTGAGCCGGTCGAGCGCTTCGCCGCTGCGGATGAGGATCCCGTGCTCGGCCGCTTTCCCCGTCCCCACGAGGATCGCCGTCGGGGTCGCGAGGCCGAGGGCGCAGGGACACGCGATGATCAGCACGGTGACGAGCGCGACCATCGAGAACACCACCGCCGGAGCAGGGCCGAAGTCGAACCAGGCGACGAACGCCGCGATCGCGAGCGCGATCACCACCGGCACGAATACGCCGGCCACGTGATCGGCGAGCTTCTGGATCGGGGCCTTGGTGGACTGGGCGTCTTCGACCAGCTGCACGATCTGGCCGAGCGCCGAGTCCTTTCCCACCCGCGTGGCGCGGTACGTGATGCTGCCGGTCGTGTTGAGGGTCGCGCCGATCACCTCGTCGCCGATCCGTTTCGCCACCGGCATCGGCTCGCCCGTCAGCAGCGATTCGTTCACGGCGGAGGCGCCGTCGGTCACGACGCCGTCCACGGGGATCTTCTCACCGGGCTTGACGATGATGAGATCGCCTGCGAGCACGGCCTCGACCGCGATCTCGACCTCCTTGCCCTCGCGGACTACGTGCGCCGCTTTGGCCTTGAGTCCCGCGAGGCGGCGAATCGCCTCCGAGGTGCGACCCTTGGCGCGCGCCTCCAGCAGCCGCCCCAGGAGGATGAGCGCGATGATGGCCGTGACCGCCTCGTAATAGACGTCCGCGGGAAGGCCGGCGCGCGTGAACAGGCGCGGCGCGACGGTCGCGGTCAGCGAGAAGAGATAGGCCGCCGCGGTCCCCACACCGATCAGCGTGTTCATGTCGGCGGTGCGATGCTTGAATCCGCTCCACGCCCCCTTGTAGAACTGCCCCCCGGACCAGACGATCACCGGCACCGTGAGGAGCGCGAGGCCGATCTTGAGCCATTGGGGATCGATCCCGACCCGCCCGCCGAGCACCTCGTCGAGCCGGAGGGCGAGGGGCATGAGGAGCCGCCCGAGCAGGTCGACCTGCTTCATGGCGTCGTCGGGCTGCCGCGCCATGAGCAGCATCGAACCGAGCATGGTCACCACGGTCGCCGCGGCCGCGAGCGCGAACTTCCCCGTGAGGGTGCGGATCTCGCGCCGGCGCGCGATGCGCTCCCGCTCGACCGGATCCTCCGCGGCGATCGGCTCGGCGACCTGGAACCCGGACTGCGCCACCGCGCGCTCGAGCTCCCCGGCCGTGGTGGCGCCCGGGATGTAGTCCACGGTGACCGTCTCGGTCGCCTGGTTCGCGACCGCGCGGATCACGCCCCCGACCCGGCGCAGCGCCTGCTCCAGCGGCGCGACGCTCGGCGCGTAGTGCAGCTGCTCCACGCCGAAGGTCACGCTCGCCTTGCCGCAGTCGTACCCCGCCGCCCGCACCGTCTTGATCAGCTCGGCGACGTGCGTCTGGGCGTCGTCGTAGTCCACCGCGGCCTTGGCGGTCGCGTAGTTGACGGTCGCGGCGGCGACGCCCGCGGCGCTCCCCAACGCCTCCTGCACGGTGGCGGCGCAGGAGGCGCAACTCATGCCTTCGATCGGGAGGATGATGCGCGACTTACTCATGGAACTTGTGCGGCGAGGCGGACGGCCGGCGGTCCGCCGTGGTGGGCTCCACCACGAGCAGGCCCTTCAGCATGTTCATGCCGCAGCGGAACGGGAACTCGCCGGCCTCCCCGGGTGTGAACTCCACCGCGGTGGTCTGGAACGCGGGGAGCGCCACGTCGATGCCGAAGCGCTCGAACACGAGCCGCTCG
>WNGD01001837.1_pt1 | contig 22647 bp, 20 predicted proteins | sample 5400671 | NCBI WGS metagenome assembly WNGD01 (sample SAMN13153369, study PRJNA577476) | soil metagenome | isolation source: 40 cm soil or saprolite under grassland replicate 2 | place: USA:California | collected 2016-06-15
GCGCCAGCGTCCTCTCCCCCGCCGAACGCATCCAACGGGCGCTCACGCGCTGGCTGGGGGACCGCCAGGCGGTAGCCCTGTTCCTCGATTACGACGGCACCCTCACGCCCCTGGTGGACGATCCGGCGACGGCCGTGCTTGCCGAGGACGCGCGCCAGCTGCTGCGACAGGCGTCGGCCACGCCGCGCCTCGACGTCACGATCGTATCGGGACGGGCGCTGGCCGACCTCTCCGGCCTCGTCAACGTGCCGGGGCTGACGTATGTGGGGAACCACGGCTTTGAGATCGAGGGGCCGGGCGTGAGCTTCCGGCACGAGAAGCTCGATCGCTTCCGCCGCGCCCTGGACGAGGCCGCGAGCGACCTCACCGCACTCGGCGTCCCCGGCGCCCGCGTCGAGCACAAAGGGTGCACCCTCTCGTTCCACCTGCGGGGCGTGGAGCGCGTGTCGGCGGACGCGGCGCGGGATCGTGCGTCGTCCATCCTGCGGCGCCGCCACCTGCGGGCCACGCTGGGGAACGCGGTCGTCGAGGGCCGCCCGACGGTCGATTGGCACAAGGGGCACGCCGTGTTGTACGTCCTGCGCCAGCGCCACGGCGCTGACTGGCCGGCGCGTACCCGGGCGCTCTACATTGGCGACGACATGACCGACGAAGACGCGTTCCGGTCGCTGCGGGGCATCGGCCGGTCGATCTGGGTCGGGCCGGGCCAGAGCGAATGGGCCGATTTCCGCCTGCCCGATCCGGACGCCGTGTTGCGCCTGCTGCGCTGGCTCGCCTCGGGCGCGTTCGCCGACCCAGCCGTGTAGAGCTCCGCGCGCATGGCCGTCCTCCCCATCGCCGATTACGGCGTCATCGGCGACCTGCACACCGCCGCGCTGGTGGGACGCAACGGCTCCATCGATTGGTGCTGCGTCCCCCGCTTCGACTCCCCCAGCGTGTTCGCCGCGGTCCTGGACCCCGAGCGTGGGGGGCGGTGGCAGATCGCCCCCGTGGGACGCTGGGAAAGCGAGCAGCGCTACCTCCCCGCGACCAACATCCTCGAGACCTCGTTTCACGCGGAAGCGGGCGGGGTGGTGCAGGTGACCGATTTCATGCCGGTGGGCCCGGCGCGCGAAGGGCGGCCGGAGATCCACCGGCGCGTGCACTGCCCGCGCGGCACAGTGGAGATGGCCGTGATCTTCGAGCCCCGGTTCAATTACGCCCGCGCGGCGCCGCGTCTCAGCCGGCGCAAGAGCGGCGTCATCGCCACCGATGAGGACGACGACGTGGCGACGGTGGCGACGGCCGCCCCGGTGCCCTGGACCGTCACCGAGGGCGGCGCCACGGCGCAGTTCACGCTGCGCGAAGGCGAGACGGCGTGGTTCGTGCTGCGCGTGGACGACGACGAAGTGCACCCCGTGGAGGCCTACGCGTCGCAGCGGAAGCTCGACGAGACCGCTCGGTGGTGGGACGCCTGGGTCTCCCGTCTCACGTACGGCGGGCCGTACCGCCTGGAGGTGCAGCGCAGCGCCTTGGCGTTGAAGTTGTGCTGCTACGATCCCTCGGGGGCGATCGTCGCGGCACCCACGACGTCGCTCCCCGAGGCGCCAGGGGGCGGACGCAACTGGGACTACCGCTACACCTGGCTCCGCGACGCGGCGTTCGTGCTCGATGCGCTGACCGGCCTCGGCTTCGACGCCGAAGCGGACGCGTTCTGGCAGTTCTTGAAGCGCGTGTGTCGCCGCGCCGATCGCCGGCACCTCCAGATCATGTACGGTGTGGACGGGCGGCGGGATCTGCCCGAGGTGCTGCTCGAGCACCTCGCCGGGTACGGCGGCGCCCACCCGGTGCGCGTGGGGAACGGCGCCGCGGGCCAGTTCCAGCTCGACGTGTACGGCGAGATCCTCGAGACCACGGACATCTGGCGACGCACGCACCTCATCACCGAAGGCCTGTGGAAGGTGTTGCGCGACCTCGTGGAGTGGACAGCGGGCCACTGGCGCGAGCCCGACTGGAGCATCTGGGAGGCGCGCCAGGAACCCAAGCACTACGTCTACAGCAAAGTGCTGGCGTGGGTGGCCCTGGATCGCGGCATCCGCATGGCGACCGAGCTGGGCCTGCCGGCGGATGTGGAGCGCTGGCGCGCGGAGGCCGCTGCGCTGCACGCGGAGGTGCTGACCCGCGGGTGGGACGCGGCGCGCGGCACGTTCGTGCAAGCGTATGACGAGCCGCAGCTGGACGCGGCGGTGCTGGTGCTGCCCAAGGTCGGCTTCCTGCCACTCACGGACCCAAAGGTACGCGGCACGCTGGAAGCGATCCGGCGCGAGCTGGCGACGTCGTGTGAGGAGCTGATCTACCGTTACCGATCACCTGACGGGCTGCAGGGCAGCGAAGGGGCGTTCCTGTTCTGCAGCTTCTGGATGGTGCAGAGCCTGGCGATGCTGGGGGAGGTGGCGGAGGCCGATCGCCTGTTTCGCAATCTGGTGCGGCGCGCGAACCACGTGGGACTGCTGGCGGAAGAGATCGAGCCGGCGACGGGGGCGCAGCTGGGGAACTTCCCCCAGGCCCTGTCCCACGCCGCGCTGATCAACACGGCCTGCCTGCTGGAGCGGCTGCGTCCGGCGGATCCCTAGCCGGAGGGGTCAGAGCGGGCGACCGGATTCGAACCGGCGACGTCCAGCTTGGGAAGCTGGCATTCTACCCCTGAATTACGCCCGCGGGTGGTAGTAAGATGACCAGGCCGGGAACGAGGGTCAACGCCGCTCCCAGAAACAGCAAGGCCCCGGCGATCAGCCCGGGGCCTTGCGACCTGCCCTACGCCGCTCAAGCGGAGCGGAAGCTTATAGAGGAGGAATGTTCACGAAATCGTTGTTGGCGAACCAGCTTCCCCCGGTGAGGTTGAAGGTCTGGCATGCCTGGCTGAACATGGGATCCACGGTCCAACCCTGCGTGTCCTCGCAGACCGTGTACGTGCCGGCCGGCAAACCGAAGAAGTCATACAGTCCGTTGCTGTTCGTCAGCACCGTAGCACTGACCGAACCGCTCAGGTGAACGCACCAGCCCGACAGGAACGACCAGTCGGATTCGTTCCACAGCTGACCCGTGATCCTGCCGGTCTCGCTCGAGGCCGGCACCGGAGAAACCGCGCAAGCCGCAGGTGGCGGCGTCGGATCGGGCACCGGAGTAGGTGCCGGGTCGGGCGCCGGAGTAGGTGCCGGGTCGGGCGCCGGAGCGGGCGCCGGAGCAGGTGCCGGCGCAGGTGCCGGCGCAGGTGCCGGGGCCGGGCACTTATTGATATCCTTGTTCGGGTGTTGGTCGGCGCGCCGCGCACAATGGGCGGCGTCGTGACCGCGACCCTGCGAGACGCCCGCCACAAACGGCGTCACAGCCAAACCGAGAGCGACGAGTAGGACGCGCATGCGATCTCTCTCCAGCCTAGGTCAATGAGTCCACAAACCTGAGCGCCCGGGGACCAATTACCCGGGTTTGCCGGAGGGCGTAAATCGCAAAGGCGGTGCCACGTCGTAACTTGGCCTCTCCGAGCACAACTACGTTCCTGGGAAGTGCGCCTGGTGTTGCAGCATGCATTACTTATTGCAATATGCAGGTACAATACGGGCCCTAAACGGTCCCGCTTGAGGCTAGAGGCTTTTTAAGACACACCACGGCATGGTGTTAACACATTGCCAGCAACCGTCAATCCGCCCAGATTCGTCGCCGGTCAACACTTCGCTCGGCGCGGTGAGAGCTCCCCCCCTCCCTGTTGAGCAATGGCCGGTCTGCCAGCGCTTCATAGTCAGCCCTTCTTGTACCTCCACGCCACGACCCCCGCGCCGCTGACTTGAAGCTGGAAGGGCTGCTCGCCGTTCGCCGGGATCGCCGGCACATCGGTGCTGGTGGACGCGACGACGTCGCCTTTCGCGTTGAGGAAATCGAGCGTCAGCTTGAACGGCGCGCTGGGCGTGCCGTGGAAGTTGGACACCTTGCCCCGCACGGAGGCACTCTGGTCCTGCGTCTCGAAGCGGTCGATGGTCACTTCGACCGGCAGCAGCGAGTCGCCGAGCGTCAGGTAGTAGAGGGTCGAGTCGCCCCGGCGCCGGAATTGCCACGCCTGGGCCATGAGCCGCAGCGTGGTGCGGTTCAACGGATCGATCGCGTACAGCTTCTGGGCCACCGGCAGCATGTGACTCGAATCGCGCAGCACGAAGTACACGTTCGCCAGGTTGTAGAGGGCATCCCGATACCCGGGGATCTTCTGCAAGCCGACCTCAAAGGCCCGCGCGGACATGCGGTACGTCTCCGCCGCCCGGGCGTCGTGCGTACGGATGGCGACGCGCGTGACGGAATCACAGCGCACGGCGATGGTGCGGACGGTGAGCGTACGGCCCGTGCGCCGGGCGTCGGCTCGGCAGCTTTGGCCCAGGGCCGCGGTGTCCGGCAGCGGCGGGGCGCTGTTGTAAATCCGCTCGCCGGCGTGGAACAGGCTCATGGCGTCGGCGGAATCGGCGTGGTCGAGAATCATGTGATACACGGCGAGCGCCGAGTCCTCGTGGCCGGCCGCCATGAAGACTTCCGCGATGGCGGCGAGCGCCTGGGGATCGCTGGGAACGATCTTCAGGTACTCCCGGTAGGCCGCGACCGCCTCGTCGTAGTGCTGGGCGGCGTAGTACGCCGCGGCCAGGTTGAACATGTTCTCCTTCTTGTCCCCCGCGAACTTGGGGTCGCTCGAGGCGTCGATCGCCAGGCGGAAGTACTTGGCGGCGGAGTCGTACTGTTGCCCGTTATAGAAGAGCACGGCCAACAGCCGGAGTCCCGCGGGCTCCTCGCGATAGATCGCATTGGCCCGCTGCAGCGCCTTCACGGCCGAATCGGTGTTCCCAGCATTGAACAGGGCCACGGCCGCGTTGTAGATCGGGACCCACATGTTGCGGCGCCAGGTGGCGATGTCCTCCTTGCACTCGGGCTTGAGCCGCTCGGCACGCGCGAACGCCGAGTCGGCGCCCACCGGGTCCTTCACTTCGACGTAATAGCGGCCGAGCCAGTACCACGCGGCCGGGTTCTGATCCTGCCCCGCGGTCTGGATCGCCTCGACGAGGTTGCGGTTGGCGTCGCGCAGGTCTTTCAGCCGATCCTCTTCGAAGCGGCGGCCCGCCGCACTCCGCAGATACAGAAAGCCGGAGTTGACCTTGAAGTGACCGGCCTTGAGATCGCACTTGGTAGAGGCCGGGAGGAATATCCCGCCCTGGGCCGCTGCACGGCCGGCGAGCATCGCGACCACTCCCAGCACCGCACCGACTCGCATATCACGACTCCTTGGTTTGTGCCACGAGGAGCTCGGCGTCGCGCTGGGCGGCGCGCGCCACCTCGAGCGGCGGCAGGCCGAGGGCTGCGGCCGCCGCCAGAACGTCGTCGTATTCGGGCTTGAGGCGCACGGCGCCGCCGCTGCCCTCCGGCGGCTCGAGCACCTTGACGCGCACTTCCACCTGCGGCGCCAGCCGCACCGTCACCTGGCGGCGCGTCAGCGTCACCCGCTCCGCGCTCCAGCGCCGCACGCCCGCCGTGGTGCTGTGCCGAAACAAGGCCGCGGTCACGGCGTCCGCCACCTCCGGCGGCGCGAGCGCCTCCAGGCGGAAGCCCGTCCGTCCCTTCTTCATCTGGACCGGCCACGTCTCCACGTCGAGCGCGCCGGCGGCGGCCAGGGCCTGACGCAGCGGCTCGACGTATTCGGGGCTCAGGTCGTCGAGATCGCACGCGAGCAGGGTGACGCTCCCCGCTTCCGTCGCCGGCTCGGCGACGATGATGCGCAGCGCGTTGGGATAATGCTTGGGGTCGCGCTGACCGGCGCCCCACCCCGCCCCAACCATGCGCCAGCGCGGCGGCGGCGGGCCCGCCGAGAGGACGCGCACCAGCGCGGCGCCCGTCGGTGTCGTCGCCTCGCCTTCTACCGGACCGCCGCTCGCGACCTCGACCCCCTCGAGCAGAATCGCCGTGGCCGGCGCGGGGACCGGCAGCCGCCCGTGCGCCGCCTCCACCCACCCCGTGCCGACGGCGACGGGCCAATTATACACCGCCTCGACGCCCAGTCGCTCGAACCCTTCGATCGCCCCCACGATATCGAGCACGGCATCCACCGCCCCCACCTCGTGCAAATGCACGCGCTCGGCGGGCACGCCGTGGACGCGCCCTTCAGCTGCGCCGATGAGCCGGAAGGCGCGCACCGCACGCTCTTTCACGGCGGACGTGAGCGGCGCCCGCTCGACGAGCTGCACCAGCTCGCCGACGTGCCGGCCGTGCGGCTGCTCGGGAATCGCAAACTCGACCTGCTTGCACCCGACCCCGGACCGCCGCACGTCCCGGATCTTCACAGTCACACCCGCGAGCCCCAGCCGTGACGGCAGCTCCTCGAGCCACGCGGCGGGAACGCCCAGCGACAGCAAGGCGCCGAGCGTCATGTCGCCGCTGATGCCGGCGGCCGGATCGAGGATGGCGACGCGCATGGGGGAAGTGCCGCAATATAAACGGGTTAGGACCGATACAGCCACCCGGCGCCGGTATTGAAGACCACGACCCGCTCCTCCGGCCGGATCGCCCCGGTGCGTTTGAGTTCGATCGCGGCGGCCCACGCGGCGCCACCCTCGGGCGCGGCGTCGATGCCTTCGACGGTCTGCAGCTCGCGTGCGGCGGCGCTCAGCGCCTCATCGGTCACGGCGACGGCGCCGCCGTTGCTCTCGCGCAGCGCGCGCAACATCAACCGGTCACCGAGGGGGCCCGGCACGCGCAGTCCCGCGGCGATCGTCTGTGGCTCCGGCCACGGCGTGCAGCGATCCGCCCCCGCCGTGAACGCCTGGACCACCGGCGCACAGCCGCTCGACTGGACGGTGTAGAATCGCGGTCCACTCCCGCGCACCCATCCCGCGGCGGCCAGTTCCTGAAACGCTTTCCACATGCCGATCAGCCCCGTGCCTCCCCCGGTGGGATACACGATCGCGTCGGGGAGGGTCCAGCCCAATTGTTCCGCGAGTTCCAATCCCAGCGTCTTCTTGCCTTCGATGCGGTACGGCTCGCGCAGCGTCGAGACATCCACCGCCCCGGTCTCGGCCGCGAACGCGCGCGCCGCCTTGCCGCAGTCGCCGATGTGGCCGTCCACGAGCACCAGCTCCGCGCCGAAGCTGCGAATCTGGGTGAGGATCGTGGCCGGCGTAGTCTCCGGCGCGACGACGCGCGCCCGCGCTCCGGCGCGCGCCGCATACGCGGCCAGCGCGATGCCGGCGTTGCCCGCGGTGGGGACGACGAAGCGGGTCGCTCCGGCGGCGGTGGCTCGCGTGACGGCGGCGGCGAGCCCCCGGGCCTTGAAAGAACCCGTCGGGTTGACGCCCTCTTCCTTGACCCACAGCCGGGCGAAGCCCTGCATGGCGGCGAGGCGATCGACCCGCAGCAGCGGCGTGCCGCCTTCGCCGAGCGAGACCGGCTCCTCCTGTGGCAGGAGCGGCAGCCACTCGCGGTAGCGCCACATCGTGCGCCGCCGCTCGCGCAGCAGCGCCTTTGTTTGCGGGGCCGGCCACGCCGCGTAGCGCACGAGGTAGGGCTGGCCACAGTTCTCGCAGACGCCGGGGATCCCGTCGGCGTCGCGCGTGCGTCCGCATGCCGAGCATTCGAGCGACCAGGGAAGCATCAGGCGCGCACCTTGAGGCTGTCGAGGATCCGCTCGGCGAGCCGGGTCGAGAAGCCGGGCAAGGCGGCGATCTCCGTGGCGGTCGCGGTGCGGACGCCGGCCAGCGAGCCGAACCGCTCCAGCAAGGTCCGGCGCCGGTTCGGCCCGATCCCTGGGATGGTCAGCAGCTCCGAGGTCAGCGTGCGCCGGGCGCGGCGACCGCGACTGTAACTCACCGCGAAGCGGTGGGCCTCGTCGCGGATGCGCTGCAATAGCTTCAAGCCCGGACTGCGGCGCGACAGCCGCAGCCCGTCCGCCCGCCCGGGAATGAACACCTCCTCCTCCCGCTTGGCCAAACTGACGATCGGAAGCTGCTCGCACCCCACGGCGCGCGCGGCGTCGAGCGCCGCGCCGAGCTGCCCCTTGCCGCCGTCGATGACTATGAGGTCGGGAAGCCGCTGCTCTTCCTCCACGCGGCGGCGCAGGAACCGCGTCACGACCTCGTGCACGGCCGCGAAGTCGTCCTGCTGGCCCGGCCCCTTGATGCGGAAGCGCCGATACTCCGCCTTCTTGGGCCGGCCGGCCTCGAACCACACCAGCGACCCGACGGTATCGCGGCCCTGGTTGGTGGAGATGTCCACGCACACGAGGGAGCGCGGCACGGTCGCGAGCCCGAGATCGCGCCCCAGATCGTACACCGGGTCGGCGGCGCGCTCCTCGATGTCGAAGGACTCGATCATCAGGCTCTCGAGCAGGTGCCGCGCGTTCTGCTGCGCCAGCTCGGCGAGCCGGGCGTTGGTGCCGCGCTGGGGAACGTGCCACTCCACATCCGGCGCCAGCTCCCGCAACGCGTCGAGGTCCGCCGGCGCGAACGGCAGCAGCACGCGCGGCCCCCGCGCCTCCAGCGGCAGGTAGTAGCGGACGAGGAAGGCCGTCAGCACCGCACCCTCCGGCTCGTGCTCCACGTGCTCGAAGAAGCGATGGTCCCGCGCGATGACGCGGCCGCCGCGCACCCGCAGCACCACCCCGCACGCCTCGTCGTCGTCGCGCGCGAAGCCGATGGCGTCGGCGTCGCCCCCGCCCACGAGCTCCACCGCCTGGGGTTGCTCGACCTGATCAAGCCATTGCAGGGCGTCGCGGAGCTGAGCGGCGCGCTCGAAGTCGGTGCGCGTGCTGGCGTCAAGCATGCGATCGCGCAGACGGGCGCGAACGTCGGCCGTCTTGCCCTCGAGGAAGATCAGGACGTCCTCGATCATGCGGCCGTACTCTTCCCGACTCTGAAAGCCCACACAGGGCGCCCGGCAGCGCTCGATGTGATAGTCGAGGCAAGGGCGGTCGGGGTGGTCGTCGGGCAAGCCGTAGTGACACGAGCGCACCGTGAAGATGCGGCGGATGATCTTCAGGGTTTGCCGGAGGGTGCTGACGTCGGTGTAGGGGCCGAAGTAGCGGGCGCCCGGAAGGTTCACGCGGCGCACCACGAGCACCCGCGGGAACGGCTCGCCCATGGTGACGGCGATGCGCGGATAGCTCTTGTCATCCGTGAGCCGGATGTTGAAGCGCGGCTTGTGCTCCTTGATGAGGTTGTTCTCGAGCAGCAGCGCCTGCGCCTCGTTGGGCACCACGATGGTGTCGAGGTCGGCGATCTGCTGGGCCAGCGCCACCCGCTCCGGCGTCTCCTGAACCTCGGCCGGGAAGTAGGCGGGGACCCGGGACCGCAGGCTTTTCGCCTTCCCCACGTACAAGATCTGGCCCGTGGCGTCCTTCCACAGGTAGACGCCCGGGCGGTCCGGGAGGGTCTCTAGCTTGCGCGCCAGGAAGTCAGGGATCGCCATGTGCGAAGGGCGTCGGGGTGCCGCAGCAGGGCGGTGACCGCGGCGTAAACCACTCCAAAGCTACCCACGGCCGCCAGGGCCCGAGGCAGGACGCCGAGCCCTGCCGTCGCGGCTGCCGCGCCGAGGCCGGCCAGGGCAGCCGCTCCCGCCCCCAGCACCGCCACCACCACCGCCCGCCGATGCTCCGGGCGCAGCACGGCGCCGATCCGCCGGTCGAGATCACGCAGGTGCAGCACGGTGCTGAGCGTTCCGCCCACCGACGAGCCCAGGGCGATCCCCGCCGGCCCGAACCACCGCAACAGCAGCCAGCCGAGCCCGCTCCCCACGGCGAGCGAGAAGGCGGCGATCTTGACCGGCGTCCGGGTATCGCGCAGGGCGTAAAAGCCGGACGCAAACAGTTTGACCGTTGCCTGCCCGAGAAGCCCGACGCCGTACGCCGCGATCACGCCGCCGACCAGGACGCTGTCGCTGTGCGCGAAGCGGCCGGTTTGGAACAGGGCGGCGACGAGCACGGGCCCCAGTGCCGCGAACAGGAAGGCGGACGGCAGCACGAAGAACGCGATGCGCCGGAACCCGACCGCGATGCGCGAGCGCAGCTGCTCGTTGGCCCCGCCGCCCGTCGCGATGGCGTCACGTGACAGCTCGGGAAGCGACGCCTGGGCCACCGACGCCCCGAACAAGCTGATGGGCAGCACCTGGAGCAGTTGTGCGTAGCCGAGGCTGGACGCTCCCCCTTCGCCCGCCAGGGTGCCGAGCAGGGTGTCGATCAAGCCGGAAATCTGCGCTACCCCGGCTCCGATCAGCAGCGGCAGCCAGGCGACAACGACGTCGCGCACACCGGACGTGCGCCAGCTGAACCGCACCGCGAGTCCGCCCAGGGCGCGCCGGCAGGCCGGTAGCTGCACGGCCACCTGGAGCACCGCGCCGGCGACGGTTCCCCACGCGAGGGAGTACGACAGCCGGGTGAGGCGATCCACGAGCGGGAGCGTCGGGGCGACAAGCCACGTCGCCCCTGCCACCAGGGCCGCGATGCCGGCGACGTTCCAGAGACTCTGCGCGGCGTACGACAGGAAGAATCTGCGATGCGTGTTGAGCACGCCCAGGCACCACGCCGAGATCACCATCAGCCCGGACATGGGGAACAGGATGCGCATCAACGCCACCGCGAGCGCGCGGCTTTGGCCCTGCAAACCGGCGCCGAACACGGTGACCAGCGCGGGGGCGGCGGCGATGCCCACCAGGGCGAGGGCGCTGGCCGCGACCAGCAGCAGGCCCAGGACGGCGCCCGCCAGCGCCCGGGCCTCGCTTTTGTCCGGGCGCTCGTTGAACGTCGCGTACACGGGGATGAAGGACCCGGCGAGCGTCCCCTCCCCCAGCAGGTTGCGGATGGTGTTGGGGATGCGCAGCGCGACGCGGAATGCGTCGGCTGCCCAGTCGTTCCCGAGGTAATGGGCGAAGAGCAGCTCGCGGACGTAGCCCAGGACGCGGGTCAGGAAGATGCCGGCGGCGACCTGCGCCGCCTGGCGGCCTCCGGCCCCCGGTCCCGACACGGTCAGGAGGGCTTGGTGGGCTTGGGCTTCTCGAGGAGGCGTTGCATGAACTGGAGCTCCTCCCGCGTCGCGGTCAGCGACCGGGTGAGCTCGTCCACTTCCCCCTCGAGCAGATCGACCTTCCGCCGCAGCTCCCGCACGTCCGTGCCCCCGGCCTCAGGGTGTCCTTCCAGCCGCCGGGCGACGCTGCGCCCGAGCGGGGAGTCCACGAGGATGGCCACGATGGGGATCATCAGCGCGATGACGAGGATGACCGCGAGGAGGATCATGTGCAGGATTCTACGACGCGCCCGCCCACCGCGCCACCTCGGCCTCGAGACCCGCGAGCAATTCGGGGCCATAGCGAATCGCGAACGACGCGTACGTGAGCACGCGTTCCTGCGCGACGCCGCGGGGGAACAGCGCCGCGCGCGCCCGCGCGATCTGACCGACGAGCGTCTCGCTGGTGCGCTTCACGCTCGCGATGAGCTTTTTCTCGATCTCCTGCGCCTGGCCGAGCGCCGCATTGCGCGCGGTCTCGACGGTGCGCTCCAAGGTCGAGTCCACGGAGGCAGCCGCCCGCGCGAGCCGGTCGTAATCGGCGCCGACGTCGTCGCGGACACGCTGCAACGCCTCGGTCACCTTCGCCGGGAGGGCCTCCCGGACCACCCGGGCCTCCAGCGCGCCCGCGGGACCCGCGAGGTCGTCGAGCGTGAGCCCGTGCTTTACCAGTACTTTCTCGACGCGGTGCTCGATCAGCACGCCGCTCCACCGCGGCACGGGGGTCTGCCGGGCGACGCCCAGCGCGGTGTACAACGGCTCGGTCTCGGCCAGGTATTCCATCTCGCCCGGCCCCGCGGCGTAGGCCACGGTCGGCCATAGCACCGCTTCCACGACGGGCCGCAGCAGCACGTTGGGAGAGAGCCGCTCCGGCTCGGTCGCCGCGAGCCGCTCCAGATCGCGCACCGTGAATCGCTCGCCGCTGCGTCGCGTCACGAAGGCGTCGCCGTCGGCGCGCAGGCGATCGCGCCCGGCGGCGCCCTCGACGAGGACCGGGCTGAGTCCATCGGCGAGGGTTACGGGAAGCGCGCGGAGCAGATGCGGCGCGGCGGCGCGCTTGGCCCCCGGGTCGTGGAACCGGAACACGACGAGACCACGATCCCCCAGCAACGTGTGCAGGGCCCGGGCGAAGGCATCGGAGAGTGACGCCTCCGGCCGATAGGCGGCCGCCAGCCAGTCGAGCACGGCACCTTTGAATTCGCTTTCGGGCGTGCCGGATCGCAGCTGCTCGAGCGCCGCCGGCGCGGCGTCCCCGCACAACTCCCTCCACAGCGGCAGCTGCGGCGCCTCAGCGGGGCGCTCGCGCAGGAGGATTCTCGCCGGGTCCCCACCGCCGTTCAGGAACCAGGCGTGGTTCGCCTCGGTGAAATCGTGGTCGTCGCCGGCGACCCAGAAGACGGGAACGACCGGCACGCCGCGCTCCTGCTCGAGCCGGCGAGCCACGGCGATCGCGGATAGCGCCTTGTAGATCGTGTACAACGGGCCGGTGAACAGGCCAGGCTGTTGTCCTGTCGTGACGCACAGCACCTCGCCTGCGCCGAGGCGGTCGCGGCCCGGCCCGGGAAGGCACGCGGCGATGATGTCGCTCGCCACGCGCCGGGGCGTCCCCGCCGCCGGGCGCGCCGGGGTGGGCGCGAGGGGCGTGGCGACGATGCGTGGGATCACGCGCGGAGCCCGACCAGGATCGCCCGCGACGAATCGGCGGTGAGGGGACGCCCGTCGTAATCCCCATAGCGGCGCTCCACGGCGAGCCCCGCCGCGGCGAACAGCGCCTTGAGGTCCGCCGGCGTGAAGAGACGGACGCGCTCCTGAAAGCTGCGGCCCTCGTCGGGGATCTCGATCTCCTTGATGACGTAGCGCCCGTCGTCCGTAATGCGGTGGCCGATGCGCACCGCTCCCCCCGTCCCACCACCTGTGGCGCTTATCCCCTGTTCCGCCACCCGCAGCGAGCGGCGCACCTGCTCGGCGTTCAGATAGTCGAGCACGAACCGCCCGCCAGGCACCAGGACGGTCGCGACCTGCTCGACGACCACCCGGTGCTCGGCGTCGTCACGGAAGTAGCCGAAGGACGTGAACAGGTTCACCGCCAGAGCGAAGCTCCCTGCGCGAAACGGCAGCGCGCGCATGTCGCCGCGGACCAGCGTCGCCCGCGCGCGGCCGCGCGCCCGCCGCAGCATGGCGGGGGAAAGATCGAAGCCCGCCACCCGCGCCCCCAACCGCTCGAACTCGGCGGCGTGGCGCCCCGCTCCACACGCGAGATCCAGGACCCGATCCCCTTCCCGCCACGGTGCCGCCCGGCGCACGAGGGCGACGACCCGGCGCGCGTCGTCTTCGTCCCGATGCGGGTAGAGGGCGTGATACTCCTCCCCGAACCACTGCTCGAACCACTCGGTCATTCGCCGAAGATGTCCGCCTGAAACGTGTAGACCAGCGTCCCGGGTTCCCGCCAGCCCGCCGCCGACAGGCCGGCCTTGCGACAAGCGGCGTTGAGAAACTGCGACACCGTCCAGCGCTGTTCGGCGGCGACCTGGGGTAGCAGCACGCCCGAGGCCTTCCCCCGGCGCACCCACAGCCCGTCCCGTCCGAGGACGATGCGCGCCGGATCCACGGGCTCGAGGAGAGCCGCTGCGCTCAGCACGGAGATCTCGTAGCGCAGCACCGGCAGCTCGTCGACCGCGACGGGTGGAAAGCGCGGGTCATCACGCGCGGCCGCCACCGCCATTGCCCGGACGACGTCACCCAGGGCCCGGTCCCCCGGGAGGTGGCCGATGCAGCCGCGCAGGGCGCCGTCGGCCTCGAGGGTGACGAACGCGCCGCGCCGCAGCGTCGCGCCCGGGACCTCCGGCACCGCGGGCTCCGGGCAACCGGTCGCCCAAGCCTCCACCGCCCCACGCGCCAGGCGCAGCAGGGCGGCGCGGTCGGCGGCGGTCAGCTCAGGCGCCGCGATGGTACGGCTCTCCTCGCCGGATGGTGTAGGCGCGGTAGAGCTGCTCGTAGACGATCACGCGAGCCAGCTCGTGCGGCAGGGTCAGGGCGCCGAGACTCCAGACGTCGTCCGCCCGCGCGAGCACGGTCTCGGGAAGCGCCTCGGCCCCGCCGATCGCCAGCACGACGTCCCGCGCGTCCCGCTCCCAGTGGGCAGTGCGCTCGGCCAGCTCCCGGGACGACCACGGCTCGCCGCGGCGTGAAAGCGCGACGAGGCGCGCTCCGTCGGGGATCATCCCCGCGAGCCGCGCCTCATCTTTCACCTCGGTTTCCTCGGCCTTCGCGTAGTGCCGCAGGCGGCCCAGGTACTCGTCACACGCCGCCCGGAGCGCCGCGTCCTTCATGCGGCCCACCGCGACGACGCGATAGTGCATCAGGCATACATCCCGCGGAGCCGGTGCATCGCCGCCACGCGGTCGACGGCCACGATGTATGACGCGATGCGCGTGTTCACCTTGTACTTCTCCGCCGCCGCCGCGACCTCGTTGAACGCCCGCACCATGATGCTCTCGAGGCGGCGGTTCACCGTCTCCTCGTCCCAGAAGTAGCCCCCCCGGTCCTGCACCCATTCGAAATAGCTCACCGTCACCCCACCCGCGTTCGCCAGGATGTCGGGGATCACGAACACGCCCTTGTCCTCGAGGATCTTGTCCGCGGCGGCGGTGGTGGGGCCGTTGGCACCCTCGCAGATGATCTTTGCCTTGATCTGCGGGGCGTTCTTGCGGGTGATCACGTTCTCGGTCGCGGCGGGAATCAGCACGTCGCAGTCGACGGTCAGCAGCTGGTCGTGGGGGATCGCCTCGGCTTGAGGATAGCCGGCGAGCTGGCGGCGCTCACGCACCCACTTGATCAGATCGGGCACGTCCAGGCCCTTGGGGTTGTGGAGCGCGGCCGATTTGTCCGAGACCGCGACGATCGTCGCGCCTTCCTTCGCCATCAGTTCGGCGGCGATCGAGCCTACGTTCCCGAACCCCTGCACGGCGATCCGCGCCCCCTTCAGCGACATGCCGAGCTTCGCCAACGCTTCGCGCGTGACGAACATGCACCCGCGCCCCGTCGCCTCCCGGCGACCGAGCGACCCCCCCATCTCGACGGGTTTGCCCGTCACCACCGCCGTGACCGTGTGACGCTTGTGCATGGAGTACGTGTCCATGATCCACGCCATCACCCGCTCATTGGTGTTGACATCGGGCGCGGGGACGTCCGAGTCCGGCCCCAGGGTGTCGATGATCCCGGACGTGTAGCGACGGGTGAGGCGTTCGAGCTCGGCCATCGAGAGGGCGCTGGGATCGCAGACCACGCCGCCCTTGGCGCCGCCGAACGGGATGTTGACGAGCGCGCACTTCCACGTCATCCACGCCGCGAGGGCCTTGACCTCTTCCAGCGTGACGTTGAGATCGAAGCGGATGCCGCCCTTCGCCGGACCGCGGGAGGTGTTGTAGAGCACGCGGTAGCCGATGAAGACTTCCACTTCGCCGTTGTCGCGCAGGATGGGCACGGAGACGATGATCTGCTTTTCGGGGTTACGAAGGACCTTGTAGAGACCGGGGTCCAGGTTCAGCACCTTCGCCGCGTGGTCGAAGCGCTCCATCATCGCTTCGAACGGGTTTTCCTCCGCCAGAAACGTGTCCTTGTCCGGCCGGATCAGCGGCGCGGGCTTGGATGTGATCGCAGGGTCGCTCATAGTCGTCGCGTGAGGGTTGGCAGGCTCTCCAGGCAGCGGACGATCGCGTCCCCGCCCGACTCCCACCGGACCGCCAGCACCGCCACGAGCGGCTCGCGCACGTCGGCGGGCCAGCGGTGGCGGAGCTTCACCGCATCCTTCTCGGTGACTACAACATAATCGGCCGCCCCGGCCAGCCGCACGAGACGCTGCAGGTCCGCCTCCCCGTACGGGTGATGGTCTTGATATGCCACGAGTTGCACGCTCGCTCCGGTGGAGCGGACCTGCACCGCGTAACTCTCGGGATCGGCGATCCCCGCCACGGCCACCACCCGGTGCCCCGCGAGCGACGCCAACGGCTGGGCGCGCCCGGAGACCATCCCTTCGAGCGACGCGGGGGCGAGGTGGGCGATCGCGACCGGCCGGCCGGGCCAGCGGGCTGCTAGCGCGGATGCCACCTCCTGGGCCTCCTCGAGCGCCGCGCGCTTGCGCGTCACAACGAACCCGTCCGCCCGGCCGAGCGCGCCCGCCGTCTCACGCCACGGTCCGGCGGGCAGCAGCCAACGCACCTGACGCGTGTTCTCGGTACTCACGAGCGCCAGGTTCAGGTCCCGGGCCACGCCCCGGGTTTGGAACGCGTCGTCGAGCACGATCACGTCAGCGCCCGCCGCGAGGGCCCGCCCCGCGCCGGCGACGCGATCGGGGTCCGCGACGACGACGGCGCCGGGGACGAGCCGTTCGTGGACCTTCGGCTCGTCGCCGCCGTACCCGCGCAGCAGCACGGCCGGCGTCCGCCCGCGGCCGGCGTAGAACCCGGCGATCCACGCGGCGACCGGCGTCTTCCCGGCCCCGCCGACGGCTCGGTTCCCCACCGCCACCGTGGGCAGCGGCAGCCGCCTGGCCGCGAGCACCCCCGCGCGGTACAGCGCGTTGCGCACCGCCATCACCACGGCGTAAACCGCCGACAGCGGGAGCAACATAACGCGCACCAGCCGTGCCGCCGGCGACCGGCTGCGCCACAGGAAGCGGACCGCCCGATGCAGCGAGCCCTCGCGCATCATCTGTGCGTCACCTCGTGCAGGGCGCGACCGACCGCCGCCTGCGCCGTGCGCAGTCCCTCCTTGCCTGCGCCCACGTCGAGCGGCGGGCCGTAGGCGATCTCGACCGTCGCGAACGGCTTCGGAATGCACAGCCGGTCCCACGAGCGCAGGTACCACGCCCGCGAGGCCCGCGCGCCAATCGGCAGCAGCGGCGCCCCAGCGTGCTGCGCCGCCGCGATCGCCCCCAGCTGGACCTGCTCGGCTGGGCCGCGCGGCCCGTCGGGCGTGATCGCCACGACGGCGCCGCCTTGCAGTGCCCGGACGATGCCCAGGAGCCCGACGCCACCGCCGCGCTTTGAAGATCCGCGGACAGAGCGGTATCCCCACCGCTCTCCCAGGTCGACGAGGTAGCCGCCGTCCCGGTGGCGGCTGACGAGTAGGACGATGCCCTCATCGCGGTGCAGCGAGAGCAGCGGGAGAATGCGGCTGTGCCACAGCACGAAAATGAAGGGACGGCGGGCGGCCCGCAGCGCGTCGAAATGCTCCCGGCCGCGCAGCCGGACGCGCCAAGTGGCGGCCAGCGCCCGCACCAGGAACGTCCCGACGGCCGCCACCACCGGCTCGGCCCAGCGCAGCTTCACCCCAGCAGCCCCGCCGCGAGATCCGCGACGCGGGACGCCGCGCCCGGCGTCCCCAGCCGCTCACGCACGAGGGCAAGCGCCGCGCGCTGGCGCCGCGCGGGCGGCGAATCCGTGTCGACCAGCGGCAGCACCGCCTCCGCCAGCGCGCGCGGGCTCGCGCGGCCCTGGAGGAATTCGGGACACACGCCCGCTCCCGCCACCAAGTTCACCAGTCCGACCCACGGCACCTGCAGCACGCGCTGGGCGATGAAACTGGAGAGCGGATGTAACCGATAGGCGATGACCATGGGGACATCCGCCAGCGCCGCCTCCAGCGTCGTCGTCCCCGATTTGCACACCCCCGCGTCGGCCGCGGCGAAGACGAGCGCGGGGTCGCCCTGCGCGACGTGAACCGGTCCCGGATCCGGATACGCCGCGCCCGGCGTCCCGGCCGCCACGACCTGCACGTCGGGACGCACGGCCACGACGCGCGCCGCCGCACCGCGAAACGCGGGCCAGAGCCGCCGCACCTCCTGCGCCCGGCTCCCCGGAAACAGGGCCAGCGTGGGGCGGGCGGGATCGAGCCCGAGCCGGCAGCGCGCTTCGTCGCGCCGCAGCAGCGCCGGCCGGTCCTTGAGCGGATGCCCGACGAACGTGGTCGCCACGCCGCGCTCGCGAAAGAACTGCTCCTCGAACGGGAGGATGACGGCGAGGTGCTTGACGCTGGCGGCGAGGCGCTTCACGCGACCCGCTCCCCACGCCCACAGCTGCGGGGCGATGTAATAGAGGACGGGGACGCCCGCCGCCCTGGCCGCGGCGGCGAGCCGCAGGTGGTAGCCGGGGTAGTCGATGAGAATCACGAGGTCGTACCGGCCCGCGCGCAGGGAGGCGCGGGTGCGGCGGAACAGCGCATAATGGGCGGGGATCTTGGCGATGGCTTCCACGAAGCCAACCACGGAGAACTGCTCCATGCGGTCGAGCACCACGGCGCCGGCCGCCGCCATCAGCGGACCTCCAAACGCCTCGAGCATGGCGCCGGGGAGACGGCGCTGCAGCGCCGCCACCACCGGAGCGCCGTGCGCGTCTCCCGACGGTTCGCCCGCCGAGAGATAGATCCGGGGCGCCGCCGTCACGGCCGGGCGACGGCGAGCGGCGAGGCCTGGATCGCGTCGGCGACACGCCAGGCCAGGGCCAGGGCGCGCACGCCCGCCGCGCCGGAGACGACGACCTCGCCGTCGCCGCGGACCGCCCCCACGAAGCTCTCGAGCTCCAGCCGCAGCGGCTCGGCTTCCGGGGCCTCGAGTTTCACGTGTTCGACGATGTCTTCCATCTTCGAGGCGCCGAGACCCTGCCATCCCGATTTCAAGCGATAGTAGTGCCCGCCGCCCTGGGCGAGGTCGAGGGAGAAGTACCCCGTCTGCTGGAAGATGCGCAGCTTGCGGGTCCGGTCCCGCGAGATGCGGCTCGCGGTCACGAGCGCCACCGCCCCGTTCGCGAACTCGACCCGCGCGTTCGCGATGTCCACGTGCGGCGACAGCACCGGCACGCCGGTGGCGCGGACCTCGGTGACGTCGGAGCGCACCAGCTCCAACACGAGATCCAGGTCGTGAATCATCAGGTCCAGGATGACGGCGACGTCGGTGCCACGGGGCTGGAAGGGAGCGAGCCGCTCGGTCTGGAAGAAGCGCGGCTCGTCCAGGTACGGTGCCGCGGCCCGGACCGCGCGGTTGAAGCGCTCCACGTGACCGACCTGGAGCAGGACGCCCGTCTCGGCGGCCTTGGCGACGAGCGCCTCGGCCCCCTCGAGGCTGTCGGCCAGCGGCTTCTCGATCAGCGCGTGGCGCCCGCGGCCGAGGATCTCCAGCCCGACGCTGGTGTGGGCCGGCGTCGGCACGGCGACCGACACGGCGTCCACCGCTTCAACCAGCGCCCCGAGCGAGGGGAAGGCGACGGTCTCCAGCTCCCGGGCCACCTCCGCCGCCCGGGCCGGGTTGATGTCGAAGATGCCGACGAGTGCCGCGTCCGGGACCGCCCGCAACAGCCGCGCGTGGTGGTAGCCAAGGGCGCCGGTGCCGACCACGCCGATCCGCACCGGCCGCCCCCCCTTCACACCATCACCCCACGCTGCGAGGCCTCGATGAAGCCCAGGAACTTCTCCACTTCCGGCACCTGCGGGAGCTCCATGCGGGCCCGGGCGATGCCCTGGCTGACGGTCAACTCGGAGTTGAACAACAGGCGATAGGCGCGTTTCAGAGCGAGCTTGACGTCGGGCGAGAAGGCGGCGCGCTGCAGGCCGACCGAGTTCAGACCGTACAGGTGCACCGGGTTGCCCACCGCCTTCGTGAACGGCGGGACGTCCTGGTTGACACGCGAGCCGCCGCCGACGAACGCGTACGTCCCGATGCGCACGAACTGGTGGATCGGCACGAGTCCACTGACGATGGCGCGGTCTTCGACCGTCACGTGCCCGGCCATTTGGATGCCGTTCGCCAGAATGACGTCGTTGCCGATTACACAGTCGTGGGCGATGTGCACGTAGGTCATGATGAAGCAGCGCTGCCCGATGGCGGTCTTGCCGGTGGCCGTCGTGCCGCGGTTGATCGTGCAGTACTCGCGGATGATCGTGCCGTCACCGATCTCGACCCAGGTCTCCTCGCCTTTGTACTTGAGGTCCTGCGGGTCGTTACCGATGATCGTCCCGTACCCCACCTTCACGCCGGCCCCGATCCGGGTGTTGCGCTCGATGACGACGTGGGCGGCAATGCTGGTCCGCTCGCCCACGGTGACGTGCGGGCCGACGATCGCGTAGGGCCCGACCGCCACATCGGCGCCGAGGTGGGCCGTGGGGTCGACGATCGCGGTACGGTGGATCATCGATCGGTCACGATGGCCGCCATCTCGGCCTCCGCTACGACCTGCCCGTCCACGTAGGCCACCCCTTTCATCCGGCAGGTGCGCCCGCGGAACTGGAGCATCTCCAGCTCGAAGCGGATCTGGTCGCCCGGCAGCACGGGGCGGCGGAACTTCACGTTGTCCAGCGACATGAAGTAGACGACCTTGTCCGTGATGTCCTGATCGACGAAGTGGCTCATCAGGAGCATCCCGCCGACCTGCGCCATCGCCTCGATGATCAGCACGCCCGGCATGATCGGGTGCCCGGGGAAGTGACCCTGGAAGAACGACTCGTTGATCGTGACGTTCTTGATCCCGACGATCCGCTGGTTGCCTTCGACCTCAATGATCCGGTCCACGAGCAGGAACGGGTAGCGGTGCGGCAGGATGTCCATGATCCGGCCGATGTCCATCGCCGGCCGGCCGGTGCGCTTGGCGGCCCGCTCCAGCGCGCGCGCCAGGGCCACGTTCCCCGTGTGGCTCGGCCGGGTGGCGATGACGTGGGCGCGGATGCGGGCGCCGGTGAGCGCCAGGTCCCCGACGATGTCGGCCGCCTTGTGGCGCACGAACTCGTCGGGCCAGCGTAGCCGGCCGCCGTTGGCCAGCCCTCCGCCGCGGTCGTCGAGGACGATCGCGTTGGAGGCGCTGGCGCCCTTGATCAACCCTTTGGCCCGCAGCGCGTCCACCTCTCCGGTGAACCCGAAGGTGCGCGCCGGCGCGAGCTCCTGCGCGAACGCGTCGGCGGTCACTTCGAAGGTCCCCGCCTGCCGCCCGATCAGCGGGTGCGGGAATTCAATGGTCACCGTGAGGCGGAACGATTTCGAGGGCGCCACGATATAGGACGAGTCGCCCTCGGTCACCGTAAACGGGGCCTGCACGGTGAGCACCGTGGGCTGCCCGCCGACGTCCACCGGCGCCGCCTGGCGCAGGGCGTCGAAGTACGGTTGCACGCTCCCGTCCAGGATCGGCGGCTCGGGGCCGCTCAGCTCGACGGTGAGGTCGTCGATCTCGTGGGCCGCGACCGCGGCGAGCAGGTGCTCGACGGTGTGGATGGTCGCGTCCCCGCGCCCGATCGCCGTGCGCCGCTCGAGGGCCTCGACTTCCGTGAGCCGCGCCGGGATCTCCGGCTTGCCGCTCAAGTCCACGCGGCGGAAGCGGATCCCTTCCCCCGCCGCGGCGGGCAGGAATTTCGCGACGGTCTCGGCCCCCGTGTGCAGGCCGGTGCCCGACACGGACGCCGTCTTCTGGATGGATCGTCTACCGTTGGGCGGCATCGGGGTGTTTGGCGACGAGCGCCTCGAGGTCGTTGATGATGTCGGCCAGGCGGTACAAGGTCGCCTGCGCCCGCAACAACTCCCGGTGGTTGCGCGCCGGAAAGCCCGACACGGTCGCGCCGGCGGGAACGTCTCCGATCAGGCCCGCCTGCACCAGCACCCGCGCTCCGCGCCCCACCGTCAAATGATCCGACACACCCGACTGCCCCGCCAGGATCACGTCGTCCTCGATGCGGGAGCTTCCCGCGACGCCGACGAGCGCCATGATGAGACAGCGCGCGCCGATGCGGACGTTGTGCGCGATGTGGACGAGGTTGTCGATCTTGGTACCCGGGCCGATCACCGTGTCGTCCACACTGCCGCGGTCCACGCAGCTGTTCGCCCCGATCTCCACGTCGTCGCCCACGAGGCAGCGGCCGACGTGCGGGATCTTGCGGTGACCCGACCCGTTACGGCCGGGCACGTAGCCGAACCCGTCGCTGCCGAGCCGCACGCCCGCGTGCAGAATGACGCGGTGGCCGATCTCGGTCCCGGGGTAGCAGACGACGTTCGGGTACAGCTCCACCTCGTCGCCCACGACCACGCCATCGCCGAGCACGCAGCCGCCGCCGAGCCGGACGTTGCGGCCGAGGCGGACGCCGCGCCCCAGGACCACGTGCGGCCCGATCGCGACCGGGTCCTCCCACCTGGTGCCCCGGCCGACGACGGCGGTGGGATGCACGCCCGGCTCCCAGACGGCCTGGGGGTAGAGCACCGGCAGGATGGCGAGCAGGGCCACCTGGGGGTCCGCCACCACGACGCGGACCGCGGGCCCGGCGGTCTCCGCGGCGAATTCCTCCCGCAGCAGCACCACCGAGGCCGTCGAGCGCCGAAAGTAGGGGAGATAGCGGGCCGCGGCAAGAAACGCGAGGTCGCCCGGCTCGGCGCGCTCGAGCGGGGCGACCCGGGTGACGCGGGTCTCGGCCGGCCCCACCAGGCGGCCACCCGTCAGGGCCGCGATTTCGCCCGCGGACAGGGCGTGGGCGGCCGGGGGAGGGGCGGCCACGGCGCCGGCGGGCTCCCTACTGCGCCTGTGACAGGCGCTGCAGCACGCGGGCGGTGATGTTCAGCGCGGGATCCGCC
>WNGD01009772.1_pt1 | contig 22647 bp, 14 predicted proteins | sample 5400671 | NCBI WGS metagenome assembly WNGD01 (sample SAMN13153369, study PRJNA577476) | soil metagenome | isolation source: 40 cm soil or saprolite under grassland replicate 2 | place: USA:California | collected 2016-06-15
TGTCGGTCTCCGCCGCGAAGCGCAGGATCATCTCTTTTCCCTGGGGATTGCTCACGACGCGCTTCAGGATCCCGTCCAGGATGAAGAACTGCTCCATGCTCGTGCTGCCTTGGCGCACCAGCGGCTCGCCCTTCCTGTATTCCGCGACCTCCAGCAGCGGCTCCAGATCGTTCCAGGCGGACGCCGGCATTTCGCGCAGGATCAGGTTCTGCTTGAGCTGCAGGCGAATCGTATTGCGCTGGGGGTGGCTGAGGATGGCCGACACGGCGGGGGTGCGAACGGTGAGCGGGCAATTAAGCGGGAATTATTGATCGCAGTCAAGGTTGAACTTCGTCAGCAATTTTAGACTCTTGAGTCGATTTTTGCCCCTCGCCCGAGCTGTGGGCGGAAGGGCTGCACGCAAGGAGACCACCATGGGAACAGCCGAGCCGCAAGTCGCGTCCGGTCAGATCCTCGCCAATGCGCAACCGCAAGAGATGACCGACGGTTTCCAATTGGTCATCGATGCCCTCAAGCTCAATGGCCTCGACACGATCTACGGCCTGCCCGGGATCCCGATCACCGACCTGACGCGCCGCGCGCAGGCCGCGGGCATGCGGGTGCTCTCGTTCCGCCACGAGCAGAACGCGGGCTATGCGGCGTCGATCGCGGGCTTCCTGACGCGGAAGCCGGGTATCTGCCTCACGGTGTCCGCTCCGGGGTTCCTCAACGGGCTGAACGCGCTCGCCCACGCCACGGTCAACTGCTTCCCGATGATCCTTATCAGCGGGTCGAGCGAACGCGAGATCGTGGATCTCCAACAAGGCGACTACGAGGAGATGGACCAGCTCGCCGTCGCGAAACCGGTCGCCAAGGCCGCCTTCCGCGTGCTGCACGCCGAGGACATCGGCGTGGGCATCGCGCGCGCCATTCGCGCCGCCGTCTCCGGCCGCCCGGGCGGCGTCTACCTCGACCTGCCCGCCAAGCTCTTCGCGCAGAGCATCGACGCCGCGGCCGGGAAGAGCTCGTTGATCAAGGTGGTGGACCCCGCGCCGCGGCAGATCCCGGCGCCGGAGGCCGTGAGGCGCGCGGTGGACCTGCTCAAGAGCGCGAAGAAGCCGCTGATCATCCTCGGCAAGGGTGCGGCTTATTCGCATGCCGATGCCGACATCCGTGCGCTCGTCGAGAAGACCGGGATTCCCTATCTGCCCATGTCGATGGCGAAGGGCCTGCTGCCCGATACACACGAGCAGTGCGCGTCGGCTGCGCGCTCCTTCGTGCTGCCCGAGGCGGACGTGGTGATGCTGGTCGGCGCGCGCCTGAACTGGCTGCTCTCGCACGGCAAGGGCAAGACCTGGGGCGGCAAGGGGCACAAGGACTGGGGCGGCCAGAAGTTCATCCAGGTCGACATCTCGCCGCAGGAGATGGACAGCAACGTGCGCATCGACGCCCCGGTGGTCGGGGACATCGGTTCCTGCGTGTCCGCGCTGCTCACAGCCATCGGCTCGGGCTGGCCCGAGCCGTCGGCGGACTGGATCGGCGCGATCACCGAGCGCAAGACCAAGAACGTCGCCAAGATGGCCGAGACGCTGGCGAAGAACCCGTCGCCGATGAATTTCCACAGCGCGCTCGCCGTGGTGCGCGACATCGTCAAAGCCAACCCGGACGCGATGTTCGTCAACGAGGGCGCGAACGCGCTCGACTTCACGCGCAGCATCGTCGACATGTACAAGCCCCGGAAGCGCATCGACGTCGGCACCTGGGGCATCATGGGCGTCGGCATGGGCTACTGCGTCGCCGCCGCTGTGGTCACGAAGCAGCAGGTGATCGCGATCGAGGGCGACAGCGCCTTCGGCTTCTCCGGCATGGAAGTCGAGACAATCTGCCGCTACAACTTGCCGGTCTGCGTGGTGGTTTTCAATAACAACGGCGTCTACCGCGGCACGGACGTCAATCCGACCGGCGGCCCCGATGTGGCACCCACGGTGTTCGTCAAGGGTGCGCGCTACGACAAGCTGATCGAGGCCTTCGGTGGCGTCGGGGTGCACGCCACGACCCCGGCCGAGCTGCGCGAGGCCATGGGGGAAGCCATCCGCTCGCGCAAGCCCACGCTCATCAATGCCGTGATCGATGAGACCGCCGGCACCGAAAGCGGTCGCATCACGAGCCTGAATCCGAGCGCAAAAAGGAAATAGCGGCAGAAGTATCGGAGATCAGAATGGAAGCTTTAAAAGGCGTACGCATCCTCGACATGACCCACGTGCAGGCCGGCCCAACCTGCTCGCAGCTCCTCGCCTGGATGGGGGCCGACGTGATCAAGTTCGAGAATCCGCAAGGGGACGCGACGCGCGGCCAGCTGCGCGACGTGCCGAACGCCGACTCGCTCTACTTCACGATGCTCAACTGCAACAAGCGCTCGATCACCGTCAACATGAAGAGCGCCGAGGGCAAGCAAGTGTTCGTCGATCTCCTGAAGAAGAGTCACATCGTCATGGAGAACTTCGGCCCCGGCGTGCTCGATCGCTTCGGCTTCAGCTGGGAGAAGATCCACGAGATCAATCCCAAGATCGTGATGGGATCGATCAAGGGTTTCGGCTCGAGCGGGCCTTACGCCGACTTCAAAGCCTACGAGAACGTCGCGCAGGCGATGGGCGGCGCGATGAGCACGACGGGGGTCCCCGACGGCCCGCCCTTCGTTACCGGCGCGCAGATCGGCGACTCGGGCACGGGCCTGCACCTCGCGATCGGTCTGCTGGCCGCGCTCAGGCAGGCCGACCGAACGGGCAAAGGGCAGTACGTCGAGGTGGCGATGATGGACGGCGTCATGAACCTATGCCGCGTGAAATTCCGCGACCATCAGCGCCTCACGCGCGGCGATATGCCCGAATACTCGGTCCCGACTTACCAGGGCATGGGCGAAGTGCCGCGCGCCGGCAACGACTCGGGCGGTGGACAGCTCGGCAACGCCATCCATTGCAAGCCGCACGGGGCGAACGACTGGCTCTATATCGTCGTGCAGGAAGCGGTCTGGGAGCCACTTGCGAAGCGCATCGGGCCGGACCTCGGCATCCCGGACCTCGCCACCGACGCGCGCTTCGCGACCATCGGCGAGCGGCGCAAGAACCAGCAGCTCATGTGGACGCTCATCAACAAGTTTGCGGAGAAACACACCAAGCGCGAGCTCATGGCGATCCTGAACCCGCTCGACGTGCCCTGCGGACCGATCATGAGCACGCAGGACCTCGCAAACGACGAGCACGTTCACGGCCGCGACATGTGGGTCGAGCTCGATCATCCGCAGCGGGGCAAGTGGTGGAACGTCGGCATGCCGATCAAGCTCTCCGCCTCCCCGGCGGTGATCAAGCGCAGCCCGACGCTCGGTGAGCACACCGAAGAGGTCCTGAAGGAAGTCCTCTGCTACGACCAGGCGCGAATCAATTCCCTGAGGAGCGCCGGCGCGTTCTCGGTGCCGCCGAAGAAAGCGGCGTAGCCGTGAAAATAGCCATCATCGGCCAGCAGGACTTCGGAAAAGCGGTGCTCGAAGCGTTTCTCGCCCGCGGCGACGAGGTCGCCGGGGTGTTCTGCGCGCCCGAGAAGGAGGGAGCGAAGGCCGATCCGCTCAAGGCGGCGGCGCAGGAAAAAGGCCTCAAGATCTTCCAGTTCCAGTCGCTGCGCGACAAGGAAGCACTCGATGCGATGCGCACGCTCAACGCCGACATCGGCATCATGGCCTTCGTGCTGCAGTTCGCGCCGCAGGAGTTCGTGAGGATCCCGAAGAAGGGCACGATCCAGTACCACCCGTCGCTCTTGCCGAAATACCGGGGCCCCAGCTCGATCAATTGGCCGATCATACGCGGCGACGCCAAGACCGGCCTCTCGATCTTCCGGCCAACCGACGGACTGGACGAAGGCCCGATAATCCTGCAAAAGGAGACGCCGCTCGGCCCGGATGACACGCTCGGCAGCGTCTATTTCGACCGCCTGTTCCCGATGGGAGTCGCGGCGATGCTCGACGCGGCTGACTTGGTGATGTCGGGCAAGCACCGCGAAGCGGTTCAAGACGAAGCCCGCGCGAGCTACGAAGGCTGGTGCCGCGCCGCCGAGGCGAAAATCAACTGGGCGACGCATGTCGATTTCACCTACAACCTCATACGCGGCTGCAATCCCGCCCCCGGCGCCTGGACTACTTTGAACGGAAAGAAACTGCAGATCTTCGACAGCCGCAAACATGTGTTCCGCACTTTCGGCGCGGTAAAAGGCAAGATCGGCGAGATTTCCGAAATCAGCGCGGCGAGTTTCTTCGTGACCGCTCAGGGAGGACGAATCGAGGTCCTCAAGGCAAAGCACGAAGACGGCAAAAAAGTATCCGCGGCCGAACTCGTAGCTCAGAACGGCCTCACTCCGGGCGCCGTGCTCGGAAGCTGACTCGCGCCTGAGCGGTCGCTGCTCGCGGCGCGACGTTTCGTCGCGTTTTCCCTTGCGGTTGTCGCTGCCGAAGGGAAATTTGACTGCCTCCACCTTTCACTGTAAAAATGTGCCCTAGAGCATTGTTTATTCAGTAACTTAGCCCTCCTCAAAGGTGGTTGGCGTAAAATGCGTGAGCACTCGGGACGCATCCCCTCGTTGAACAACAATAAGAATAAACGGGAGAGGCAATGACCAAAGCGGGCTTCTGGAAAAGAGACTGGTTTCTCTGCCTGGGGGTGTCGCTCGTTCTGCTCGTGGCCGGCGGGATCCCGCTGATCGAGGCCCTTGAGCGCTACGCCTACGACTGGGGCGTTCGGGCCTCGGCGCGGACCCCGTCGGACAAGATTTCCGTGATCGCGATCGACAAGCGAAGCATCGACAATATCGGTCGCTGGCCGTGGTCGCGCGAGATCCATGCAAGGATGATCGAACGCCTCGCGGACGCGAAGGCCAAAGTCATCGGCTATACGGTTTTTTTCTCTGAACCACAGCTCGATCCGGGCCTGGCCTATGTCAACAGGCTTCTCGGGGCCTACCAGCGGCTCGTGCCGGTGAGCGCGGATCCGAGCGCGCCGCCCCGCGGCGTATCGCCCGAGCTGCTTCAAATCGGCGCGACGCTGCAGGAAGCCGAGAGCGCACTCAACACCGACAGGAAGCTCGCCGAGAGTTTGGCCAAGGCGGGCAACGTGGTACTGCCTCTGCTGTTCACATTCGGTGAGCCGCGTGGCAAGCCCGACAAGCCTCTTCCCGAATTCGTGCGCAAGAACGCCCTCTCGATCCAGGGCGGCAGTGGCGATCTACCGCTCTTCACCAGCGCCGTCGAAGTCCCGATTGTGGACAGTTTGGGCGCCGCCGCGGCCGCGGTGGGGCATTTGAACTCGGTGCCCGACGTTGACGGGGCGATCCGCACCGAAGCGCTCGCCATCACCTACTACGATGAATACTATCCGTCGTTGGCGGTCATGATGGTCGCAAGGAGCCTCAATCTGACCGCCAAGGACATCAAGATCCGTCCCGGCGAAGCGCTGCAGATCGGCAACTTCCGCGTGAGCGCGGATCCGACGATGCAGATGTTCACGTATTTCTACAAGGATCGCGACGGCAGGCCGGCCATTCAGGAGGACTCGTTCTACGACGTGGCGAGCGGCAAGATCCCGCTGGAAAAATACCGCGACAAGATCGTGCTGATCGGACCGACGGCTGCCGGGGTCGGCAGCATATTCGTGACGCCGGTGAATCCGGCCATGCCGGCTGTCGAGCTTCAGGCGCATACGGTCTCGTCGCTCCTGCAGGGGCATTTTTTCGTCGCGCCGACCTGGGGTTGGGTCGTCGAAAGGCTGGTGTATCTGGCGATCGCCGTCTATCTGATCGCGCTGTTGCCGAGATTGTCCGCCGGTCTCGGCGCCGCGGTCAGCGCTGGTGTCGCTGCGCTCCTGCTCGCGACGCACTTTGTGCTCATGACCGGCCAGGGCTTGTGGCTGCAATTCATGCTGCCGCTCACTCTCCTGGTCGTAGGCCACGTCCTGCTCGTGACCAAGCGCTTCGTCGTCACCGAGCGCGGCAAGCAGAAATCCGACGAGAGCTCCGCGGAGTCGAACCGCATGCTCGGGATCGCCTACCAGGCGCAAGGGCAGCTCGACCTCGCCTGGGACAAGTTCCGCCAAGTGCCGATGTCCGACGCGGTGCTGGACAACCTGTACAACCTAGCCCTCGACTTCGAGCGCAAGCGCCAGTTCAACAAGGCCGAATCCGTATTCCGCTACATGGCCGACTACAACCCGAAGTTCCGCGACCTCGAAGCGAGGTTGTCGCGCGCCAGGCAGATGTCGGAAACCCTTGTTCTCGGTGGCGCGCAGACCCACCCCGGCGGGACCCTCGCGCTCGGCGGGGGCGCCGAGAAGCCGATGCTCGGTCGCTACCGAGTGGAAAAGGAGCTCGGCAAGGGCGCAATGGGTACCGTGTATCTCGGCAAGGATCCGAAGATCGGACGTGTCGTGGCGATCAAGACCATGGCGCTTGCCCAGGAATTCGAGGCGGACGAGCTCGTCGAGGTCAAGGAGCGCTTTTTTCGCGAAGCCGAGACCGCGGGGCGTCTGAGCCACCCGAACATCGTGACCATCTTCGACGCCGGCGAAGAGCACGACCTGTGCTACATCGCGATGGAACTCCTGAAGGGTCAGGATCTGGTTCCGTTCACCAAACCAGGCAGCACCCTCTCGCCCGACAAGGTCATCTCGATCGTGGCGAGGGTGGCCGACGCGCTCGGCTACGCGCACAGGCAGAACGTGGTGCACCGAGACGTGAAGCCGGCCAACGTCATGTACGAGCCTCAAAGCGACACCGTCAAGGTGACCGATTTCGGAATTGCCCGCATCACGGATTCGTCCAAGACCAAAACCGGGATGGTGCTCGGTACGCCGTCCTACATGTCGCCGGAACAGCTCCAGGGCAAGAAGATCGACGGGCGCAGCGATCTGTTCTCGCTGGCGGTAAGTCTGTATCAGCTTGTTTGCGGCAAACTACCCTTCGAGGGAGATTCGATGGCGCAACTCATGTACAGGATCGCCAATGAACATGCGCCGGATATCCTGCAGTACCACCCGACCCTGCCGCCGGCTCTGGTCGCCTTCCTGGACAAGGCGATGGCCAAGGACGCGGGCGAGCGTTACCAGACGGGCGAGGAATTCGCGGGTGCGTTGCGAGCTACTGTGGGCGGTCCTTCCGCTGCGGCGGTCGGCGCCGGCGTCGACATCAGCCTGTGACTGTCGTCGAAACATCATGACCTTGTCGGGAGCGCTCGAAGTCGCGAGCTGTACCGATCCCGGAATGGTCAGGTCCCATAACGAGGACTCGATCGCGTCGGACGGAAACCAAGGCCTCGTCGTGCTGGCCGACGGCATGGGGGGATATAACGCGGGCGAGGTCGCAAGCGGCATGGCCACGACGGTGATCATTACCGAGCTGCAGCAGTTGCTGGAGAAGAGAGTTCCATACGAGATCGACGCACACAGCGGCCAGCTCGTCGCGCATCAGCTGCTGCACGAACAGATCGCCAAAGCGAACACGTCGATCTACCAGGCCGCGCAGAGCCAGCCTCAGTATGCCGGCATGGGGACGACCCTGGTCGTCGCCCTGTTCTACGACAACAAGATGACCGTCGCGCACATCGGGGATTCGCGGCTGTACCGGCTGCGCGGCGGTGAGCTCCGGCAGGTGACCAAGGATCATTCGCTTCTCCAGGAGCAGATCGACAGCGGCGTGATCACACCGCAACAGGCCCGGCAGTCGCAGAACAAGAATCTGGTTACGCGCGCGCTCGGTATCGATCCGATCGTCGAAGCGGAGATCCACGACTACGAGACGCAGCCGGAAGACATTTATCTGCTCTGTTCGGACGGCCTTTGTGATATGGTGAGCGACGACGACATCGGCCTGGCGCTGCAGACGCTCAGCTCCAACTTGAAATTATGTGCGCAGCACCTAGTGCAAACGGCCAATGACAACGGGGGCCGAGACAATATTTCTGTGATACTGGTCCGAGTGCTGCGCGACTACCCCGCGCCGCGCAGCATCGTGGGCAAGATGATGAGCTGGTTCAAATAGCTTGAAAATAGTTTGAGCAGAGGGATACTGCTATGGCGAAGCTGATACTCAGTATGGACGGCCTGGTCCTCAAGGAAATTGCCCTGACCAAGGAACGTACCACCATCGGCCGCAAGCCGCACAACGACATCCAGATCGATAACCTCGCAGTCAGCGGGGAACATGCAGTCATCGTCACTATCCTGCAGGACTCGTTTCTCGAGGATCTCGGCAGCACCAACGGCACCGTGGTCAACGGCCAGCCGATCAAGAAGCACTTCCTGCAGAACAACGATATCATCGAGCTTGGCAAATACAAACTGAAGTACGTGAACGAAGCCGTGGCGGGGCAAGCCAAGGCGGCGGATTTCGAAAAGACCATGGTGCTTCGCCCCGGCTCGATGAAGACCGCTACTCCCGCGCCTGCCCCCCTCGCCGCTGCTGCGGCTCCCGTGGCGGCAGCGGCTGCGGCAGGCGCAAGAAATTTCAGCGACAGCGTCGCGGGCCAGAGTGCGACTGCCGCGCCCGTCGCGCCGCCCAAGCTGGCGGCCGCGCCTCAAAAAAATGCCGCGCTGCAGCTTCTCTCCGGTGCCAACGCCGGCAAGGAGCTCGATCTCACCAAGCCGCTCACGACGCTCGGCAAACCCGGCGTCCAGGTGGCCGTCATCACGCGCCGGCCCCAGGGCTTCTTTATCACTCACGTGGAGGGGGCAAGCTTTCCGGTCGTGAACGGCAAGACCCTCGACGCCCAGGCGCACTCTTTGAACGACCATGGCCTGCTGGTAGTTCTGGTATTCGTAGGCCATGTCGTAGGAAATGCCTACAAGAGCTACCGCATCGGCTTCATCAATCAGCTCGACAACATCATCTACGATTACCGGCTTCGGCTGACCATGCCGCGTACGCCCGATGATCGCATCGTCATCCTCGATATCGACGAGCGCAGCCTGGATTCCCGCGCGCTCGGTCGCTGGCCCTGGGGCCGCGACAAGATCGTTGCCCTGCTGCAAAAGCTCTTCGATAAATACGGCGTGCTCATAGTCGGCTTGGACGTCGTGTTTGCCGAGCCCGACGAGAGCTCAGGCCTGCCGGTGCTCGAGAAACTGGCCAGGACCCGGCTGAAGGACGTGGGGCCGTTCCAGTCGGCCCTGAAGGAATTGCGCCCGGAGCTCGACTACGACGCGAGATTCGCGAATTTTCTCCACGGCCGCCCGGTGGTTCTCGGCTACTACTTCAATAGCGACGAAAATGCGGTAGAAAACGGATCCCTTCCGGAGCCCATTTTCCCGCCGGGCACCTTTGCCGGCAGGAAAATCGACTTCTTCGAATGGAAAGGCTACGGTGCCAACCTGTCGGCCCTTGCCAACGTAGCCAACGCCGGACATTTCAACTCACGCGCGGACGATGATGGCGTGACGCGGCGCGTGCCGATGCTCGCGCAATATCCGTATCGCAACGGCAGCTACTACGAAGCCCTGTCGCTTGCGGTAGTGCGCCTGTATCTGGGCCTGAAGGAAGCAGCTCGCGACAAGATCGCTACGGTGACCTTACCCAAGGTAATCCCGGGAATCGCGCCGGACCGCTTCATCTCCAAAACCTACACCGGCCTGGAGTGGCTCGAAGTCGGGCCTCTCAGAATCCCGGTAGACGATGAAGTCACCACGCTGGTTCCTTATCGCGGTCCAAGAGGCAGCTTTCCCTATATTTCGTTTGCCGATATCTGGTCGGACAACGTGCCGGTGGAAATGCTGAAGGGAAAGATCGCCTTGATCGGTGCTTCGGCGCCCGGCCTGTTCGATCTCCGCTCGACTCCGGTGGGCGAGGGCGACGCCGCCCCTGGGGTCAAGAAGGAAGGCAACGTCTATCCCGGGGTCGAGATTCACGCCAACCTCATCGCCGGGATGCTCGACGGCAAACTGAAGCACAAACCGCCTTACATGCTCGGAGCGGAGCTGTTGCTGCTCGTCATCGGCGGTATCGTGCTTACCTTGCTCATCCCGATGCTGGCGCCGCTTTGGGCCACCGTGGTCACGGTGACCGGGATGGCGCTCATCACGCTGCTGGACTTGTGGTTGTGGTCCTTTGCAGACTTGGTGCTGCCGCTTGCCGCCTCGGTGCTCATGACAGTGACCCTGTACACGGTCAACATGGCTTACGGATACTTCGTCGAGACGCGCTCGAAACGCCAGCTCGCGGAGCTTTTCGGGCAATATGTGCCTCCCGAGCTCGTGGGCATCATGGCGGAGGACCCCGAGCAGTACACCATGGCCCCGAAGAGTGCCGACCTCACGATACTATTTTCCGATGTGCGCGGCTTCACCAGCATATCGGAGGCACTCAGTCCCGAGCACCTGCGCGAATACATCAACGAGTACCTCACGGACATGAGCAATATCATCCGGGGCAAGTACCGCGGCACGCTCGACAAGTACATCGGCGACGCGATCATGGCTTTCTGGAATGCTCCGGTGGAAGACAAGGATCACCCGCGCAACGGCGTTCTTGCGGCACTGGAGATGCTGCGCGAGTGCGATAAGCTGAATAAAAAATTCACCGCGCGCGGCTGGCCGAACCTCAAAATCGGCATCGGCGTCAACTCTGGAAACGTGCGGGTTGGGGACATGGGATCGAGACAACGCATGGCGTACACCGCCATGGGAGATGCCGTAAACGTCGCTTCCCGGCTGGAAGGACGCACCAAGTACTACGGCGTGGGGATACTCGTCGGGGAGAGGACCCGGGCGCTTGTGAAGGACGTGGTTTTCAAGGAGATCGACAAGATCAAGGTCAAGGGCAAGGACGAGGCAATCACGATCTACGAGCCAATGGGCCTGGAGGCCGAGGTCGAGAAAAAGGTTCTGGACGAGCTCAAGCTCTGGCACCATACGATCAGGTCTTACCGTTCCCGGCAGTGGGATCAGGTGGAAGTGAGCCTCCTAAACCTGCAGCGCATGAACCCCGGGTGCGCTCTCTACGAGTTGTACGCGAAGGAAGTGGCCGGAAAGCGCCGAAGCCCGCCGCCACCCGAATGGACCGGCGTGACCGTGTTCGACGAGAAATAGCGATGGGCCCCGTTCCATGAAGCTGCGAATCCTGGGGTGCAGCGGCGGGATAGGAGGCCGGCACTTGCGCACCACGTCGATGCTGCTCGACAACGACATTCTCATCGACGCCGGGACGGGGGTCATCGACCTTTCGCTCACCGAGCTCTCTCTCATCGATCACATCTTTCTCACGCACTCGCACCTCGATCACGTCGCGAGCATTCCGTTCATGGTCGATACTGTCGGAGGGATGCGCGACCAGCCGCTCACGCTTTGGGCCGTTCCGGCAACGCTGGAGATCCTGCGCAATCACATCTTCAACTGGAGCATCTGGCCCGATTTCGCCCAGATCCCGAGTCCCGAGAAACCCTTCCTTCGATACCGCGAGATCCAGGTCGGTGATACGGTCGAGCTGAAAAAGCGCAAGCTCACCGTGCTACCGGCAAATCATGTCGTGCCTGCAGTTGGCTATCACCTCGATTCCGGCAGGGAGAGCTTGGTGTTTACCGGCGACACGACAACCAACGACCCTCTTTGGGCGGTGGTCAACAAGATCTCCAACCTGAGGTATCTGATTATCGAGACCGCTTTTTGCAACCGGGAAAGGGGGTTGGCGGTCATTTCGAAGCACCTTTGTCCGAGCATGCTCGCCGAAGAGCTCGCAAAACTCGAACGTAGCGCGGAGATCTATATCACGCATCTGAAGCCCGGCGAAATCGAGCTCACGATGCAGGAAATCGAGGAGGACGCCGGTCAATACCGGCCGCGCATGCTGCAAAACAATCAAGTTTTCGAATTTTGAGAGGAAGACGCGGAACCGCCCGCGGTGAGCGAGGAACGCGCGATGTGCGCAAACAGAGTACGCATCGAAACGCTGAAGACTCTTGAACCTGTCGCTTCGCTTCCCGAAGCAAGGCTCCACGAACTCGTCGATCTCTGTCACGTAGAGACCGCACGCAAGAATTCGAATCCCTTTCTCGTGCGCGGGATCGTGGGCCAGGCGGTTTATCTCCTGCGGGGAGAGCTCGTCCTTACCTATCCGGATGGTTCTTCGAAAGTGCTGGTAGGGGGCTCCGAGCGTTCACGATATCCACTGGGCCGGCGGGGCGAGGTTTTCACCAGCGTCAAGGCGATCACCGACGTCGAGCTGATGCGCATCGATGACGATCTGCTCGACGTCATGGCTACTTGGGATGAAGCCGTATCCGCCGACCGCTCGGAAAAACAGAAGAAAGCCGGAGACGAGGGGAGTTTGCCCGCCAGCTGGACCCTGATGTCCGGAATGTTCAGCGTAAGCAGCCTCAAATACGGCGAGTTCTCGCGACTGCCGCCGGCTCACATTAACGAGCTGCTGCGCCGCTTTGAGCGCATCGACGTCAAGAAGGGCGATGCGGTGATCCGCGAGGGCGCTGAAGGGGATTTCTACTTCGTGATCGAAACCGGCCGGTGCAAGGTCGAACGGACGGTCGGAGGAGTCTCGATGCTGCTCGCCGATCTGAAAAGCGGCGACGCGTTCGGCGAGGAAGCGCTGGTGTCGGAAGCCAGGCGCAACGCCACCGTTACGATGAAGACAGACGGGGCACTCTTGCGGCTATCCCGGAAGGACTTTGCCGAGCTCCTCAGGGAACCGCTGCTGCACCGCCTGTCGGCGGAAGAGGCGCGCGATAAGATCGCCAGGGGAGCCCAATGGGTCGACGTGCGTTACCCGTCGGAATATCAATATGACAAGCTTGCGGGTGCCATCAATATTCCCCTTTCGGAAATCCGCAACGCTTTTGGCGTGCTGGACAAAGGGAAAGAGTACGTGCTCTATTGCCAGAGCGGGCGACGCAGCGCCGCCGCGGCATTTCTCCTCGCTCAGCGCGGGTACCGTGCGTTCGTGCTTGCGGGCGGGCTCTGGGGAGAGACGAAGGGCGGAGCGTGAGGGACGGGAGAAGCCTCGCACGCCGACCCTCGCCCTGGGGAACCGCCGTCGAATCGGCTGGCGGTAGGCGCGATTTTCGCTTGGCAACGAAGAGGTCGGTCGGGCAGCGGCTTACGGTGCTTTAGGCGTTTCGCGGCCGGTGTGTGGAAAACGCCCTCGCCCGGGTCAGCCGCGCGGGCTGAACAGTGGGAACAGTGGTAAAGTAATTGATTATCGGGATATTTCGCCGTGACGAACCTTAAGGTGGATTGCCTATGAGCGCGGTATTGCAAACGCATCCGGGCGCGGCCTCTGACGTCAACAGCAGGCTGACGTTTCAGAAGAATCTCCAGACCGTCACCAACAAGATCCACGCCACGAGCAACGTGGACGAAATCATGCTGGAAGTCAGCGCCGACATTTGTACCCTCTTCAACGCCGACCGGCTGACGATCTATACCGTGGGAGAGGACAAACAGACGATCGTTTCCAAGGTCAAGACCGGCCTCAACTCCTTCAAGGATCTGAAACTGCCGATCGCCGAACACTCGATCGCAGGGTACGTCGGATTGTCGAAGAGGATGCTCAACCTGAAGGACGTCTACGACGAGGGCGAGCTCAAGTCGCACAACGCGAACCTGCGCTTCCTCCAGGAAGTCGACAAGCGCACCGGTTATCGCACCAAGCAAATGCTGGTCGCGCCCGTCGCGGAGCCCGGCAGCAGTGAACTCGTCGGCGTGGTCCAGTTGATCAACAACAGAGCCGGCGTGCCGTTCGGACAGCTTGCCGAGGAGGGGGTGGCGGAGCTCTGCCAGACGCTGGCCATCGCACTCAAGCAACGCCAGAAGCCGCAGGTCCTCAAGACGAAGTACGACTTTCTGGTGAGCGATGCCGTGATCTCGGCGGCCGAGTTCGAGCTCGCGGCCCGGTCGGCACGCAAGAAGGCTGTCGACGTCGAAACGGTGCTGATCGAGGAGTTCCAGGTCAAGATTCCCGCGATCGGCGCAGCCCTTGCGAAGTTTTTCGGGGTGCCGTACGAACCGTTCAAGGCCGACCGCATCAAACCGATGGATCTGCTGAAAAACCTGAAGCGCGATTACGTCGAATCCAACCAGTGGGTACCGATCGAGGAGGCGAGAGAAGGTTTGGTCATCCTTTGCCTTGACCCCGAGAGGGTGAAGAGTTCCAGAATAGTCCAGAACGTCTTTGCGGCGCGCAAGCTCGCGTATCGAGTTACGACTCTCAAAGAGTTCAGGGAAACGCTCAAGGCGTTCTACGGGGCGGAGGCCGCCGACACCGGCGACATCGGCGACATGCTTCACGACCTCGAAGAGGACGAGGTCCCCGCCGAGGTGGGTGGTGACGACGATGTGTCCGCAGCAGCCGACAACGAGCTGGTCAAGCTGGTCAACAAGATCATCATCGATGCGTACAACCAGGGAGCGTCGGACATCCACATCGAGCCCTACCCCGGCAAAGGCAAGACCGAGATCCGGTTGAGGAAGGACGGAACGCTGGTTCCCTACATCGAGGTCCCGGGTTCCTACCGAAACGCCATGGTGGCGCGCATCAAGATCATGTGCGACCTCGACATTTCCGAGAAGCGCAAGCCGCAGGACGGGAAAATAAAATTCAAGAAGTTCGGACCGCTCGACATCGAGCTGCGCGTGGCGACGATTCCCTCTCAAGGCGGCGTCGAGGACATCGTCATGCGTATTCTCTCGGCGGGCGAGCCCATCCCCCTGGACAAGCTCGGCCTTTCGCCTTCCAATCTGCCGAAGCTCAAAGAAACGGTGAGCAAGCCTTACGGGCTGTTCTTTTGCTGCGGTCCGACGGGCTCGGGGAAGACGACGACGCTCCACTCGGTTCTCGGGTTTCTCAATACCTCTGATACCAAGATCTGGACTGCGGAGGATCCGGTCGAAATCACGCAGAAGGGCCTGCGTCAGGTCCAGGTCAACAGGAAGGCCGGTCTCGATTTCGCAGTCGTGATGAAATCGTTTCTGCGGGCGGATCCGGACGTCATCATGGTCGGCGAGATGCGCGACAAGGAGACAACCTCCACGGGTATAGAAGCATCGCTGACGGGCCACCTCGTGTTTGCCACCTTGCACACGAACAGTGCTCCGGAGTCGATCACCCGGCTGCTCGACATGGGCATGGACCCGTTCAACTTTGCCGACGCCCTGCTCGGGATCCTAGCGCAGCGGCTGGCCAAGCGTCTGTGCGGCAAATGCAAGCAGGCTTACGCGCCGGGCGCCGACGAGATGAAGCACATGCTTCAGGAATACTGCTCCGAGCTGCTCAACACCGGACCGTTCAAGAAGGACGCCAAGTCTGCTTATGAGAACGTCTACAGGGATTTGGCGAGAAGCTACGCTGGCGACAAAGGTCACTTTACCCTCTATCGGGCCAAGGGCTGCGAGGCCTGCGGCAATTCCGGCTACAAAGGCCGAGTCGGCCTCCATGAACTGCTGATCGCTTCCGACACTCTCAAAAGGCTTATCCAGGAGCACGCGCGTGTCGCGGAAATTCTCGCCGTCAGTCTCGAGGAAGGCATGCGAACCCTGAAGATGGACGGGATCGAAAAGGTGCTTCAGGGAATTACCGATATGCCGCAGGTGCGCGCGGTCTGTATCAAGTAGCGGCTCGCTCCACGCCGGCTGCCGCCCAGACCGGGGGATTGCTCTTGGAGACCGTTGAAGATCTGTTTCGCCGCCTCGAGCAACTCAACGAGATAGGCGCGGCGCTGTCGCAGGAAAAGGACATCGACCACCTGCTCGAGAAGATCCTCCTTGCGGCGAAGGCGGTCACGCGCGCCGCCGGCGGCACCTTGTACGTGCTGGAGCCCTCTGACGAGGGACCACAGCTCAGGTTTGCGATCATGCGAAACGAGGCTATGGGTATCGCGATGGGCGGCACCACAGGCAACCCGATTCCGTTCTATCCGGTGCACCTCTATGGAATGGACGGAACCCCCAACAACCAGATGGTCGCCGCCTACACCGCCCTGACCGGCAAAACGGTGAACATCGCCGACGCGTATTCGGAGGAGGGTTTCGATTTCTCCGGAACGCGCAATTTCGACAAGAAGACCGGGTATCGCTCGAAAGCGTTCCTCACGGTGCCGATGAAGAATCACGAGAGCGAGATAATCGGCGTCCTTCAGCTTATCAACAGCATGGATCCGGTGACGAGCGAGATCGGGCCTTTTTCGCATTCGGACCAGCGCCTGGCGGAATCGCTCGCGTCTCAGGCCGCCATCGCCCTCACCAATCGGAACCTCATCAATCAATTGGAGGAGCTGTTCGAGTCTTTCATCGAGCTCATCAACACCGCGATCGACGAGAAGTCCAAGTATACCGGCGGACACTGCCAGCGTGTCCCGGTGCTCACCATGATGCTTGAGGACCGCTCGGAAACTTCAACATGAGCGAGAAGGACCGTTACGAACTCAAGATTGCGGGCATGCTGCATGACTGCGGGAAAGTTACGACGCCGGTGCACGTCGTGGACAAGGCGACCAAACTGGAAACAATCTTCGACCGCATCAATCTCGTCGACACGCGGTTCGAAGTGCTGAAACGCGATCTGGAAATCGCCTCGTTGAAGGAGAAGCTCAAGCTCCTTGGCGAATCGGCGCTGGATGAGGTAGCTGCGCGCAAGCGGTTGGCCCAAATCGACCAGACGTTGCGGGACAGGTTGCGCCAGGTCGAGGGCGATCGCGAATTTCTGCGTCACGCCAATGTCGGCGGTGAGGCTATGGCCCCTGAAGAGCGGGAAAGAGTGAACCGGATCGGCACCGGGTACAAGTGGATCGACGTTTCAGGAGGGACGGCGGATTTCCTCAGCGATGATGAAATCAAGAATCTTACGATCTCCCGGGGTACGCTCAACAACGAGGAGCGAGAGAAGATCAATCACCATATCGTTGCGACCATCAAGATGCTGGAAGCGCTGCCGTGGCCGAAGCATCTGAGTCACGTACCGGAGTATGCCGGGGGTCACCACGAGCGCATGGACGGGAAGGGTTATCCTCGTGGCCTGAAGCGGGAGCAGATGTCGGTGCAAGCGAGGGTCATGGGGATCGCCGATATTTTCGAGGCGCTGACCGCCAAGGACAGGCCTTACAAGCGCGGCAAGACGCTTTCCGAATCGCTCAAGATTCTCGGGAACTTCAGGCTGAACGGACACATCGACCCGGACTTGTTCGACATATTCGTTCGCAAGAAGATCTATCTGCGCTACGCCGAGCAATTTCTCGACCCCGATCAGATCGACGAGGTCGACGAGAGCAAAATACCCGGATTTGCCGCGTGACCCCGCTTGACCCGACATCGAGTGCCGGGGTTGGCGGCCCTTTTGGATTCCATCGATGATGGCAATTTTCCAGTGGTTCGATACGAAGGAGATCGATGAGTTTGCGCTTTCGATCGTCGCGGAACTTATCAAGCGCGCGCCCCCCGCAGGTCTGGACGCGCAAGATGAGAGGGCATCCAAGCGGCTGAGAAATACGCATCACGCGGTCTTCTCCCGCGCCGAGCAATTCGCGCGTACCCACAAGCTCAATATCTATAAGAAGGCGCGCTTGGGCAACCAGTTCCGATGGGCGCTGAAGGAGGCCGGATACCCCAAGGCGTTCGTCGAAACCTGGACTTACGAGCTGATCGCGCTGGTTGCACTCAAATCGGGGCCTCCTCGGGAACCGGGTCGTTGAACGTATGCTCAGACGGCTTTTCGGGTCCCGTAAGGGGGCAGCGGGAAAGCCCCCGATTCTGCGCCCTTCGGGCGCGGGTGAAGACTCACCCGTCTCCGTCTCAGGCGAGCTGGACGCAGCCCTGCAACACCATCAGGCGGGGCGTCTGTCGGAGGCGGAGGCCGCTTACCGTGGAATGCTGGCGGTCGATCCGGACAACATCGATGCGCTACATTTCTTGGGCGTCATCTCCCATCAGCGGGGCGAACACGGACGGGCCGCTGAGCTGATATCGCGCGCTCTCTCGCGCAATCCTTCGAATGCGCCCGCGCACAGCAATCTCGGCAATACGCTGGGGGCGCAAGGAAAGCTCAACGAAGCAGTCGTTTCCTACCTGAACGCTCTGGCACTCGACCCGGATTACGTCGACGCGCTCGTCAATCTGGGTGCCGCCCTCAGGGCGCAGGGCAGGCTGGATCGCGCCCTCGCTTGCTACAAGCGGGCCCTGGCTCTCGCACCCAATGCTCCTGCGGCACGCGCCGGGCTGCAGGATGTCCTTGAGGCTCAGAGCAACCCCGGTAAAGCCGCCGTCTACGATGACAAGGCGCCGACGCTTGAACCCGAGTCTTTCGAATGGCACTTTGGTCAGGGGAATTCCTACAAAGATCAATCCCAATGGGATGAAGCTGTCGCCAGTTACGAAAAAGCCTTGTCTCTGGTTCCCGACTTTTCCCCGGCATATGTCAACCTGGGCAACGTGCTCAATGTCCAGGGCAAGCCGGACCAGGCGATTGCCTGCTACCGGAAGGCGCTCGTGCTTGACCCCGATCTGCTCGAAGCGCATTACAACCTCGCGGATGTTCTGCGGGATCAAAACAGACTGAATGAAGCGATTCCTTGTTACGAGAAGGTCCTCGCGCTGCGGCCGGACCTCCCCGAAGCGCATTACGGCCTGGGTCACGTTTTCAGAAACCAGGGCCGATTGAACGAAGGGCTAGCCTGCCACAAGAAGGCGCTCTCGCTCGATCCCGAGTACGTCGAGGCGCGCTGGGCGCTTGCGATGTCCCAGGTACCCAAAATGTATGGGGCGGACGCCGATCCCGTGAGCTGCAGAGCCGCCTTCGCCGGGCAGCTGGATGAGCTGGAACGCTGGTTTGACGGGACTCGGAGCGCGGAGGGTTTCAGGGCGGTGGGCGTCCAGCAACCGTTTCAACTGGCGTATCAGGAAGAAAACAACCGCAGTTTGCTCAAGCGCTACGGAGATCTCTGCGCGCGACTGATGGGCGAGTGGTTCGCGCGGCAGGGCTTTGTCGCTCCCGGAAGGCGCAGCTCCGACGGCGTGATCCGCGTCGGGGTCGCCTCGCAATACTTCTGGAACCACTCGGTCTGGAACGCCATCGTCAAGGGCTGGTTCGAGAAAATCGGCCGCGAGCGCTTCGCCCTCTACGCGTTCTATTTCGGCGCTCGTCAAGACCGGGAGACCTTGCTTGCGAAATCTTTCGCGGCGCATTTCGAACAGGGAGCAAGACCCCTGCGGCAGTGGGTGCAGGGCATTATCGACCAGCAACTGGACGTGCTGATCTATCCGGAGATCGGGATGGATCCGTTGTCGATAAAGCTCGCCAGCTTGCGCCTTGCGCCGGTGCAGGTGGCGACGTGGGGACATCCCGAGACGACCGGGCTGCCGACGGAACGGCTCATCACCTTACCCAATCTGGGGTGTTTCTACCGGCCTTGGGGGAATGAAGCCATCGGTTTCGACCTGGGTCAGCTGGGCATCGATCCCCGGTCTCCGCTTTTCCTATGCCCCGGCATGCCGTTCAAATACGCACCTCAACACGATTGGGTTTTTGCCGAAATCGCCCGCAGCTTGGGCCGGTGCCAGTTCATTTTCTTCATACCCGAGGTGGGCATTCTGGCGGAAAAATTACGGCAGCGGCTCGAAGCCGCTTTCACCCGATACGGCCTGAAAATCGACGAGCACGTGATCTTCATTCCCTGGCTGACCGGCCCGGCGTTTGACGGACTGCTCGATCGTGCCGATGTTTTCCTGGACACCATCGGCTTCTCCGGCTTCAATACCGCGATGCAAGCGGTCGAGCGCGGGATTCCGATCGTGACTCGGGAAGGGCGGTTCCTGCGCGGCAGGCTGGCGAGCGGCATCCTGAAGCGGATGGCGTTGCAGGAGCTGGTCGCCGGATCGGAGGAAGATTACATTTCGCTCGCGGTCAAACTCATCCGCGACGGTGAATATCGCGAGCGCACTCGCGAGCGCATCGCTGCGGAACGCCACGTTCTTTTCGAAGACATGGCGCCGATACGCGCCTTGGAGAACTTCCTGGCCGAGGTGGCGAAGTGACGCTGCGACGGTGGCGGCGGGGCGCTGCGGTGACGTTCAGCGTCAGACTGTGCCGCATTTTAGATCGAAGGCGTTTTTTTCCGTGCCGGCTCACACTCAGGAAATGACATAAGATGTCATAGAAACAATGCAGTAAGTCCACAGCTCCAAAGACGGCATGCGACTTGCTCCTACCCACCCAAGCGCCATACCGGCGTGTCGAGAAGGGAGTATCCCATGAGAGCAATTCAGAAGGGCTTTACCTTGATCGAGTTGATGATCGTAGTTGCGATCATCGGCATTCTGGCCGCGGTAGCACTGCCAGCGTATCAGGACTACAGCAACCGGGCGAAGATATCCGAAGTGATCTTGGCTGCGAGCGCATGCCGCACCTCGATTACCGAGGTCTTCCAGAGTGCCACCAGCGCGCCGCAGCCCAACTTGTGGGGCTGCGAAGTCACAAACGCCGCGCTCGGCGGGGCCTCGAAGTACGTGCAATTGATTCAAACCGACGGCAACGGCAAGGTCATGGTGACGATACAGGGCTTTGCTACCACCATTACCCCGCAAATCAACGGCACGGTGGTCACCCTGGTTCCGCTGAAGAGCACCGGCGCCGGTACGCCGCCGATTGCGATGACCTCTCTCGATGTGGGCGGAAACACGGTTTTCGGCTGGCGTTGTGGCAACAACAACGACGGCACGAACTTGAACCAGAAGTTCCTGCCTGGCTCCTGCCGCGGCTAAGCGCAGCTTCGCAGTGAAAAAAGGTACCCTTCGGGGTACCTTTTTTTTTCCCCTATGCTCGCAAGCATCATCGGGCGGTTCCGGCCCTGGATCGCCGCAGGCCTCATCGCGGGGCTCGCCTGCGGCCTGTACTGGCCTTTTCTGGGAAGCCCGCGGGTCTTCGACGACTGGGTGTTTTTCTCGGGACAGAACTTTTCCTACTATGCCACGCACCCGTTCGGCCTCGAGCTGAGGCTTCCTCCGTACTTCTCGCTCGCCGTCACGGAGGTCGAAATCGGGAGCATGGTCGCTCACCGGATCGTAAGCCTCGCCTTCCATATCGCCTGCGCGTTGGCGATTTACAAACTCATCTACGATCTGTTGCGGCTGCCGGCGGGCCGCCCCGAATCCGCGTCGGGGACGAACGCCACGGTGTGGGCGTTCACCGGCGCAGCCCTCTTCGCGATTCATCCGGTGGCCGTGTACGGAGCGGCTTACCTGGTCCAGCGGACTATCGTCCTCGCCACGCTGTTTTCGCTGCTGTCGATCGTGTTCTTCGTGCGGGGGCTTGTGCGGAGCCGGCACGCCGACGCCGTGTCGGCGGCGCTGATGTACAGCGTGGCGGTCCTTTCGAAGGAGCACAGCATCCTGCTGCCGGGGGCGGCTGCGCTCACCGTGTTGCTGGTCGGGGCGGAACGGCGCTTCTCAGTTCGCCATACCGCGATCTACCTGTCGGCCTGCGCGCCCGCGGCGATTTTTGTGACACTGCTCAGAAGTTGGCTGATCGGCAGGGCGTACGAGCCGGATTTCGGCGCCGTCGCCAACCAGCTCGAGGGCGTCTTCGGGCATGCGGTCGCGGATTTCTCCTGGTCGATGAGCGCAATCACTCAGGCAGGCTTGTTCTTCAAGTACCTTGCACTGTGGCTCTGGCCCGATACGGGGGCGATGTCGATCGATATCAGGGTTGATTTCCTCCAGACCTGGTCGGCTGGCTGGATTGTTCTCAAGGTCTCGGCTTTCGTTGCTTTCGGCGCGCTCGGATTCCTGCTCCTGCGGCGGCGCGGCCGGGCGGGGGTCGCCGGGTTCGGAATGCTCTACGCCTGGATTCTTTTCATCGTCGAGTTGAGCACCGCCCGGTTCCAAGAGCCTCTTGTGCTTTACCGGAGCTACTTGTGGGCGCCCGGAGTGCCGATCGCAGTCGCGGCGATGCTGAGCGCGTTTCCTCTCCGGGCAACGATGGCAGCGTCAGTGCTGGCCATTCCCTTGCTTTTGTACCAGGCCCATGACCGCCTGGTCGTCTTCTCCAGTTCTTTTCTTCTGTGGGAGGATGCGGTTGCCAAACTTCCGGAGAAGCCCGTTCCCTGGGGTTCGCGGACCCTGTATATGATGGCCAGGGAATACATGTACGGAGGGCGGCCGGACAAAGCCATCCAGATTGCCGAAAAATGTATGGCCCAGTACCCGGATACGGTTCACTGTCACTACGCCCGCGGAGTGGTTCATTTCCTGCAAGGGCAATACGACCTGGCGCTTCCCTATCTGGCTCGAGCAGTCGAGCTGCAGCCCGACAGCGGGATTGCGCACCACCGTCTCGGACTGGTCTTGGAGGGACTTGGCAGGACCCAGGAGGCGAAGGCGGAGTACGAACGCGCGTCTGATTTGGGCTTCAAAGGAGCAGACCTCGAGATCAGGCGCCTGGATTCCTCTGGCACCGGCCTTGCGGTCCGGAGAGGGACGGCTCGGCCCCGCGCCCAACGAGAGCAGTGATCAGACCGCGCGAATTGTCGGCGACGGCGATTACGTTTGCGCCCTGCGAAAGTGCCCGGAGCGGCCGCCGGATTTTTCAAGCAGCTTTATGTCCTCGATGATCATGGCGCGGTCCACCGCCTTGCACATATCATAGATCGTGAGC
>WNGD01002032.1_pt1 | contig 22644 bp, 18 predicted proteins | sample 5400671 | NCBI WGS metagenome assembly WNGD01 (sample SAMN13153369, study PRJNA577476) | soil metagenome | isolation source: 40 cm soil or saprolite under grassland replicate 2 | place: USA:California | collected 2016-06-15
GAAGGTCTTGGCGACCGAGAAGCCGACCTTCTTGCGCGCCGGGATCTTGATCGGCTCGCCGGTCTGCGGGTTGCGCCCCATGCGCGCCTTCATCTTGCGCAGGCGGAAGATTCCGAGACCCGGGATCTTGACCGACTCGCCCTTCTTCACGGTCTTGACCACGGTATCGATCATCGAAGCGAGGACCTCGTCGATCTGCTTTCGGCTCGCCCCGGTGCCTTCGGCGAGCTTCGCTAGCAATTGCGCCTTCGTCATCAGCACCTCCTGGGGGGGAAGCGGCGCGAACTTACGGCACCCCACGTGCGGGTGTCAAGGAAACCCACGTCTACCAAGGACTCCGCGCGCGCGCGCAGCGCGTGGTGTGTGCGCGCGGGCGGTGGCGGCGAGGGCGCCGTCTCCGCTTCGTCGTCCCGGCTCGACGGGTTTCCCCGGATGCGCGGGCGTGCCGGCCGAGAGGCGCTGCGACGGCGGCCCCGCCGCCATCGCCCGCGGGTCGACACGTCGCGGCGTGTTCGTGCGACAACTCATCACCTTCCCACGGCCGTCACCTACCCCTCTTGCCCCGGGTGGTGCGGCCGGGGTCGTGCAGCGGCGCGGCGGCCGCCCGCGGGGGCGTACAATCATGCAGGCTTGCCAGTCGGGAGCGTGCAGGAGCGCCGGTGCACCCGTTGATATTCCTGAAGAATCATGGGGTTCCGTGGCACTCGAATTGCATCGTCGTCACGCTGCCCCGCGAGCAAGCCGTGCAAGAGATCGGCACACCGAGCGACGGCGTCCGTGACCGCCTCGAGCGCATCCTCGCCTCGTACGAGGAGATGGACCGGCGATTCTCGACGGCCGGCGGGCTGGGCAGTCTCCTCAACCTCTACGAGCAGGTCCGGCGCGAGCTCGAGCGCGTCTCCTTCGAGGAGCTCGACCGCATGACGCTCGAGATCAAGGCGGTGATCGAGGCCCTGCTCAAGATGGACTACGAGCTCCGCAAAGTCCACAACTTGAAGCTCGCCTTCGAGACCAGACCGCCGGGCGCGGGGTCGCTCGGATGAGCGGAGCGAGCACCCTGGCATCTGCCATGGTGTCGCGTGTGTGCGCGATTCGTGCTTGCAACTCTGCAGCGGCCGCTCGTACAATGGCGGCGTAGCGACATGCCGCGGCAGGGGATGGGCATGTCGCGCGGGGTGGCCACCACCGGCTCTCGTCGCTCCTCTGTCCGTCGGCTGGGGGTGGCGCGAACGGAGGGCGGTGGCGCAAACCTTCCCGCGGCGTTCGCCGAATCGCTCGCAGCCATGTCAGCCAGCAAGCTACCCGGCCCCGAGGGCCACCCGAAGCTCGGCCCGCTGGCCGCGCGACCGCCCGCGCTCCGCTCCGAGCACGCCGGCGCGGTGCTCGTGCAGGAGAAGGTAATCGCCGAGATCGCGCACGAGCTCGGGAACTTCTTCCACAAGCTGTACTACTGGTCCGACTACCTGAAGGAGAAGCCGGCGCGGAAGTCAGCGGACTCGACCGCCGCGCAGATGCTCGAGCGCACGATCAAGAACCTCGAGGACTTCTTGCGGGTCTCGCTCGACTACTTCCATCCCACACAGCTCTCCTTCACCCGTATGGGGGTGAGCGAGGTGCTCGAGGGGCTGCTCTTCCAGGTGCGCGCGCAGCTCAACGGCACGCCGATCACGCTGTCCGACGACAACGTGTGGCGGAGGGAGGACGCCGAGCTGCTGATCGATCCGGGGCACCTCTCGCGCGCCTTCGAGGTGGCGGTGCGACATCTGACGAAGCACGTGGGGCCCGAGTCGAGCGTCACCGTCGCCATCAAGCGCAGCGCGCGCCGCGACCGTGCCGGGCTGGAACTCGACTTCCAGCTCCGCCAGCCGAACGAGGCCTCGCCGCTCTTCCGCACGGCGGAGGCCGGGATCGAGTGGGCGGTGGCGGAGAAGGTCGTGGCGCTGCACGGCGGAGAGCTCCTGGAGCGTAACGAGGGTCCGGAGGAGAAGAGCCTGGTGATCTTCCTTCCGCTGTGCCCGTGAACCGAGGTCAGGCAATGGAAACGCGCATTCTCATCGTGGACGACGATCCCTTCATCTGTCGCCAGCTCGAGGAGCTCTACTCCTCCCAGCAGTACGCGGTGTCGAGCGCGCCGAACGCGCCCGAAGCGCTGCGCCTGCTGCAGGAGCACGAGTTCTCGCTCGCGGTCGTGGACTTGAAGATCCCCGGCACCGACGGCATCGGACTGACGCGTGAGATCCGCGACCGCTGGCCAGACCTCGACGTGATCATGATCACCGGCTACGCCAGCATCAAGGGCGCGGTCGAGGCGATCAAGCAGGGCGCGAGCGACTACATCACCAAGCCGTTCCAGAAGGAGGAGATCCTCCTCGCCACCGAGAAGATCCTGGAGAAGCGCCGGCTGCTCGACGAGATCAGCTACCTCCGCAGCCAGCTCTCGGACCGCTACAGCTTCGCCAACATGGTGAGCCGCAACCGCGTCATGCACGAGATCTTCGAGACCATCGGCGTGCTGGCGCAGAACGACGCGACCGTCCTCATCTACGGCGAGTCGGGCACCGGCAAGGAGCTCGCCGCGCGCGCCATCCACTTCCAGGGCAAGCGCAAAGGCGGCCGCTTCGTCGCCATCAACTGCGCGGCCTTCCCGGACACGCTCCTCGAGAGCGAGCTCTTCGGCTACGAGCGCGGCGCCTTCACCGGGGCGGTCCACGACCGGGTGGGCAAGATCGAGCTCTCCACCGCCGGCACGCTCTTCCTCGACGAGATCGAGAGCATCTCGCTCAACATGCAGCTGAAGCTCCTGCGCGTGCTCGAGGAGCGCGAGGTCGAGAAGCTCGGCTCCAACCGCCGCATCAAGGTCAACATGCGGATCATCACGGCCACCAACATGGAGCTGGCGCAGGCGGTGGCCGAGGGCCGGATGCGCGAGGACTTCTACTACCGCATCAACGTGGTGCCGATACGCATCCCGCCGCTGCGCGAGCGCATCGAGGACATCCCGCTGCTGGTCGGCGAGTTCCTGCGCAACAGCGAGATGGCGCGCGAGAAGGGCATCAACCGGGTCTCCAACAAGGCCCTCTCGCAGCTCATGAGCTACTCGTGGCCGGGCAACGTGCGCGAGCTCGGCAACGTGATCGAGCGCGCCATCCTGCGCACGAGCGGCGCCGTCATCCGCGAGGTCGACCTGCCCGGCCACAGCGGGGTCGGCAAGGAGGCCGCGAACGGCAACGGCCGCCACGGCAACTACGACTACGAGGTGCCGCTCAAGGAGTACCTGCGGCGGGCGGAGAAGGACTACCTGGCGCGCGTACTGCGCAAGTATCGCGGCGGCATCAACCTCTCCGCCAAGCACGCCCTGGTCGACGCGGCGACGCTGCACCGCAAGATGAAGCTCCACGGGCTGCGCCGCGAGGAGTACCGGCTGCGCGGCAAGGCCGAGGGCCCGGAAGCGCTGGCGAGCGGCAGCTGAGCGTCCGGCACGCCGGCGCCCCTCCCCGCTGCCACCTGGCGCAGGCGAACGTGCTCGAGCGGCCCTTCCGCGCGGAGAGCTTCGAGGACGCCGATCGGCGCGGCTGGCGGGCGCTCGGGACGCGCCCCGCCGGCACCCCGGTCGCCCGCGCGGTCTAGCGAGCACCGGGCATCCCTGCCTGGTGCCGTGCGGTGCGGCGAGAGCGCGGGCATCGATCGCGTGCGGCTGCACGATGCGGCCGCCGTGCAAGGGCGCCCCGCCGGACCCACCCCGTCCGGACGGCGCCGGGCGGGGCCGGGAGCGCGCCTGAACGAGGACTGCAGGGGTGCGAGAGAAAGGCAGATTCCAGATGGCGCGTTGCAGTGCAAAAGCGCTGAAAAATCAGGAACCTCTGCTGCAGATGGGGCGCTCTCGTGGCACTGAAATTGCACACCGTCCCGGCGCCGTATGCCCGCTCTCGCGCCGCTTCCGGATACGCGCCTTCAGGATCGCCAGTGGTACGTGGTCCGTTAGCACGGCGCGCAAGGAAGACTAACTCGCCGTGACCGCGGCGGCGCCCATCGTCCTCGCCCTCCGCATCGGGCGCGAGGAGGAAACGCTCGCGCGCACCTTCCCGGACTACCTTTCCTATGCCACCACGACGAAGCGCGGTGTTCTCTTTGTATATTGACGACACCGCCGCCGCCGCGCGCGCCCTGGCCGGCAGCCGACGCACGGCTCGCCTCGCCCTGGCGGCGTGGGCGGTGGCCGTCTACCTGATCTACTGGCTCGGCTACCTGGGGCTCCGATGATCGACCTCGTCCTCCTCGTGCCCGCGCTCGCGGCCGCGGCCGCCGCGGGGCTCCTCGCGCTACGTGCGCTCGGCGCGCTGCCGGCCGCCCCGTCCGAGCGCCTGCTTGCCGGGCTCGCGGTCGGCCTCGGTCTGGGGGGCATGACAGCCCTCGGGCTCGCCGCCGCGGGCCAGCTCCGCGCGACGCCGATCGCGCTCCTCGGCGCTGCCGTCCTGGTGGCCGGCGGCCGCGAGCTCGCGCGCGCCGGCCGTGCCCTCGAGGCGCGCGCTCTCGGGCGGGTCTGGCCGCTCGTCCTCGTGTGCGCGCTCGTGCTCGTCGCCGAGGTGCCCACCATGCTGGCGCCCCCGGTGGGCGGCGACCAGACGAAGTACCAGCTCGTCTACCCGCGCCTCTACGCGCTCGCCGGCGGCCTCGTGCCGACGCCGTGGAGCTTCTGGGGGCAGATGCAGTTCCTGCCCAACTTCGTCTTCGCGCTCGGCTTCGCGGCCAGCGGCGACACGCTCGCCCGGCTGCTGAACGGCGCCATGGGTGTCGCCGCCGCACTCGCGCTCGCGACACTCGTCGGCCGGCATCTCGCGCCCCGCGCGGGGGCGATCGCCGGCGCGCTCTTCTTCACGCTGCCGATCACGTGGTCGCTCATGACGCACGCCGGCGTGGACCTGGCCGTCGTCCTCTACGCGGCGCTCGCGACCGCGGCCTTCCTCGCCTGGGCAGCCGAGGGGCGGGGGGCGGACCTCCGCCGCGCCGCGCTCATGGCGGGGTTCGCGGCCGGGAGCAAGCTGACGGGGCTCCTGGTGCCGACCCTGCTCGGCGCAGCACTGCTCGCCGTGCTTGCCTGGCGCGCCGAGCCGCGGCGCCGGCTGGCGGGGGCGGGGCTCGCCTTCGGCCTGATCGTGCTCGTCGCCGCGGGCCCGTGGTACGTGCGCAACGCGGTCGAGACGGGGAACCCGATCTATCCCTTCGGCTACTCCGTGTTCGGCGGGCGGTACTGGTCGAGCGCGGCGAGCGAGTACCTCGCCGACTACTACCGGCAGTACCAGACGACCTGGGCCGGGCGGCGCGAGGCCAGGCCCTACGCCGGGCTCGAGGTGGTGCGCTTTCCCTGGGACCTCACCATGCGCCCGGACTCGTTCGAGAACGGCGTGCGGCAGAGCATGGACGTGGGCCCGTTCGCGCTCGCCTTCGCTCCCGCGGTCCTCCTCGTGCGCCGGCGGCGGTTCGCCGTGCTCGCCACCGCGGCCGTCGGCCTCGGCTATGCGGGCATCATCGCGTCAGCGGCGTGGGCGCATCCGCGCTACGTCGTGCCCGGCGCGGCCCTCGTGCTGGTCGCCGCGGTGCCGGCGGCGCGGGCCCTCCTCCCCCGCCGGCTCTTCGCGGCGGCCGTCGCGTTCACGCTCGCCGGGAACCTGGCGCTCACCACGCGCCTCCTCCAGCCGCTCTGGCCCGATCAGGTGCGCGTTGCCGTGGGTCGGCTCGCGCCGGAGGAGTTCCTGCGCCGCCACTCGGCGCGCTTCGCCTTCTGGGAGCGCGCCAACGCCGAGGTGCCGGCCGCGGGGCTTGTGCTGGTGCTGGAGAAGATCCCGCATCCGTACTACATCGAGCGCCCGTTCGTGCTGGGGAGTTACCTGGAGCAGGGCCTGCTCGACTACCGGACGCTCGCGACGCCCGCGGCGCTGGCCGCGGCGGCGCACGGCCTCGGCGTGACCCATGTGGCGATCGACGTGGCCGGCCTCGAGGCAGGGGGCGATCCGTTCGAGGCCTCGGTCGCCCGCCTGTGGCGAAGCTTCCTCGCCGAGGAGTGCGATCCGCCCCTCGTGCGCGAGGGGGGCTACGCCCTCTACGCGCTCCGGGCCGAGATGGGGCCGACGGCGCTGGCCGCGGCCGGGGGGGGGCGGCTCCATAGCTAGCTAGGAGGCCGTCCGACTCCTAGCTAGTTCGACGCTCGCAGTAAAGCCATCTCGCGGACACCACACCAGGGAGGGCCAGTTCGCGCGCGACTCCCTGGGCGTGATCCTCACGCGGAACGTCCATGCTGCTCGTCATGTTCGTGCGCGAGTCGGCGCACTCGGTCGCCGAGACCGTGCTGGTCGGGCGCGAGGAGATCGGCGCGCCGCGCGCGCGGCCTGGTGCCGGACGCGGCGGAATAGGAGGCCGGCGCCTTTGTCCGCGGCGAGGCCGCCCCCGCCGTCGCTACGGGATTGCGGCCCTGCGCCGTGTCCGATAGAAGCCGTCTGGCGCCCGCGGCATGGCGTTCTCGAAGCTGCTCATCGTCGGTCTCGACTCGGCCGCACCCACGCTCGTCTTCGACCGCTGGCGGGACGAGCTGCCGACGCTCGCAGGTCTGATCGCCCGCGGCGCGCACGGTCGCATGCTGAGCACACATCCGCCCATCACGGTGCCGGCCTGGACGTCGATGATGTCGAGCCGCGACCCGGGCGAGCTCGGCTTCTACGGCTTCCGCAACCGCAAGGACCACTCCTACGATGGCTACGCGTTCGCGAACTCGGCGCAGGTGAAGGTGCCGCGCCTCTGGGACTGGCTCGGGAAGGCCGGCCTGCACACGGTCGTGCTCGGCGTACCGCAGACCTACCCGCCGTCGCCGGTGAACGGCGAGATGGTGACCTGCTTCCTCACGCCCTCGACCAAGAGCGAGTACACCTACCCGCCGGCGCTCAAGCTCGAGGTCGAGCGGGTGACCGAAGGCTACGTGCTCGACGTGGAGGACTTTCGCACCGCGGACAAGGCGGGGCTCCTCCGGCGCGTCTACGCGAAGACCGACAAGCACCTCCGGCTCGCCAAGCACCTCCTCCGCACGCGCTCCTGGGACTTCTTCATGCTGGTCGAGATGGGCGTCGACCGCATTCACCACGCCTTCTGGAGCCACATGGACCCGGCACACCACAAGTACGAGGCCGGCAACCCCTTCGAGCACGCGATCCGCGACTACTACCGCCACGTGGACGCCGAGCTGGCCGAGATGCTCTCCCTCTGCCCGTCCGACACGCTCGTGCTGGTCGTCTCCGACCACGGCGCCAAGAAGATGGACGGCGGCCTCTGCTTCAACGAGTGGCTGATGGACGAGGGCTACCTGACGCTCGCCGACCGGCCGCGCAAGCCGACGCCCATCGGCCAGGTGGCGATCGACTGGGGGAAGACGAGAGCGTGGGGCGACGGCGGCTACTACGGGCGCCTGTTCATGAACGTGAAGGGGCGGGAGCCTTCGGGGACGATCGACCCCGCGGACTACGAGCGCGTGCGCACCGATCTCGTCGCCGGCGTCGAGGCGATCTCGGACCCCCGCGGACGCAACATCGGCTCCAGGGCCTACCGGCCCGAGGACCTCTACCGCAGCGTCAACGGCGTCGCGCCCGACCTCCTCGTCTACTTCGGCGACCTCGACTGGCGGTCGGTCGGCGCGGTCGGCATGGGCGGCATCCACACCTTCGAGAACGACACGGGCCCGGACGAGGCCAACCACGACTGGCACGGCATCTTCATCCTCTCGACCGCGGGCGCGGCGGCGCCGCTTCGCGGCCAGCTGCCCGAGGTGTCGATCTACGACATCGCGCCCACGCTGCTCCACCTGATGGGACGGCCCGTGCCCGACGCGCTCGCCGGCCGGCCGCTCCACTGATGCGCACGGTCGCGGTCGACATCCTGACCGGCTTCCTCGGCAGCGGAAAGACGACGCTCCTGCGCCACGTGCTCGAGCACGGCCTTCGCGGGAAGCCCGTCGCCGTCATCATGAACGAGATCGGCGAGGTCGGGATCGACGGCAAGGTGGTGACCGGCCTCGCGAACGTCGAGAAGATGGTCGAGCTGACGAGCGGCTGCATCTGCTGCTCGATCGACGACTACCGTTTCGACCTGGCGATCCAGGAGATCATCGACACCGCGAAGCCGCACCTCATCATCATCGAGTCGACCGGGCTCGCCGACCCCGAGCCGCTCGCCTACCGGGTCAAGAACGCCGGCCTCGGGCTCGACGCGGTCATCACCCTGGTCGACGCGGCCAACGTCGAGCGGCAGCTCGAGGAGACGGAGGTCGCGCGGGCGCAGATCGAGGCGGCGGACTTCCTGGTCGTGAACAAGCTCGATCTGGTCGACGAGGCCGCCGTGGCGCGGCTCGAGCGCCGGCTGGCGAAGCTGAACCCGCGCGCCGAGCGCATGGAGACCGTGCGTGGCGCGCTCGACGGCGACGTGCTCTTCGCGACCGGCGTCGCGGCCTTCCGCGAGCGGGCGCGCGCGGGCTCCAACCACCTGCACGCCGACGGCATCGGGAGCTTCCTCTACCGCTCCCGGCTGCCCCTCCGGCAGGACACCTTCGAGCGGCTGCTCCGGCGCCTGCCGGTCGACGTACTCCGTGCCAAGGGCATCGTGCGCTTCACGGGCCGCGACTGGCACTGCCTCTTCAACTTCACCTGCGGCCGCCACGAGCTCACCTGGGTGAAGCTCGACGCCGGGATGGAGGAGAGCCAGGCCGTGTTCATCGGTCGGAATCTCGTGCGGCACCGGGGCCGGATCGAGGCCGAGCTCGCCGCCTGCGAGATGCGCGAGGAAGGAAGAGCCCAGCATGGTTGAGCGGGCTCCGCGTCACCGCCGACCCCATCGAGCTCGAGCGGGAGTAGCGCGCTGCGGGTCCTAGGAGCGGCGATCGCCCTGCTGGTGGCGATCGTGGGCGGCTGCGGGGGCGGGCACGAGGTCGGACGCCGCGGGCCGCGGCTCGTGATCCTCGGCTTCGACGGCGTCGACCCGCGCCTCCTCTCGCGCTGGATGGAGGAGGGGAAGCTGCCCCGCCTGCGCGCGCTCGCGGAGCGCGGCGACTTCCGCCGGCTCGCCTCGACCAACCCGCCGCAGTCACCGGTGGCGTGGACCACGTTCGCGACCGGCACCGGACCCGGTCGGCACGGCATCTTCGACTTCATCGAGCGCGACCCGGCGACCTACCTCCCCGACGTGGGCACGGGCGGCGTGCGCCCACCGCGCTACTGGCACGGCATCGTCCAGTCCGCTCCGGCCGAGGGATGGACCCGCCGGCGCGGGGTGCCCTTCTGGCAGGTGGCGGCCGAGCACGGCGTGCACGCGGTCGTGCTGCGCGTGCCCTACGCCTTCCCGCCCGACCCGGTGCCCGGCGGGCGCATGCTCTCGGGCCTCGGCGTCCCCGACCTCCTCGGCACCAACAGCACCTTCTTCTACCTGGCGGGCGACCTCGCCACGGACGGGAAGGGCGATCCCGGCGGCGGGCGGCTCGTGGCGCTGAGTGTCACGGGCGACGAGGCGCACGCGGACGTGCCCGGGCCGGCCGATCCGCGCGGCGGCGGCCGGCCGGCGCTCACCCTCCCGCTCCGCCTGCGCGTGGACCGGGCGGGCGACGCGGTGACGATCGCGTTCGCCGACCGCCAGACGCGCGTCGCGCGCGGCGCCTGGAGCCCGTGGCTCGCCTTCCGCGTCCCCGTGGTGGCGCCGCTCGGCCTCCCGCTGGTCGCGCTCGACGGGCTCTGCCGCTTCCACGTCCTCTCCATCGATCCGCTCCGCGTCTACCTCTCCCCGCTCAACTACGCGCCGGTCCGCCCCTTCGCCCCGATCAGCGCCCCGGGCGCGTTCGCGGGCGAGCTCGCCCGGGCGCTCGGGCCCTACAAGACGGTCGGCTGGTCGGAGGACACCTCGGTGCTCAACGCCGAGCGCGTCGACGAGCAGGCGTTCCTGGACGACCTCGACCAGACCATGGACGAGGTGCGCGCCTCGACCCTCCGCGAGCTCGCGCGTCCGGACTGGGACCTCCTCGTCTCGGTCTTCACGCAGACCGACCGGGTGGCGCACATGTTCTACCGCTTCCTCGACCCGGACCACCCGCGCTACGATGCCGTGCTGGCGGCGCGCTTCGGCGACGCGGTGCTGCGCGTCTACCAGCGCATGGACGGGATCGTGGGCGAGGCGCTCGACCGGCTCGGTCCCGAGGCCACGCTGCTCGTCCTCTCGGACCACGGCTTCCACAGCTACCGCACGGGCCTGAACGTCAACACCTGGCTCCGCGACCACGGCTACCTGGTGCAGGGGCCGGTGGCGGCCGGCGCGGAGAAGGAGGACTTCTTCCCGGGCGTCGACTGGATGAAGACGCGCGCCTACGCGCTCGGCACGGGGCAGATCTACGTGAACCTGCGCGGCCGCGAGGGGCGCGGCGTCGTCGCGCCGGGCGCCGAGTACGACGCGCTCCTGGACGCGATCGCGCGCGGGCTCGAGGCGGAGGTCGATCCCGCGACCGGCGAGCGCCTGGTCGCGAAGGTCTACAAGGGGTCCGACATCTTCCCCGGCGCGCCGCCCGAGCGCATGCCCGACCTGCAGATCGCCTTCCGCGACGGCTACCGCACCTCGTGGCGCACCCCGCTCGGCGGCATCCCCAGGGACCTCCTCGAGCCGAACTTGAAGAAGTGGAGCGGCGACCATGCCGCCTCCGACGTCGCGGACACGCCGGGCGTCATCCTCGCCTCGTGCCGCCTCGTGACCGACGATCCGGCGATCGTCGACCTGGCCCCGACCGCGCTCGCCTTCCTCGGCGTGCCCGTCCCGCCCGAGATGGAGGGCCACGCCCTCCTGGCGGCCACGCCGTGACGGGGGCGAGGACACGCGCGCTCGGCGCCGGCCTGGCCGGCGGGCTGGTGGCGGGCGCGTGGGTGGGCGCGGCCGAGGCGCTCGCGGCGTGGGCCCACGTGCACGCCCCGGGCGAGCTGCCAGCGCTCGGCTGGGCGCTGGTGGCCTACGGCGCGGTCGGGGCGGGGCTCGGGCTCGGCGCCGGCGTGGTCGCCGCGGTGCTCGGCACCGACGGCTTCGGCCTCGCGCTCGCCGCCGTGGGCGCGGCGCTCGCCTTCGCCGTCGCCCGCTTCCGCATCGTCCGCGACCTGTTCCTGGAGCAGGTGCCGCGCGGACCGCTGGCGCTCACCGTGCAGGTGGGTGCGCTGGTCGCGGGGGCGGCGATCGCGTTCGCCCTCTGGCGCGCGCTCCGCGGTGCGGACGAGCGGCGCGCGGGGCTCACGCGCCCCGGGGTCGCGGCGGTCGTGGTGGCGCTCCTCGTCGCCGCGTGGGCGGGTGGCGCCCGGCTCGGGCCCGCTCCCGCGCCGGCGCACCTGCCGCCGCGCGCGGCGGCGCCCGCGAGCGCGCCGAACGTCGTCCTCGTCATGGTCGACACGCTGCGCGCCGACCACCTCTCCTGCTACGGCTCGACCGCCGTCAGGACCCCGCACATCGACGCGCTCGCCGCCGACGGCGTGCGCTGGGCCAACACCTTCGCGCAGGCGTCGTGGACGCGGCCCTCGGTGGCGACCATCCTGACCGGTCTCTACCCGTCCTCGCACGGCGCGGTCCACAAGGCGGACCGCCTGCCCGAGCGGGTCGACACGCTGGCGGAAAGGCTCCGGGCCATCGGCTACCGCACGGTCGGCTTCGCCGACAACGCGAACATCTCCCAGGCCTTCAACTTCCAGCAGGGCTTCGACGAATACCGCTACCTCGAGCCCGACTTCTTCTTCGGCGCGAGCGAGCCGGCGTCCCAGCTCGCGCTCTACAGCGGGCTCCGCCTCGTGCGCGAGCGCTTCCTCGCGCACTCCGTGAACGTGCATCAATACTATCAACCGGCCGAGGTGGTGACGGCCGAGGTCCGGCGCTGGCTCGACCGCGGGGCGGGCGAGCAGCCGTTCTTCCTCTTCGTGCACTACATGGACCCGCACGATCCGTACTTCGCTCACCCGTTCAACGGCGAGGGCTACGCGCGCGTCGCCCACCCGAACCCGCCGCCCGCGCTTGCCGAGCGGCTCCATCGACTCTACGAGGGCGAGGTGGCGTACCTGGACGAGCACCTGGGCGTGCTGTTCGACGACTTCAGGCGCCGCGGCCTCTACGACCAGACGCTCGTCGTCCTGACGGCGGACCACGGCGAGGAGTTCCACGAGCACGGCGGCTGGTGGCACGGCACGACGCTCTACGACGAGCAGATCCACGTGCCGCTCATCGTGAAGCCGCCGGGCGCGCACGGACCGGGGCCGGCCGGCGGAGCCGGGCGAGTGTTGGACGAGCTGGCGACCAGCCTCGACATCGCGCCGACCATCCTCGCCGCCGCAGGGCTGAAGGTGCCCAAGACCTTGCCGGGGCACGCGCTGCCGCTCGACGGTGGGGCCGCACCGGCGCGGGAGAGCACGTTCGCCGAGGAGGACCTCGAGGGCAACGTTCTCCAGGCGGTGCGCACGCGCGCGTGGAAGCTGATCACCGCCAACCAAGGGAACCCGCGCGGCCTCGCTCCCGAGGAGCTCTACGACCTGCCGCACGACCCCGGCGAGCGGCGCAACGTGGTCGCGAGCGCGCCGGCCGACGCCGCCGACCGCATGCGGGCCGCGCTCGGGCGCTCGGTGCTCGAGGCGCGGGAGCACGAGGGCGCGAGCGAGCAGGCCGGCGTGGACGCGGCGACCAGGGCCCGTCTGAAGGCCCTCGGATACATCCAGGAGTGAGCGATCGGTGCCACCTCTGCTCGTGATCGGCCTCGACGGGGCGACGCTCGACCTCATCCGCCCGTGGGCGGTCGCGGGCCGCCTGCCGGTCCTCGCGCGCCTGATGGACGCCGGCGCGTGGGGCCCGCTCCGCTCGACCCTCCCGGCCGCGACCTTTCCGGCCTGGACCTCGCTCGTGACCGGCGTGAACCCGGGCCGCCACGGCGTCCTCGACTTCACGGAGCGCGTGCCGGGCACCTACCGTGTGCGCTTCGTGAACGGGAGCTTCCGGCGCATGCCCGCGCTCTGGACGCGGCTTTCGGCCGCGGGGCGCCGGGTCGCGGTGCTCACCGTGCCGGCCACCTATCCTCCCGAGCCGGCCTGTGGCGTCATGGTGAGCGGCTTCGACAGCCCGCTCGCGACCGCGATCGACGGCTCCTTCGTCCACCCGCGCGCGCTCTACCGGGAGATCCAGCGCGCCGTGGGCCGCGTGCCGTTCGCCGACTTCCAGGAGGTGACGACGGGGCCGGGCTGGCACGCTGTGGCGCTGGCGCGGCTGCTGGACGGCGTCGAACGCCGCACGAAGCTCACCACGTGGCTGCTCGAGCGCGAGCGCTGGGACGCGCTCATGGTCGTGTTCGGCGAGTCGGACACCGTGGCGCACCACTTCTGGCGCTTCCACGACCCGCGCTCGCCGCGCCACACGCCGAGCCCGTTCGCCGGCGCGATCGCGTGCGTGTACGCGGCGCTCGACCGGGCGCTCGGCGCGCTCCTCGCCGCCGCGCCGCCCGACACGGCGGTCGCGATCGTCTCCGACCACGGAAGCGGGGGGGCGAGCGACCGCGTCGTGCACCTGAACCGGCGGCTCGCGGCGTGCGGGCTGCTCGGGTTCCGCCCGGCGCCCCGAGGCTGCTTGGCGGGTCTCGTGCGCGCCGCGGCGCTGCGCGCCGTCCCGCCGCGCCTGCAGGGCGCGCTCGTACGCCGCGCTCCGGCGGCGGCGGGCCGCCTGGAAGGCATCTACCGCCTCGCCGGCATCGACTGGAGCCGCACCGTCGCCTACTCCGAGGAGCTCGACTACCACCCGAGCGTGTGGCTGAATCTCCGCGGCCGCGAGCCCGAGGGCATGGTCGCGCCCGGCGCCTACGCGGCCACGCGCGAGCGCGTCGCGGCTGCGCTCGCCGCGTGGCGCGACGAGGCCGGGTGCCCGGTGGTCGAGCGCGTGTGGCGGCGCGAGGAGCTCTACGCGGGGCCCTGCGTCGAGCGCGCGCCCGATCTCGTGCTCGAGCTCGCGCCGGTGGACGGCTACAGCCCGTCGTGTCTGCCGAGCGTCGGGGCGGGCCCGGCGCTCCGTCGCCTGGTACCGGCCGAGCACGGCGGCGGCAAGGGACGGGGGATGAACGGCGCCCACCGCCAGCTCGGCCTCTTCGTCCTGGCCGGTCCGGGCGTGCGTCCCGCCGGCCAGCTCGCGCCCGCGGACATCGTGGACGTGCTGCCGACGCTCCTCGCCCTCGCGGGCGAGCCGGTGCCCGGCGGCCTCGACGGACACCCGATCGCCGGCGCACTCGACGCCGAGCCCCGCTCCGCGCCCGATCCGCTCCCCGAGGCGGCGCTCGCCCCGCGGCCCTTCGAGGGTGACGAGACGCGCGACCTCGCAGCACGGCTCGCCGCGCTCGGCTACCTGGAGCCGCAGGCCTGATGCGCATCGCGCTCGTCCTCGCCGGTCCGTATCCGGACCTCCGCGGCTCGCAGGTGCTGGTGCAGCAGCTCGCCGACGGCATCCGGGGGCGCGGGCACGTCGTCCACCTCGTCACCTACGGCGCGGTCGCGGGCACACGGCCGGGGCCGCATGCGGCACGCATCGCCCGCGATGTCGTGCTCGTGGCGCGTCTCTGGCGCACCGTGCAGCGCGAGGCGATCGACCTGATCCACGCGCACAACTACGAGGCGGCGATCGCGAGCCTCATGGTCGGCCGCGTGACCAACCGCCCGGTGGTGTACCACGGCCACAACGCGCTCGCCGAGGAGCTGCCGCTCTACTTCCGCGCCCGCCTCGCGCGCCGGCTCGCGCACCGCCTGGGGCGTCTCCTCGATGCGCACGTCCCGCGGCGCGCCGACTTCTGCATCGCGGTCACGGAAGAGCTGGGCGAGATCCTGCGCCGACGCGGCGTGGCCGCGAGCGACCTCACCTGCATCGCGCCCGCCGCCGCGCCGCGCGACGCCGCCGCGCACCGGCCGCGGGTGGGCCAGGAGGCTGTCGGGGTAGCCATGGCGGCTGCGGCGAACGATCCGGGGGAGCGCGGCGGCAGCCGCGCTGCCGGATGGCTGCTCGCTCCTCCCTCCTGCGGCGACCAACTCCCGGCGCGCGTCCCGCGCGCGGCACCTCGTCGGTCGTCGCTGCGCTTGCCGCTCTCGCTCCCCGGCTCGTTCGCCTCGCTCACCATGGCTACCCCGACAGACTCCTCGGACGGGCTCGTGTGCTACGCCGGCAACCTCGACGGTTACCAGAACCTGGGCTTCCTCCTCCGGAGCTTCGCGCGCGTGCGGGCCCGGGTGCCCGCGGCCCGCCTCGTCCTGGTGACCCACGCCGCGCCCGGCGCCCTCCGGCGCGCCGTCGGCCCCGGGGTGGAGATCGTCCGCGCCAAGTCATACGATGAGGTGCGCGCGCGGCTCGACGCAGCCGACGTGGCGGTTTCGCCGCGCGCCGAGCGCTCCGGCTTCCCGATGAAGCTCCTCAACTACATGGCCGCCGGCAAGGCGATCGTCGCCTCGACGGGCTCCGCGAAGGGCCTGCGCGACGGGATCACCGGCCGCATCGTCCCGGACGGGGACGAGGGGGCGTTCGCGGCCGCCGTGGTCGAGCTGCTCTCGGACCGGGCGGCGCGCGCCCGGCTCGGGGCCGCCGCCCGGCGCGCGGTCGAGGATCCGCGGGCGTGGGACGGCGTTCTCGCCCGGATCGAGGCGGTTTATCGCAACGTGCTGGCGGCGCGGGGCGCCGCTGGCACAACGTCCGAGACACACGCGTCGAGCGGGCTGCCGATGGCCCTGCCGGAGTGAGCGGAATGGAGCTCCGGCCACGGGTCGCGATCACGCTGGGGGACGCGGCCGGCATCGGTCCCGAGATCACCGTCAAGTCGCTCGCCGATCATTCGATCACGGTCAGGGCCATCCCGCTCGTCCTTGGTGACGCGCGGGTGCTCGAGCGGGCGATGGATGCCACCGGCGTCCGCCTGCCGATCCGGACCCTCACGAAACCGGCCGAGGCCGAGGGCCGCCCGGGCATGATCGAGCTGATCGACTACCGGAACGTCGACGTGACGGAGCACCGCTGGGGCGAGGTGAACCCCGCCTTCGGCGAAGCGGCGGTCCACTACACGCGCGAGGCGGGGCGGCTCGCGCTCGCGGGCGAGATCGACGCCATGGTCTCGGCGCCGCTCAACAAGGAGGCGATGCACGCGGCCGGCCACCGCTACGAGGGGCAGACCGAGATCCTGGGCGAGCTGACCGGGACCAGGCCGGCGATGCTCCTCCTCCTCGGGACGATGCGCGTCATGCTGTTCACGAACCACATGGCGCTGCGCGCCGTGTGCGACTACGTGCGCCAGGACCGCGTGCTCGACCGGCTCGCGCTGGCCGACGCGGCCCTCCGCGACCTGGGCATCGCCCGGCCGCGGCTCGCGGTCGCGGGGCTCAATCCGCACGCAGGCGAGAAGGGCGCCTTCGGGCACGAGGAGCGTGACGAGATCGTGCCCGCGATCACGGCGGCGCGCGCCCGCGGCATCGACGCGCAGGGACCGTACCCGGCGGACACGGTGTTCCTGCGGGCGCGCGACGGCGCCTTCGACCTGACCCTCGCCCTCTACCACGACCAGGGGCTCATGGCCGTGAAGCTCCTCGGCTTCGGCACGGTGGTGACGCTGCTCGTCGGCCTGCCACTCATCCGCACCTCGACCGGGCACGGGACCGCCTTCGACATCGCGGGCAAGAACGTCGCCGACCACAGGAACCTCCTCGAGGCGATCCGCGTCGCGGCCGAGATCGCGGTGCAGCGCCGCGGCGCGGCCGAGCCGGGGCTCGCCGCCGCGTACGGGAGGGCGGCGTGACGCTGGCCGGCGACATCGCGCGCTTCTGCCGCCTCACCTGGGACCGCGGCCTGGTCTCGGCGGCCGGCGGCACCTTCTCGGCGCGGATCGGGGACACGGACACGTTCCTCATCACGCCGAGCGGCGTCGCGCTGCGCGACACGGAGCCCGACGACCCTGGTGCCGATCGACCTCGCCGTGCGGAAGCTGGCGGGCCCCGAGCGCGAGCCGTCGAAGGACGCGCGAAAGAGGCGCCTTTGGTAGCCCCGGCCTCCGGGCGGCAAACGCGTCCGCCCTTGCGACCCCCCTGTTCCGTTGCATAGAGTCGCCTCACGGTGAGCAAGCTCTATCTGGTGACCGGCGGCGCGGGCTTCATCGGCTCCAACCTCGTCGACGCGCTCGTCGCGCGGGGCGACCGGGTGCGCGTGCTGGACGACTTCTCGACCGGGCGGCGCGAGAACCTCACGGCGCCGGACGTCGAGGTCGTCGAGGGCGACCTGCGTGACGCCGCGGTGGTGCGCCGGGCCGTGGCGGGCGTGGGCGGGGTCTTCCACCAGGCGGCGCTCCGCTCCGTGCCGCGCTCGGTCGACGACCCGCTCAGCTCCAATCAGGTGAATGTGACCGGGACGCTCATCCTCCTCCTCGCCTGCCGCGACGCGGGCGTGCAGCGCGTCGTGTACGCGTCGTCGTCCTCGGTCTACGGCGACGACCCGGCGCTCCCCAAGGTCGAGACGCTCCCCACCCGGCCGATCTCGCCCTATGCGATCTCCAAGCTGGCGGCGGAGCACTACTGCCAGACTTTCGCGCGCCTCTACGGGCTCGAGACGGTGAGCCTGCGCTACTTCAACGTCTTTGGGCCGCGGCAGAACCCGGAGTCGAAGTACTCGGCCGTGATCCCGCGCTTCCTCGCCCAGGCGCTCGCGGGCGAGCCGCTCGAGGTGCACGGCGACGGCGAGCAGTCGCGCGACTTCACCTACATCGACAACGTGGTGGAGGGGAACCTGCTCGCGATGGCGGCGCCGGGGGGGTCGGGCGAGGTCTTCAACATCGCCTGCGGCACGCGCCACTCCCTCATCGCCATCGCCGACGCGATCGGCGACTTCCTCGGCCGCCGCCTGCCGCGCTCCCACGCCGCGCCGCGCGCGGGCGACGTGCGCCACACGCTCGCCGACATCGCGAAGGCGGAGCGGCTGCTCGGCTATCGCCCGAAGGTGGATTTCGCGACGGGCATGCGCCGCACCTGCGAGTACTTCGTCGCGCGCTTCGGGCGCGACGGTGCCGGGCCAGGCCGGCCGGCCGCCCGCTCGCGCCCGGTCCGCGTCAGCGAAAGCGCACGGCCCCCCTCCCGCCGGCGCGCGGTGAAACGACCGCCGCCCCGCACCGGGCGCCGCCGATAGCGCCCCGCACCGCGCGGGGCCCGGCGCCGCCAGCCCCTACGCGGGCGCGCGCGCGGGAAGGGCATGCGCAGCAGGAGCCACGAGCGGGAGCTCGACCGTGATGGCGGTGCCGTCGCCGAGCTGGCTCCTGGCGGCGACGCGGCCGCCCAGGGCCTCGGTGAAGCAGCGCACGATGTAGAGCCCGAAGCCGGTGCCGCGCTCGGGGCCGGGGCCGGGCCGGAAGGGCTCGAAGAGGTGCGGCAGGACGTCGGCCGCGATCCCGGGGCCCCTATCGCGCACGGTGAGCCGCACCGCCTCGCGCTCGGGCGCGAGCGCCACCTCGATCTCCACCGCGCGCCCGTCGCTGTGCTTGAGCGCGTTGTCGACCAGGTTCTGGACGATCTCCTTCACCTTCACGCGGTCGGTGCGGAGCGGCGGGAGCCCGGGCGGGACGCGGCAGGTGAGCCGGCCCTCGCGCGTGGCGAGCGCGAAGGTGCCGGTTTGGAGCGTCGCGAGCAGCTCGCCGAGCGCGAACTCCTCGCTCCGGATGGGGAGGCTCCCGGTCTCCAGGCGGGCGACGTCCAGCGTGGCGCCGAGGAGATCGACGAGCTCGACCGCCTGCCGCTCGAGCGTGGCACACACGTCGCGCTGCTCGGCGGCGAGCGGGCCGAAGGCCCCCTCGCCGAGCAGGCCCGCGTAGCCGACCAGCGCGTTCAGCGGCGCGCGCAGGTCGTGCGCCATGGTCGCGAGCGCGTCGCCCTTCATGCGCGCGAGCCGGGCGAGCCGCCGGCACTGCCGGGCGTTGACGAGTGCCACGCCGGCGAGGGCGGCGAGCGCGCACGCGAGCTCGAGCCCCGGGTGGGCGAGTGGCGCCGTCCCGGCGACGACCAGGTGGAGCGCGCCGCTCAGGTCCGGCCCGCGGAAGGGCAGCACGAGGCTGCGCACCGACGCGCCGCGGTCGGCGTCGTCCAGCACCAGCGGCCGGCCGCCGCCCAGCGCGGGTGCGAGCGCCGACTCGCGCAGCGACTGGCGGTCGTAGCGCGCCCGGTACTCGGGGCCGAGGCCGTAGGTGGCGAGGACGGTGTAGAGGCCGTCCTGGAGCACGCCGACCGCGGCGCCGGCCACGCCGAGGAAGAGGGCGGTGCGCTGCACCAGTCGCTCGGGCAGCGTCTCGGGGTCGCCGCTCACCAGGAGCAGGTCGTGCTGCAGCTCCACGAACTGCTCGACCCGGAGCGCATCGAAGGGCGCCACGGGCTCCGGCCGGGCCGCGGCGGCCCGCTCATTCTCTTGTTGCCTCACGGGTGGGGGCGGATGTAGACCTCCGAGCCGCCGGGCGTCAATACGCGCGGTGCAAGCGGAGGGCGCATGTCGGCCGACATCCGTCGCGAGACCGAGGAGCTGGTGCGCTACTACGGCGAGCTGGTGCGCCGGCTCGGCCAGAGCGGCGTGCGGGACGTCGCGGATCTGCTCGCCCTCTACGAGCGCCTCGGCCGGGCCCTCGAGGCCGTCAGCCGGCAAGAGATCGGCTGGGTGACCGAGCAGGTGCAACGTCTGATCGAGGCACTCGTGCGCATGGACGCGGACCTCGACGCCCTCCGGCGATTGAAGAGCACGCTCTCCACCGCGCCCGAGGGTGGCAGCCTGGAGCCTGCGGCGCGGCCGCGGTGATCGTGCACGGCTGCAAGGGCCGTGCACGCGGACGGGACGGGTAGGGGCCGGCCGGCGGGGCATGCGCCTTGCTCCGTTCGGCAGGCGAGCATGATGATGGGTGACCCGCCGTATCGCATCGCCTACGTCATCGGCGAGCTCGGCGAGGGGGGCGTCGAGTACCAGCTCCACGAGCTGCTCCGACATCTCGACCGCCGGCGCTTCGCGCCGGGTGTGTTCGTGCTGGCCTCGGGGGGATGGTGGGTCGAGCCGATCCGCGCCCTCGGTGTCCCGGTGGAGGAGATCCCGCGGCGCGGCCCGGCGGATCTCCGGCGGCTCGCCCCTCTGCGGACCGCGTTGCGGCGCTTCGCGCCCCACGTCCTGCACACCATCCTGTGGTCGGGGAACAGCTACGGGCGGCTCGCGGCTCTCGGGCTCGCCATCCCGGTCGTCATCGCCGCCGAGCGCGTCGTGATGCCCCATCGCGCCTGGCAGGTGGTGGTGGAGCGCGCGCTCGACCGGGTGACCGACGCCTACCTGGTCAACTGCGAGGCGGTCGCTGCCTGGAAGGTCGAGCGCGAGCGGGTGGCGCGCGAGAAGATCGAGGTGATCCCGAACGGGATCGACCTGGGGCGGCTGCCGCCCTTCTCGCTCGACCGGCGCGCCGCGCGCCTGGCGGCGGGCCTCCAGCGCGACCGCCGGCTGGTCGCCGGCGTCGGGCGTCTCGACGCGCAGAAGGACTTCCCGACCTTCCTGCGTGCGGCGGCGATGATCGCCGCCGAGTTCCCCGACGTCGACTTCCTGGTGGTCGGGGACGGCGAGGAGCGCGCGGCGCTCGAGGCCCTCGCCCGGCGCCTCGGGCTCGGCGCGCGCGTCGGGTTCAGCGGGCTCCGGCACGACGTGCCCCGGCTGCTCGCGGCGGCCGACGTCCTCGCGCTCACCTCGATCTACGAGGGCTTCCCGAACGTGGTGCTCGAAGCGATGGCGACCGGCGCGGTCGCGGTCGCGACCAACGTCGGGGGGTGCCGGGAGCTGGTGACGAGCGGGGAGACGGGCCTCCTCGTGCCGCCCCGCGCGCCCGCCGCCGTGGCGGCGGCGGTGGGGCGGGTGCTGCGCGACTCCACGCTCGCGCGCCGCCTCGCGACCACCGCGCGCCAGCGCGTGGAGGGCGCCTTCTCGGTCGACGTGATGGCCCGGCGGACCATGGACGCCTACCTGCGGCGGCTCCACGCGACGCGGGGCCCTGCGACCGTCGTCGCCGCGTGAGCGGCCCGGCAGGGATGCCGCGTGAGGCAGCGCGCCGGCCCCTTCGCCCTTGCGCGCGTGCGGCGCATCCTCTGGCGTGCGCTCCGGCTGCGTTGCCCGCGCTGCGGGCGATCGCCGCTCTACGCACGCTACTTCCGCATGCACGAGCGCTGTGCGGCCTGCGGGCTCCGCTACGAGCGCGAGCAGGGGTACTTCGTCGGCGCCATCTACATCAACTACGCCGTGACGGTCGCGGTCGCGGTGAGCGTCGTGCTCGTGCTCGACTGGACCGTCGGGCTGACGCTCGCCCTCGAGGCCGAGGAGCTGCGCCACCGCTACGGCGAGCGCATCGCGCTGGACGGCGTCTCGCTGCGCGTCGAGCGCGGCGAGCTCTTCGGCCTCCTCGGTCCGAACGGCGGGGGCAAGAGCACGCTCTTTCGGATCCTCTCCACGCTGCTCGCCGCCGGCGGCGGCGCCGCGCGCGTGCTCGGGCACGACGTGGCGCGCGAGCCGGACCGGGTCCGACGCCGTCTGGGCGTCGTCTTCCAGCACGCGAGCGTCGACCGCACGCTCACCGTGGAGGAGAACCTCGTCCATCACGGGCACCTCTACGGGCTCTCCGGCGCTTCGCTGCGCGCCGCCGTCGCGGCGGTGGTGGGGCGCCTCGGCCTGGGCGAGCGCCGGCGCGACCGGGTGGGCACGCTCTCGGGCGGGCTCCAGCGGCGCACCGAGCTCGCGAAGGCGCTCGTCGTGCGCGCGGAGCTTCTCCTCCTCGACGAGCCGACCAGCGGCCTCGACCCCGCGGCACGCCGCGAGTTCCTGGGCTTCCTGGCGGAGCTGCGTCGGGCGGAAGGGATCACGGTCGTGCTCACCACCCACGACATGGAGGAGGCAGAGCGCTGCGATCGCGTCGCCATTCTCGATCGGGGCCGGCTGGTCGCGCTCGGCGCCCCGGAGGCCTTGAAGGCCCAGGTCGGCGGCGACGTGCTCGTCGTGGTGGGGCCCGACCCGGCGCGCCTCGCCGAGCGGGTGCGCGAGCGCTTCGGACTCGCCGGACGGCTGGTCGACGGGACGCTCCGCCTCGAGCGCGCGCGCGGCCACGAGCTGGTGCGCGACCTGATCGAGGCCTTCCCCGAGGAGGTGCGCACGGTGAGCTACGGGAAGCCGACCCTCGAGGACGTGTTCATCCATCTCACCGGCCGCCGGCTGGCGGAGGCGTGATGCCAGGAGGCCGTCCGGGTAATCATGGTGGCTGCGGCGAACGATCCGGGGGAGCGCGGCGGCAGCCGCGCTGCCAGATGGCTGCTCGCTCCTCCCTCCTGCGGCGTGCCTTTGGGCACGCCTCGTCGGTCGTCGCTGCGCTTGCCGCTCTCGCTCCCCGGCTCGTTCGCCTCGCTCACCATGATTACCCGGACGGACTCCTGGCCGTCGCCACGCTCTGGCGCCGGGAGGTGATCCGCTTCGTGCGGCAGCGAAGCCGGCTGGTCGGCGCGCTGGCGCAGCCGCTCGTCTTCTGGCTGCTGCTCGGGGGCGGGCTCTCGCCGTCCTTCCGGCCGCCGGGTG
>WNGD01002248.1_pt1 | contig 22642 bp, 16 predicted proteins | sample 5400671 | NCBI WGS metagenome assembly WNGD01 (sample SAMN13153369, study PRJNA577476) | soil metagenome | isolation source: 40 cm soil or saprolite under grassland replicate 2 | place: USA:California | collected 2016-06-15
CACCTGCACATTGACAGGCACCTCGCGGTAGGCCTCGTACGGACGATTGACGCGCAGATCCCAGTTGATGCCACTGGCACGGGCCATTGGGCCAGTGAGTCCATAGGCAATGGCCTGCTGTGGGTCGATGTAGCCGACACCCTGGGTACGAGCATCAAAGATTTCGTTGCCGGTGAGGAGTATCTCCAGCTCAGCCATATTCTTTTCTTCTTGATCGAGAAAAGCCTCGCATTCTTTCAGCCAACCCTTAGGAAAATCATGTAATACGCCGCCAACGCGCAAGTAATTGACATTAAAGCGGCTTCCACCGAGGGCTTCGAACAGGGAGAGAATTCCCTCTCGATCACGGAAGCACCACAAGACGGGAGTAAATGCGCCGAGGTCAAGCCCGTAAGTGCCAACCGCAACCAGGTGGCTGGCCATACGCTGCATCTCACCGACGAGCAGGCGGATATACTGCGCTCGTCGCGGCGGCTCTATCCCCATTAACTGCTCGACTGCACCCGCATAAGCAATTTCATTGAGCATTGGAGAAAGATAGTCGGCATTATCCATATAGCGGATACCACCCATGACCGGACGATTCTCCAGAATTTTCTCGATGCCTCGATGCAGGTAACCGATAACCGGCGTGCAATCGACCACGGTTTCACCTTCGAGCGTCAGTAGTAGGCGCAAGACGCCATGGGTGCTGGGATGCTGGGGACCCATATTGAGCAGCATCTCCTGAGATTTGAGTCCTTCTGCTCCTTCCACGCTCCCAGGGATTGCACCTCTATCTTGATTTGTAACCATGAATTAAGAACCCCCTCTTTGTCGAAGCAGCAATTTGCGCATGCGTATACTAAAGCTGAACGACCAGAACAGCGCTATCAGTACCGCCATGCCACCAATCAAGTAGCGATTGGGATCATTGGTGAGAAAGATTATAGTGAATGCCATACCCCAACTACCTAAGGCCACCATAGCAGGAAATATGAGGCTTTGAGGGCCAGAGACTGAGGGAGAGAGAAAGCTGCGATTGACATTGGTTGTACCTGTGTCTGCTACATTCCCGCTCCCCACCGGTGCTGCACTGCTCTTCTGGGAACTTGATGCGCTTTGGTTGGTATTTGCAATATGCGATTGCACGGTGCCGGCTCTGACAGGCGCTTTGCGGCGCTTCTGGGCTTTTGGCATTATACAGACTCACCTTCCGGGTTCCGACTCGCCCGGCACAGGCTTAGGCGGCTCAGTCACACTTTGCTGTTCTGCTTCTTCTTGATGTCCTTCAAACGAGTGGCCAAAGGTCGGCGTGCCTGGATGCAAGCGTTCCTGCATACCCTGTCCCAGTTTCTTCCGCACCACATGCTCCACGCCCTTTTGCTGGTATTCTCCGGCAACGGCCACATTAGGATCAACCTGTGTCGTTGCAGGCTGCTTGACAGTGGGTGGAACCTGGTGGAAACTCTTGAGCAGGGGAAAGCCCACAAAATCATCATCCAGTAGCATTCTGCGCAGATCGGGATGACCCGAAAACTTGATGCCAAACATATCATAGGTTTCACGTTCAAGCCAGTTCGCAGTCGGCCAGACAGAGGCAACGCTATCCACCTCAGGTTTTTCATGATCAAGGCGGACCTTAATTTGCAGTAACTGCCCCCGTGTAAGTGAGCGCAGATGGTAGACCGTTTCAAGGTGATCGAGCATATCTACACCGGATATGGAGCTTAACAGGTCGAAGCCGAGCTGGTCGCGCAAAAAACGACAGACTGCCACGAGATTGGTACGGTCAACCTCCAGGCTAAGAAAATCTCCTTTGAGTGTTTTCAGCTCGAGTTCCTTACCTGTTATCTGGGCTATAGGAGCCAGATCGCGGGCAAGGGCGGCATTCAAATCACGATACCCAGTAGTTGAAGCAGGAACGCTTTTTGAACGCGGTACTAGATCCATCGAATAACTCCCTTGCGCCAGGCATAGGCGAGACCAAGCGCGAGAATGGTGATAAAAAAGAGAATTTCAAAAAATCCAAATAAGCTCAACTGCTTGAAGATGACGGCCCATGCGATAATGAATACAATATCTACATCAAAAGCAACGAAGAGCAGGGCAAAGATATAGAAGCCAAGCGGGTATTGCACCCAGGCTGAGCCAATTGGAGTCTCGCCGGACTCATAGGTTTGTAATTTCTCTTTAGTTCTTCTATGCGGGGCAATCAGGTTTGCAACAGTCGTGACGAGAATAACGAACCCAAACCCTGCAGCAAACAAGATGCCTGCATATAAATAAGCGACGTTGCTAGTTACTGGCATGCGGCTTCCCTCCAAAAAGCTGCCCCTGTTTCTTGCGTACGTGAAGGCTTAAAGTGCTGCTTTTTGATTATAGCACAGGAAGGCGGGTGCGACAAATTTGTAGGGGCGCGATTATGCAGATTAACTTTTTAATGCGGACCTTACAACATCCACCGAGGGCCGATAAATCGGCGGTGTGCGCGATAAATCGGCACCTACATTGGGGGTAAATCGGGCACTGTTACGTTTTCGGGTTTGGCAAGGAGTTGAATGTCTGTGACGGATCAGGAGCGGGGGCACTCATGAGTCGCTGGATTTCAGGGTCACGTACCATATCCCACAAGCCATCAGAGCAGAGCAGCAGTTTATCGGCTGGCTGAAGTGGTACCCTGAATAAATCGACATCTACGGAGGGTTTCTCGCCCAGGCTGCGATAAATCTGGTTGCGCTTGGGATGGGTATAGATATCATCGGGTTTGATGATGCCGGCTTCTACCAAACTAGCAACTACAGAGTGATCTTGCGTGATCTTGGTGAGCCCTTCGGGTTCACGATAGAGGTAGGTGCGGCTATCGCCGACATTTGCGATGTAGGCAACAGGGCCGACAATCAAGGCAGCAGTCATGGTTGTGCCCATATCAGCTCGCTCTTCCAGGTTGCGCTGATGAACGGCCTGATTCGCTTGCTGCACTCCTTCAAGCAAAAGATTCAAGAACGCTTGATCATCCATCTGCCTGTCTGATGAGACCTTGGGCAGAACATAATTGATAATCGTCTGAATCGCAAGGCGGCTGGCATCCTGTCCACTGGCATGACCACCCATGCCATCGGCCACCACAAATAAACCGAATTGCTGAGGCAGCGAATTGTAAGTTCTTGCTCCCTGCATGGCAAAGAGGCTATCCTCGTTTGGCTTATGCTTGCGTTTGATGCCTGGGTCGGTAAGATGACCTACCGCCAGGCTTAGATTGCGGTCTTGAAACTGCTGGATGCTATATGGTAAGGTTGTCTCGGTTTCCCCTGATCCATTACTGGGCGAGAACTGTATGGTTGGCTGATCACTTATTGGGAGCGCTTTCACATCTGAAGGTTGCATATTGTTAGCTTGCGGCTGAGGGCGCGATAAATCGGCCCCTACGGGTGGTGGTGGCGTGGCGTGCAAACGTAATCCCGAAGCAGAGGGTGAAAGAAGGAACCCGCATTGCGGGCAAAGGTCAGCGGGCATCTGCACAAGTGCTCCACAGTTTGGACAAGACAATTCGGTGCCAGACGGCTGAAGTTTGGCGGTGGCTTTGGAAAGCTGCATCTGCTGCGCTTCTATTTCGGCATTACGCTGCGCTTCTACCCGGTCAGCCTCGAAGCGAGCGAGTTCTTGCCTGTGGCGCCGGGCTCGTCCGGCGAGTAAAGTCACAAGCACCAGGAGCAAGATGAGAACGATTAGCCCTGCAACAAGTCCAACAATAAGCAGTATGCCAGAGATGCCTGGAGTTCCTGCGGCTGGTTGAACTGTGCCGGTGGGAGAACTACCTGGACCGTGAGAAATCTTCTCTGCTGCCAGGCGCTCGAATGCGGAAGCAGCGCGAAATTGGGGATTGGCCGTGGCAATCTGCTGTAACGTTGCCTGAGCGCCAGCATAGTCCCCGGATTCATATTGCTGGACGCCCAGCTGCCAGGCTGTGTTTAAGGGATTGGTCTGTTGGGACCGAACTGCCGGCTGGAACTCAGGTTGCTGGTTCAGCAGACTCACAATCGCCTGCCCAGGCAAGGGCCGCCCGCCTGTCAGATTCATGCCAATCACGTTTCCCTGGTCGTTGAGGATGGGCATCCCTGGTTCATAGGGTGAGCTAAGACTGGGAATACGACCGGGCGTCCCTGACGATTGGCTCCCTGCCTGAGTGTTCACGGCCTTAGGTGTCATAAAAGCCTGAGGTTGGAGGCTCGTCCCTAAGACAGGAGAGGGAGGCCAAAGATTAGCCTTAGCAGTCCGATCTTCTAATTCGATGCCAAGTTGCATGCCTATGCCCTGCTGCGGAGCAACACGCAGGAAAGGTTGCAGGTGCATGGGATTGCTGTGGAACGAGAATAAAACGGCTCCCGCTGCTACTGCGAGCGTTTCCGGAGCACTATCACCACAGGTTATTTGCTGGCTTTGCCCCTGCCGACAGGTCAGTTGATCGATCGCTACAGGGGGTGGCAAATTGTCAGTATAGGCGTTATTGGCAAACAGCTGGATGCTCATTAGTTGTCCACGCGTCGACGAGGCACAGCTTTGCCCGGTCGGGTTGAGCAGGGAGCCATCGGTCAGGACCCAGGTGTTCCGCTCACTCAGAGTCGTGGGAGACCAGCTTGCTAGCATGGTGCCCAAGCCGGTACAGGCAATTGGCGCCTGGGTGGTGGTATAGGTCACAACCAGGCGCACCACCGAGACGCCTGCCAGGTCAAGCACTCCTTGTTCTGTAAGGGCTTGCCTGCTGATATGCCCAGGTGATGAGGAAGTGGCCAAAGCGATAGGGGACAGGACAAGCTGCAGAGCAAGGAGAAGCCCGATGAGCAGCGAGAACGCAGACAAACCGATGCCCCCTCGCATCTCAGGTATAGAACTATGCGTACTCATAGGTTCTCTCTCCCTCACGTCGGGTTCACAGCAAACATAGGACTATCATCTATGCGCTCAGTGTCCTAACTGGTTGCGTAAGCGCTGCAACATCGCCTGAGCAGCCTGATTGGCTGGCATCGCGGCTACTACATATCCGCACTCGCGGCGGGCAGCTTCTAACTTGCCCTCGCGCTCGTACACCTGGCTCAATAGAAACCGAGTCGAATGGTCCGCTGGATTGATTGTAAGCACCTCCACAAAGGCGCGCTCGGCAAGTAACAACTGATTTAGCCTCGAAGCAAGTTGACCAACTGCATAATGCAAGTCAGGTCGCTTTGAACCTGGGGGAGCTAAACGTAGCGCCTCCTGGTATTCTCGTAAAGCAGGCTCAAGCTGGTTCGTCTCATCATAACACGTGGCTAAACGCTGGTGAGCTTCAAGGTCACCGGGGTTCAAACGTAGTGATTGTGTATAGGCAGGAATAGCCTGTACTGGTAGTTTACGTAGAAAGAGGTAGACATCGCCAACGAGTTTGTGTGTTTCGGGATCGTTAGGATTCAAAGCCAATGAGCGATTATAGGCTTGAATAGCGTTATCAGGCTGCCGCCGACGGGCAAACACCTGACCGAAGATCTTATGCACTAAGGGATTGTTTGGTTCAACAACATAGGCCTGCTGTATGGATGCATAGGCTTCATCGACACGCCCAGCATTGAGACGATCTTGGGCGCCTCTAATATAAACACCACCAGGACCAGTTAGCCCACTGCCAGCAGGGGTAAGTGGCACAGGTATTGGCGGACGATCAGGTGTAAGTCGATCGCCTCCTGCTGGCTGTGAAGGAAGCACTATTGATGCAACTGTTGCCGACGCCGAAAGCGGTGGCAGATTTATGATGGCGCGCTCCATATCGGCTGCACTGTTCCAGCGCTGCTCCAGCGCAGGCGCGAGGGCTTTCATAATGATCTGATCAAAGGCTAGCGAGATATCGGGCCTAAGCGAGCGAACAGGAGGAAATGAGAAAATGGAGGGTTTGTTATTGGCTGCATCATGGAACGTCAGAATACGATGCAACGTTGCTCCCAAGGCATAAATATCGCTGCGCGGCTCCGGCATGCCATGTAACTGTTCGGGTGGGGCATAGCCAATAGTCATGATAATGGTTGATTGGCGTTGCGACTGGAAAGTTCGTGCAATACCAAAGTCAATCAGTTTAATCTCGTCGCGATCAGTGACCATAATATTCGATGGCTTGAGGTCACGAAAGATGATCGGGGGGTTCTGGCGATGCAAATAACTCAGCACACTGCACACCTGCTGTGCCCAACTGCGTGCGCGGGCCTCTGAGACGCCATGCGCCCCATTGAGTCCAGGTACATTGCCCTCTTTGGTAAATACCTCGGCCAATGTACGCCCCTCAATGAAATCCATAACGAGGTAATGCCTGCCACCCTCAACGAAGAAGTCGCGGACGCGCGGAATACAGGGATGGTTGAGCTTCAGCAGAAGTTTCGCCTCGCGCTTAAACCAATCCACGGCCTGGCTGCGATCGACATCGCTTTGGAAATCATCGAGCATCTCCTTGACGGCACATGGCTCATCGTCAAAGCGCGTATCTATGGCACGATACACTGCACCCATACCACCAGCCGCAAGAGATTTTTCAATTTTGTAGCGTCCACCAGAAAGGAGCGTGTTCTGAGGTAAGCGGCGAGGGCCACCGTCATCAGAAGACAGAGATAAGGGCGATGGCTGCTGCTGAGAAGCATAAGGCATGGGAAGCCCCTGAGGTGTAACAGGCGGCAAGGGGTAATCCGGCACAGGACCTCCGAGGCCAGAACCGCTTTGCGGAGTGACCGGATTCTCGATAGATGCTGCGTTGCTGGGATCTGGTGGATAATTACTCGCCATATTTTTCTGCACCGCTCATGAAAGTTGGCTTATGTATCTCTACATTTCTCTTGCTGGGCGCATTATAACATATTCTTTCCAGGATGGGCAGTGGGGAAGAGCACAGCTATAATGAGGAACAAGTCACAATTATGCATTGGCCGTAGCCATTTTATCGGCCTGCTGCGCTGCTGCTACATCGCCTTTCATCCAACGTGCTCCAAAGATACCAACCAGACCGGCAATAATCAAAGCTGGTACACAGGTAACCAAAAGAGCCATGGCAAGGTCCTGACCAGCAATATTGTGCGCAAAGTGTTGTCCATGTGATGGGTCAAACACTTGAGCCAGGGTGCCTACCAATGTGGGAGCAAAAGCATCACCCAGAAGGTGCGCGATGAGTAATGAGATAGCGACAGCAGAGGCTCGCAGAACAGATGGAGCAACATCCTGCGTTGCGGCCGTGCTGGGACCCGTATAAATTGTAAGCAAGAATGCCGTCAGAATGAAGAAGATTGTGAAAATGATAAAACTATGGGTGGTGATGGCGAGTGTGAAAGCAGGTGCGCTTAAGAGGAAGCCAATGCCGCAAACCAGCACTCTCGCCCCTTGATGCCGCCGGTTAAGCCAATCTGCCATATAGCCGCCAACCACGGTACCAGCCAGGCCAGCAAGCACTATAACAACACCGGAGAAGAGTCCAGCCTGCCCTGAACTAAGACCAAAAATGTCTTTTTGTTGTAGAAAGGTGGGCAAGTAAACTACGTTTACTCCCAGGACGAAAAATGCAAAGACCTGCATGATAATCAAGACTACCAGGGTTTTGATACGCAGTAGTGCGCCCAATTGAGACAAGACATTTGGTGTCACTTGCATTGCCTGGTGTGGTTCTTCGATTTCAGCCACATTACCCAGGTTATATGGATAGAGAGCAACTTCTTCTTCATCCGCCTCGTTGCGGCGTGGCTCACGCAGTTTCCAGGCCAGGAAAGCCAGGATGAGACCCGGAATACCTGTGAAAACGAAAGCAAGCCTCCAACTACCTACAAAAAGACCAGCTACTACGCCACCAATTACAAAGCCCACTAGTATGCCTACCAGTTGACCGACGCTCCACCAGCTCATAACGCGCGAGCGTTTTGCACGACTGAAGTAATCGCTCATAAGGGCAGTACCAGCAGGGAAATAGCCAGCCTCACCTATACCCAGCACCATGCGCGATAGGAAAAGTGTGATGAAGTTGCTTGCCAGGGCGGTGAAAGCAGTTGCGACACTCCAGATAGCGACACAGATGGCTACTACGTTTTTGCGTTTCGCATGGTCTGCCCAGATACCAAGTGGCAGTGTGCCTAATGTGTAGACTACAAGAAAGGCTGAGGCGATGTAGCCAATTCCGTTAATGCCAATGCCCAATTCATGGGCAACGACATTAGCAGCCCCGGCCAGTACGTTACGGTCAAGGTAGTTCAGGAAACTGATGCTGAACATCACCCAGAACACGACCATCGGTTTGGATATTTCCCAACGGTGGGTTGATGGGGTCGATTCGCTTTCTATGCTCATTTCGCACCTTTCTGGGTAAAATTTGTCTCCGTGGGATATTGCTGACGTATTATATCATCTTCCTCTAGAATCCAACATCTATCTGGTTATCTGCAGGATCGGTGAAGGAGATGATGGGGGCCGATAATGGTGTTTACCAACCACTATCGGTAATGTCATCCTGAGCGCAGCGAAGGATCTGTCTCGCTGGGCACCGAGATCCTTCGCTGCGCTCAGGATGACAACATATTACGGACTTGGTCAGTAAAGTTCATTATCGGCGGTGGGCGCGATAAATCGGCCCCTACAGATCGTTTGCCAACAACAACTATTTCATGAGCCGGTTATTTGGGCTTACTAGACGTTGAGCATTTCCAGGAAGCTCCAGGATTTGAGGTCGCGTTCAAGGTGGAAGCGCAGAAGATCGTGAGTAACAGCCTCTAACTCGGCCTGTAACTTAGGATCGAGGCGTAGATGGGAGGCTTCGATCCACTTGCTGCGTTGCAGGAAGCGTAAGACTTTGAGGGCGTTCAGAGAGAGGCGTCGTTCCCAGAAACGGGAGCACTGCGGGCAGAGTACGCCTCCCAGGGAGGCTCTGAAACCATTCTCTTCTGGATGTAATTCGCTAGCGCAATGGGCACAGTTTTGTAAGGATGGTTCATAGCCGACGGAGGAGAGCAGGTGTAACTCGAAGTAGCGCAGCAGCAAGCGTGTATGCCCATGCTCATCTGCTTGTTCATTGGTGCGCGCTCGTTGTTGTTGTAGCGCGTTTGCATCAGCATCCAGGTAACGTAAAGCCTCCAGGAGCAGGGTGTAGATGTCGAGGTGCGGGGTTGACTCTTCGACGAAGCGATCTACCAGTTCGGCAAGATAGAAGCCGCAGGTCATATGCCAGAGTTCGTTACGCAGGTGCAGGAAGTTCTCACGCCCTTCGGCCTGGGTGACGATATCCAGGTTGCGGCCAAGAGCCATCTGCAACTGACTGCGGTTGAGGAGTTCAAGGTGACCCGCCTTTTTACTGACGGGGCGGCGTATGCCCTTGGCGATAGCATGAATTTTGCCCTTTAAGGGTGTAAAAAGAGTGAGGATGCGATCGGCTTCACCGATGTCAGTATGCTTGAGTATGATTGCTTCGACGGAGTAGCTACGTTGCTGTCGCATGAGGGGCACCTTATGAATGAATGGATCAATGAGTTAAAGAAAAAAGACGTGACCTAGAACGAAATCACGTCTGATGATAAGGAGGCGACGAGCGGATTCGAACCGCTGATGCAGCTTTTGCAGAGCCGTGCCTTACCACTTGGCGACGTCGCCGTGTGAGTATATGTGCAAGCGTGTGACGGGATAGGAGGGGATGGAGCGGGAGACGGGGATCGAACCCGCGACTTTCTCCTTGGCAAGGAGATGCTCTACCACTGAGCCACTCCCGCTTATACGTTGCTTTTGCATGATTAAGATATCATATCAGGGGCGATTTGTCAACAGTCTAAAATTCCTCTTAGTCCCCACCCACCCGCCCTTTACAAAGGAACCAGGGGACACCCCTGGAACCCCGGCAGAGGGGCTGCGCCCCTCTGCACTCCCGCTTCATGAGCGGACGTCAGCCTAATCAATAGAAAATCCACGTTCCTTCAATAATTCTATCACTCGATCCAGGGCGTCGGGGGGTACACGCACTAAGTGACTTTCGGGGGAAACTTCTGTACCCAGCAGCGGACCCAACTCTTCGTCGGCCTGTATGTCTTGCAAAGCCTGGGGGGAGAGGCGAAGCAGGGGCGCGTGTTCGACTCCAATGGCATCTTGTTGCTCATACCCACCTCCCCACAATTTGAGGCGAATCAAGAAGGATACGGGCATCCCGCCTTCGCAGTAATGTTGTAAGAAGCGTATAACATGTTCCAATGGTAGTCCGGCGCTGCATGCCTGTTGAATAGAAGCTGGTGTGATCTTCCTCCAACCCGTTGTCTCGTCGAGTTCGGTGATACGTTCGACTTCCGCTGCTAAATAGAGGTCGAGCACGGCATGACAGGGCTGCAACAGCCCACTAGACTGTAGTCGCCACTGGGGTTCACGAGTTACGAAGCGCCCACTCTCCAACAAGCCGTTATGCATAGTCGCAGATACGAGCGCGGGAAGATAGTCTTGCTGCCAGAGGATTTCCTGTACGATTGACAATTGACCGGTAACGACCTCTGCAAGTACTGGGGTAAGGCGGCGACCAAAGAATGGGCGTGTCCCTGGATCCGCAAAGAGCGCATCGAGCAAGACAGCATCGTCTACCTCGAGCAGTGTGACATCGTGCCAGAGTTCAATACGCCGGGCCTGTCGTTCCCATTCAACCAATGAATATTGCACGTTCTGAGGAATAGGCCCTCCTGCGGCTTGCTCCAATATTTGCTGAATAGCAGCCGCGTGCAGCCCCATTTGAATAGCTCGGGTAACACTTGTCCTGGTCAGGCGGTATTGCGCAATATGCTCCAGGCGGATGCGCTCGGCAAAACGATCCAGGTTGACGAGCAGCGCCTCAGAAATGGGGGCCAGAGCTACTAATTCAAAATTTGGTTGCACAACCAAGCGCCCCCAGGGTGGCTCCTGTATAGCTGGAGGCGTTTCGCTGGTAACGATCGCGATGTCTAAGGCCAAGCAAAAAGCGTCAAGGTGATCTTGACTATCTACATTTGCAAGACCCAGCCAGCGCAGTGGTCCAGAAACTATGGCGCGAATGAACCCACCTTCTACTAGATGCCAGCCTTCGCGGGGTGTTAGCCAGCCACGGCGCAAACGAAAATCCCATCCATACGGATTGCTGCCTGTGGAGTAGCGTTCTATACGCGTACCAGATTGGCGAGGAAAAAGCAGATAAGGAAGATATAGCCTTGCACGAGCAATAAATGTTGGAAACTCATGCCACACGCCCGCCTGTTCAGCCATTAAGCGTTCCATCACCAGTTTGCGCGACCGTACAACCTCTTCATGAGCCGGGTCAAGAGGCGCGGGGCCTGGACGTACAACTACATCCGGCAGGTAGGCCAGCTCGTTCCAGAATGCGTTATCCAACCATAAACGGTAACAGCGACGCGCTCGCTCGAACAAAGGCAAGGAAAAAAACGTACTAGCCGGTTCAGCATAGAGGGCGCCACTCCGCTCAGAAAGCAGGCCCAATTGCATGAGGAGTAGCCTGGTGAAGAGCAACTGGGGAACGTCTGTTTCTGTACGTACTCGCTCGACAAGCTGTGAGCCCTCTGGATTCAACTGATGGAAAACCTGGCGCAATATGGGACGAGAGAGCAGTCGATTATTGATCAGCGGCATTTCTTCGCGCATCGTCGCCACTAGCGACCAGTAGCGGTAGAGGTTGCGTTGCAAAGCGCGTATACCTTCGCTCGCACCCTCTAGTGCATGATCGACCTCTTTATCATTGCCACTCACTTGCCCGTGGGCCGGGGAATGCATGGCGGCTTTTTCACGCGTGTTCCATAGCTCATTTGCTGCTTCCATAACGCTTTGAGGCACAATCAGCAGGCCATCATAGAGACCACTTGCGTAGTCTCGCCCTACAAAGTTGGTTTGTTTGCTCCAGAAAAGCAGGCCCAGGAGCAGGAGGCGATGTAATGCCTGCTCAAAAACGCCATGTGGATGCGGTGTAGGATACTGTAGTGCCACTCCCTGGCCGTATGCGCTGGTTCTTGAGGATATCTCAGGGGAATTACCTGTCGAGGAAGACGCATGATTGAGCTTATGCGCATCATCAGCATGGGTATTTACAAGGCTGAGGTACAGAGCAAGATCACGGCTGTTGGCACGTCCACCGCATGCCACCAGTTCCCCTAGAATAGACTTCTCCATTTCACCGAGACCACGGATGGCGTCACGGCAGGAAATGGGATCGAACAGATGCTGAGCGATTTCTGTAGTAGTCGCAGAGGAGTCAGGCGGTACGCTGCTTTTCTGTCCCTTGAATGAATACGGCAGATGCCGCGCTTTTACCAACGCCTGCAGGTGATATGGTGGCACATTCTGGAGCAGGTAAAGGTCACTTTGTTCCATGTCGCTCCTCGGCTTTTGGGGCAATCATGAGAGGTAACAAATTATACCGGTTATCATGGCACATCACGGGCGCGATAAATCGCGCCCCTACGCAATTGTTCATGAGAGGTAACAAATTAGATCGGTTATGATGGCATACCACGGGCGCGATAAATCGCGCCCCTATGCAATTGTTCATGAGATGCAACAAATTAGATCGGTTATGATGGCACATCACGGGCGCGATAATGCAGATTAGCAAATTCATGGGTACATGTGGGATGCCTTCCCCACCCCAGGGCGCGATAATGAACTTTCCCGACCAAGTCCGGTCATAGGTTGTCATCCTGAGCGCAGCGAAGGATCTCGGCGCCCGGCGAGAGAGATCCTTCGCTGCGCTCAGGATGACAGGGCTGGATCGTCTCTCCAGACCCTCTTGCCGATCTTGTTCGTTAAAAATCATAATCGCGCCCCTACAGAATCGTATAGGAGGGGAACCTGTCCGCGTCGTTGGAGCTCGTCTGTGAGTCGTTCGATAGCCTGCTTTTTGAGAATGAGCAACGTTGGATGAATGGGGCGAACAACCTGCTCATTCAATGAGGTAGTAGCCGACAGTTCGCGCAGGACTACTTGATCGGCGGCCTCTAGCATTGACACATCCGTATACAGGCGCACACGTCCATAGCTTGCTATGCGACGTTCAAGCTGTGTGAGCAAATGAACAAGAGAGCCATCCGGTGCAATTGAATGTTGATATTCCGCAGTACGATGCAAGAGTTCAAGCAAAGCGGTAGGCGACTCTCCACGGCTGAACGCTTCGCCGAGTGATTTTGGTGTCAGCCGGTAGCAGAGTTGAGCGGCCTGGACACCCCTGACTTCAGCAAAGCGTTCGATCAGTTCAATCAACGGCCAGTTAGCAAATGCGCAGGGGATTAACAGATCGCCTGATTCTGATACATCTATGATTGGCACGGCTGCAGGTGCGAGAGCATCTGGCGTATAGGTATCGGACGCAATAAATTGCGCCCCTACAGGTATTCCGCGCAGGAAAGAATCTGCCAGGGGTGTGAGACGGAATGCCAGCAAATGTTCATCAGAGGATAGCACCACGTCGCTGACTCCCCACCAATGTAGCGGGCCCTGCAGGAGTTGAGCCAGATAGCGTCCCTCAGCACTCATCCAGTCGTTCAACTGTGCCGGATGAAAGGGGTGACCTTCTGCTTGTTCTATCCACCAATGGGGGGAAGGAAACTGCTGCTGGCGCCTCTGCAAAAAGGCGGGATTCAAGCGGTAGACAAAACGCGCAAACGCAGAAAAATTGATCCATTTACCAGACGGAGCCTGAGCCAGTAATGCAACGAGCGTCTGCCTTGCCTCCCTGTTTTCGGTCTCCAGCTCTCCTGAACGAATAGCTGGCTGGCTAAGTGGTGTAGCGCGACAGCGCAGACGCAACCGCTCCTCTTGCAAATCAAACAATTCTTCATAAGTAGGCTGGTTCAGCCAGTGGGTAAAGAGTTCGTGGGCTACTTCTGCACGGTTCAGGCCAAGCAGTAACTCGGCAGCATTGGGCAACACATGCAGAATAGAGGTTCCTGCATCATCTCTATACAGAATGTCAGCTAACCTCAATACACGGATGGCGAAGCGTAAAAAAGGCAGGGGCCGTGGAATATCAGCCTGCAATGACTCCAGCAAGGCCATTGAGGGTGTATTTTGGGGCGGAGGAATGGCTACTGACCCCTCGACGGGCAATGGATTGGGAGGGCGTCCTACGCTCGCTGTGTTACTGCCGCCTTCATTCCCGCTTTCTGTGCTCTCAAGTTCCTTGCCATCTAAGGCACGCGCCACGAGGAGCAAATCAGCCAGCAGGTTGTATGGCTCAACGTGTAGCACTTTTGGTGAGTCAGCATCCTGTTTGCTGCCCACATCGATAGTAAAAGGAGTGATGGGTAGGGTGACTTGTAAAGCCGCTCGTACTTCTGATGGAACGTACCAGTTTATGTTAAGTGAGGAGCCGATCAGACCAATACGCTGTTGCAGGGAACTATTCAAAGCTGCGCGAACAATCAAAGCTTTGCTCTGAAGGGTATGCAGCATAGTTTGCAACTCGCCCGGACTTCCAAGAGAGAAGCGTTCGAACAAGCCGCGCAGGTCTTCATCGTTCATTGAGCCGCCAGCAAGTGTGAGGGCAGCTAACAACTGGCGCTGCTGTTTCTCCAGCGTTGCAACTACACGACGTATTGCTTCAGGCTCCTTGAGTACGTCTACTATGGCTTCGACAAGTTGTTGCTTGCTCAAACCGTTCGTGGGGATGTCATATGCTCGCGCGATGGAGCGTAGTTCGCTCAGCCCTGATTGAGCCAGTACTTCAGGGGTGCTGCTCAGTGGGGGCGAGTTTTGTAGCGCGGGCAATGGCCTTGCCCGCGCGAGAGGGTGCGACTGTTGGCTCTCAAGCGTTGTGTAGTCTGGTTGCTCTTCTGCTAACGCTGATGTTGAAGCATGGTTGTCAAATGGGAGAGGAATGGAGGATACAACTGTAGGAGGGCTGGTTGTAAAGGTCAAGGGATGAGCAAGCCAGTGATAGAGGAGGGCAGCAGCATGCGAACAGACGACGGATGATTGAGCAGGAGATTGACTACAAGTGCAAGTGACGCTGCATGAAAGGCGATCACGTATCTCGACTGCAACGCTATACTGGCCAGGGGAAGATAGATTTACTTGTTCTGTCTCTTCTGTACTATTTGTCGTTGATGCTGCCTGGTTGAGGGGTGTGTTGGGTACTTCAACGATGCCAGAGAGACGCGCTCTCTGACGCTTCGTCGCATACACTGTGCCTATACGGCAATACTCTTGTCCCAAGGACGCTACTGCCAGTCCCGCAATGCTGATGATATCAGCTTCATGCAAGCGTTGCAATGCGCCGGGTACAACATCATACATACTAGTACGTTGCCTGAGATGATTAGCACTCTGGAATGATCACGTCGCACTATAATAGCATGTGAGAGATACTGGGTCAATGACGAATCGAGCCTGGGTTTTGTACATCAGTATCAGCTACAATAAATACAACGCTTTAGGTTTATTCTTTTTGGATTCAGGAGAGTAGTAAATATGACGCAACCAGGACAAATGGTTTCATTTCAGTCCGAATGTTCTAATTCATAGATTACATTCGCTACCGCTGCAAGCGCGGCAGTCTCAGCACGCAGAATACGGGAGCCTAGCGATACCACCTGCACGCCGTGTTGTTGTGCCAGGGCAACTTCTTCGGGCACCAGGCCGCCTTCCGGGCCGATGAAGAGAATGATGGTGGGTGGGTGAGTAAAGGTTGATGGGGCGGATGTTGATTGGGCGAGTGTTGGATGAGCGGGTGCTGGCCGGGCGACCGCAAGGGTCGCCCCTACATTTCCAGGAGCGTTTAAAACATCATGCAATGTGAGGCTGTGTTCTTCTTCCCAGGGCATGATGGCGAGGGCACCGGGTGGGATGTCGTTGAGGGCGTGGTTGAGTGGACGTATGGGCAGAAGTTCGGGGAGGCGCGAGCGACCAGATTGTTCGGCGGCTTCCTGGATGATGCGCTGCCAGCGTTGGATCTTGGCGGGGCCTGCGTCTTCTAAGCCTGCTATGGAACGACGGCAGAGGATAGGGGCGAAGGTCGATACACCGAGTTCGGTGCCTTTTTCTAGAATCCATTCGAAACGGGCGGATTTGAGGAGGCCCTGGCAGAGGATGATGCGGACGGCAGGTTCGCTTTTGCCGGGCCGGCGTTCGAGCAGGTGGACTTCAACACTGGTCTTGCTGGTTCTGGCGACTGTTGCCAGGATTTCGTCGCCACTATTATCGAGGAGGAGCATGTGTTCGCCGATATTGAGGCGCAGTACGTCTCGGACCTGGTGAGCAAGGCCTTTTGGGAGTAGGATATTTTGCGGCAAGTCGGGCCTGGCACCCCTTGCGGGTGCCACTACATTTGCAGGTGCAGGCTCCTCCCTGGCACCCGCAAGGGGTGCCACTACATTTCTGGATGATTCCTGAGACGGAGATATTGTAGCATTACTTGCAGTTGCTAGATTGGTTAAAAGTTCGGGTGGGATGAAGAAACGGTGCATATTTTATCTGAGGGCTACTGGTTTCCTGTTGGATTAATGCATCTTGCGATTATTGACAATCAAACGCGGTAACGGTGGTTTGTATCAGTTGTATCAGTTGTATCGTTTGTGTCACTTGTAACAGATACTGCACGGTGGGCGACCATAAAGGACTTTGCTGGCGAATGCGATGCTGAGGCTAATCGACGGAAAAGCCAGGACAGAAAAGCCAGGGCAGGGGCAAGCCCTGCCGCTACCATGATACGCCTTGGCAAGCCGATACATTCGTATCATGGTTGGGGTATTCCACTAAGCGTGAACTGAAGCTGCCAAGCCGTGTCACCTTGAGCACATTCGCTCTGCTGAGTATAAACTCAGCGAAAGGTCTGGCTCGATAGGCAGCGAGATGCTTCCCCTTCGCTGCGCTCAGGGCTTCGGCTCACGCGCTCAGCATGACAGGACTGGACCTTGCTGTTGGTTAGCAACTGTCAAGTGCATTTGAACCTTGCCTTAACACAATAATCCGGATAGTGGAAAATCCACTGAGGGCCGATCAATCGGCGGTGGGCGCGATCAATCGGCCCCTACGGTTGGGCGGATAATTTCGTTAATGTGCATTAAATTGCCACCGGTGATTGTCAAAGTTCAGCAGGGTAGCCTTTACTCCTCTCTCTTTTGCATTATTAGGGTGACCCAATCATCGACTACTGCCTGGTCGATCAGTTTTAAGCCTGCGGCCAGTAGGGGCTGTTCGGCTTCGTGGAGGCGCTCTTGTATGATGCCGCCGGTGATGAGTAAGCCTCCTGGGGCCAAGACCTGGGCGAGGTAGGGTGCTATTGAGCCGATGACACGCGCTATGATATTTGCCAGCACGAGATCGTACTGGTCAGCCATATGTGTGGCTCTGACTTCATCAAGCTCTCCCTGTACTACGGCGATGCGGTCGCTCAGGTGATTAGCGGCTGCGTTGGCGGTGGCGCTTTCGACGGCTATGCTGCTGTTGTCGATGCAATGGACGCTGGCTGCACCGAGTTTGGCGGCGGCCAGGGCAAGGATGCCGGAGCCGGTGCCGACATCGAGAACATGCATACCTGGGCGTATGCGCTGCTCGATCTGTTCAAGGCACATACGCGTGGTGGGATGCAGGCCGGTGCCAAAGGCCATGCCGGGGTCGAGTTCTAACACTACCTCGTCATGTTCGGGAACATAGTCGCGCCACGATGGGCAAATGACGAGTCGCTGGCCGATGTGCGTGACATGATAGTAATCTTTCCAGGCATTGGCCCAGTCTTCTTCATTTACAATGCGAGTTTGCAGGTGGCCAATAGATTGAGGCCAGAGGCTGGAAAGGTGCCAGAGGCCCTCTGCTACTTGCTGGCGCAACTCTTCCTCTGTACCATCAATGGGGAGGTACGCGTGTACCTTGACAGGTAGCCCGGCCAACACGCGGTACTCCTGTCCTTCATTCGTCAGCTCGATTGGTTCTTCGATTGCTACACCACCGGCGTAGCGATTTAATAGTTCGCTGACTGATTCTATTGCTTCGTGATGCGCCTGCACTGTTAGCTCTAGCCAACGCATGTTAACCACGCTTTCTCATTGACGAGATCTTGTTTGCTGGTACTTAACATCATTTCATCCAATTATGAATTATAGCCTTAGTTAAGGGGCCCTGGTAGGACAGGAAGGCCGGCGAGGATCATGTGATGGTCGAAAGCAAAGACTGCGTCGATTTCTGGGCGAGACTGGATCAATGCAATAGAAAACGCATCAACATAGGAGAGAGATTGATCTTGAAAGCGGTCAATGACTTTCCGAACTCCTACTTCCATCTGAGAATCCGGGAACACTACCTGGAGAAATCCCTGATGCTCCAACGATTCTTTTAAAGTCAGCCAGCGCAGGGCTTCCCGGCTGCCAATGTGATAGCGAATCCAGGTAAACGTCTCGGATACGATGCCCCACGTAGTAATACGAAAGGTCATTGGTGCGAGACTTCTATGGAACGTGATGGCTTCCGCATGATGCCGTTCTTTTTTATTCATGAGGTCGATCCAGGCGGAAGTATCAATGAAGACGCACCTAATATCATCGGTAGATGTCGTCATGATCCACCTCGGAAGGTCCTTCAATCATACCGATCAGCTCAGCAAAGGGATCCTGCGTTTCTATGATACCTTCTCTGGCAAGAAACTGATCCAGCGCTTTGCGAAGAATTTCTGCTTCTGTTGTCCCTTGTTGATGAGCGAGTCGTTTTACTGCTCTATCCTGGGCTGGTGTGATATATGTCTGTTTGCGAACTAGTTCCATAATATTTTACCTCCTTGATGTCATTATATAACATCAAGGAGATACCTACCATTTCTTTTTATGGCTCTATCTGGTCAGAACACCGCGGGTTCCATGTATTCACCGAAGACGGAGCGGAAGACATTCATGATTTCGCCCAGGGTGGCGTAGGTCTTGACGGCTTCGATGATGGCAGGCATGGTGTTTTCTGTGCCCTCGGCAACACGGCGCAGATTCTCCAATGCGCCTTTGACAGCGGCGTTGTCACGCTCACGGCGCACGCGGTTGAGACGTTCAAGATGCGCACGTTCGCCCTCACGGTCGATGTAAAGGGTGGGGACTTTGATTTCCTCTTCCATAACAAAGTCGTTTACGCCAACAATAGTGCGCCTGTGCTGGTCGATCTCTTGCTGGTAGCGATAGGCAGACTCGGCAATCTCGCGCTGGAAGAAGCCATTATGGATGCAGGCCAACACGCCACCCAGAGCATCGATACGGTTCAGATAGTCCATTGCTGAGTGCTCCGTCTGGTCTGTCAGAGATTCAATAAAGTAGGAGCCGCCAAGGGGATCGACGGTGTTGACGACGCCGCTTTCATAAGCGATGATCTGCTGGGTACGCAGGGCAACCAGCACAGCCTCCTCGGTAGGGAGAGCCAAAGCTTCATCTAAGGAGTTGGTATGCAGGGAGTTGGTGCCACCAAGGACAGCGGACAGCGCTTGAATGGTGGTACGAACGACGTTATTGTCGGGCTGCTGCGCAGTCAGAGAGACACCTGCAGTCTGCGCATGACAGCGCATGAGCCAGGAACGCGAGTCCCTGGCGCCGTAGCGCTCGCGCATCAGCTTTGCCCAGAGACGGCGACCGGCACGGAATTTGGCGATTTCCTCGAAGAAGTCGTTATGCACGTCGAAAAAGAAGGAGAGACGCGGTGCGAACTCGTCGATCTTTAGACCTCGTTTGAGACAGGCATCGACGTAGGCAAGGCCATCGGCGATGGTGAAGGCCAGTTCCTGGACAGCAGTTGCACCTGCCTCGCGAATGTGATAGCCGCTAATGCTGACAGTGTTCCAGCGCGGCATGTAGCGGGTGCCAAATTCGATGGTGTCCGTTACCAGGCGCATCGATGGCTCAGGCGGGAAGAGAAACTCTTTCTGTGCGCTGTATTCCTTGAGGATGTCATTTTGAAGTGTGCCACCCAGTTTTGTCATAGGGAAGCCGCGCTTCTCGGCGTTGACGATATACATGGCCCAGATGACTGCTGCCGGGCTATTAATGGTCATGGACGTCGTGATCTTATCGAGGGGCAGTCCGTTGAATAAGATTTCCATATCGGCCAGCGAAGAGATGGCGACACCGCATTTGCCAAACTCGCCAGCTGCAAGTGGATGGCCGGTGTCATAGCCGTAGAGGGTGGGCATATCGAAAGCTGTTGAGAGGCCTGTTTGACCCTGCGAGAGGAGATATTTGAAACGGGCATTAGTGTCCTCTGCAGTGCCAAAGCCTGCAAACATACGCATCGTCCAGTGTTTCGCACGGTACATAGTCGGCTGCACAGCGCGAGTGAAGGGATATTCGCCAGGCAGCCCAATGTCGCGCGTGTAGTCCAGGTGCTCGTTATCCTGGGGTGTGTATAGGCGATTGATGGGAACGCTGGAAGTGGTGATCAGGTTATCACGTTCTGGCATGCGCTCCAGCGATTGGCATACGGTGGTTTCTTCCCAACGCTGGCGCTCGACCTTCAGATGTTCCAACTCTGCTTTATCAAACAGCGTGCCTTGCTCGACAACAGGTTGCTGATTTGTCTCTGGTGATTTCTGCTCAAGCATGGTAAATGACTCCTCCTCGTTGAGGTCGTAAGTGTATCGAGAAATCTAGTAAGTATCCAACTATTACATACCCTATTGCTTAGGGCAGATCCTTCGCTGCGCTCAGGATGACACCAACAGTATCCTACAATTACATGCATGCGCTATTGCTTATGGAATATTGTACCACACACAGGTTTGAGGATTTTAAGCGCACGTCTACCCTCGACGATAGGTATTATGTGTGATAGACTCCTTCTCAAAGAGGGCAGAATGAAACAGACAACGCGCAATCTTGCCGAAGCATCCCAAAGCAACGTTGAAGAAGAAATACTAACGATCCCCTCTGCAGGACGTGATCTTACCCTCGTTAGCGCCGCTCATGCGGTTATTCATGCTATAACCGTACTGATGCCGCTGATCTACCCGTTGATCCAGAAAGAGTATAACCTGAGTTACACGCAGATTGGGCTAATCGTCGCCATCCCCAACGCGGTTGGTGGCTTTCTACAGATTGGTTGCGGCTTAGTTAGTCGTTATGTATTGCGCAAGGTGATGCTGGGCATTGGTAGCATACTGGGAGGGGTAAGTACGTTCTTCATGGGCACAATTACCGGCTACTGGTCGTTGATGACATGGAGTATGCTCTCGCGAATAGCCGGAGCGCCGCAGCATCCCGTAGGAAGTTCCTACCTTTCCGATCGCTATGGTCGCAAACGTCATGGTTATGCGCTGGCATGGCATGTGGCAGGAGGGAATATCGGGACCCTGGCTGTTCCTTTCATCGCAGGTCCGCTGCTCGGCATGTGGGGCTGGCGTCCTGTGCTCTATCTTGCTGCGCTGCCAGGGATACTGATTGGTATAGCCATTCTTATCCTGGTTGAAGAAAAAGGACTGCTGGATCGCCGCATCTCCCGCAAACAGGACAGTGTTGGAGATGAGCAAGATCAGAATACCAGCGTTGCGACGAAATTGAAAGGGAGTCTTAAAGCACTGGTGCAGCCGTTACAGAATCGCACGCTGGTAATTATCATGATGGTATCAATCATTGCGGCAGGTGGACGAGGCCTGGGGACTGTGACAACCTATGTGCCGCTATATTTGCAGAACGTGCGGCACTTAGACAGCAGTATTATCAGTGTTCTGTTTGCTCTTCTACTACTCGGCAGTGTGCTTGGTCCTTTGCTAGGTGGCCGCATCTCGGACGTGGCAGGCCGTCGCTTAATGCTTTTGATTTTCTATGGAAGTTCTGCTCTGACGACTATATTTTTCCTCGTGGTAGCCGGCCCAGGTATGCCTTTCTGGCTCATTCCACTGGCGTTGCTCCTGATGGGTTTTGCCGTGTATGCCGAGAGTCCTCTCCTGCAAGCGTACCTTGCGGACGAAGCCAGCCCCGCCATGCGCGATACGGCTTTCGGTCTCTACTTTGCGCTGGCCTTTGGGGTAGGGTCCGCATGGAGCGCCATCCTGGGTTGGATGATCGACCAATTTGGGTTTGAAGCGGCGTTCTGGACGATGGCGGCTTCGTATGTTGCCGCTGGTCTACTGCTGCTGTTGATACGCAAAGAGGGGCCGGTAGCCAAAGCGGACAGGGTGTAAAAGCCTGACTATTCATCTCAGACACGGAAGGCTTCCCGTGCATTGCGATCTAATAGCATGTAGAGCAGAATGATGATGGAAATCAACCCACCAGCAAAAATGCCAAAAAGTGTATTAGGGGTTTGCCCAAGGCCGATTTTTAGACCTCAACCGACATGGCTACGGCTCCGCCACCGCCCAGGCAGAGTGTGGCCAGGCCTCTGCCACCGCCGCGACGGCGCAGTTCATAGATAAGGGTGGTGAGGATACGGGAGCCGCTGGAACCGATGGGGTGACCAAGGGCAATTGCTCCGCCGTTAACGTTTACGCGCGACCAATCCCAATCAAGCTCTTTGCCGTTTGCCAGGGTTTGCGAGGCAAAGGCTTCATTGACTTCGATCAGGTCAAAATCGCTGAGCTTGAGGCCTGTGCGCTCCAGGAGACGATTGACGGCACGGGTGGGCGCGGCAAAAATGTAGCGGGGCATGATGGCGGCCGAGGCATAGCCGGTAATGCGCGCCAGGATGGTCATGCCATTTGCTCTTGCGAAGTCCT
>WNGD01003299.1_pt1 | contig 22640 bp, 22 predicted proteins | sample 5400671 | NCBI WGS metagenome assembly WNGD01 (sample SAMN13153369, study PRJNA577476) | soil metagenome | isolation source: 40 cm soil or saprolite under grassland replicate 2 | place: USA:California | collected 2016-06-15
GCCGCAGCTCGTCGATGAGCCGCATCTCGGCCGGGGTCGGCGCCGTTCGGGGACGCCGGCCGTCGATGATCGCCGCGATCTCCCGGACGGCGTCGCCCAAGCGATCGTTGACGACCCGGTAATCGAACTCCGCGGCGGCGCCCAGTTCCTCCACCGCCCGTTGCAGCCGCCGCGCCAGGTCCGCCGGCGCTTCGCTGCGGCGCTCCCGCAGCCGCTCCAGCAGCACGTCCACCGAGGGCGGCAGGATGAACACGCCGATCGAGCGTGGCCAGGGATACGCCGCCCGCACCTGCCGCGCGCCTTCGATCTCGATGTCCATCACCACGTGGCGGTCACTGTGCAGCACCCGCTCCACTTCGCTGCGCAGCGTGCCGTACAGGTGGCCGGCGTATTCCGCCGACTCCAGGAACTCTCCCGCCGCGCGGCGGCGCTCGAACTCCGCGCGGGTGAGAAAGTAATACGCTGCGCCGTCCTGCTCGCCGGGCCGCGGCGGCCGCGTCGTGGCCGATACCGAATAGCCCAGGTCGCCGGGCCGCTCGTGGAGCAGCCGCTGCGCGATCGTCGTCTTGCCGCCGCCCGAGGGCGCCGACAGGATGACGACCGTCCGCGTCACTCCAGGTTCTCCAGCTGCTCCCGGAACCGCTCCAGCTCGCCCTTCATCGCGATCACCGCCTGGGTGATCACCGCATCGTTGGCCTTCGACCCGATGGTGTTCACTTCGCGCAGCAGCTCCTGCGCGAGAAACCCCAGCTGCTTGCCCACCGGGACGCTGGCGCCCAGCGCCTCGCGGCACGCCGCGAGGTGCGTGCGCAGCCGCACCAGCTCCTCGCTGATGTCCACGCGATCGGCGAGCAAGGCGATCTCGACGGCCAGCCGCTGCTCGTCCACCTTCACGTTGCCGGCCAGCTCGGCGACCGCCTTGCGGAGCCGTTCGTGCTCGGCGGCGAGGCGCGCGGGCGCGCGGCCCTCGACTGCCTGCGCCCCCGCTTCGAGCGCCGCGAGCCGCCCGCGCAGGTCGTCCGCCAGGGCGCGGCCTTCGCGCTCGCGCATCCCCAGCACCTCAGAGACCGCCTGCTCGACGATCGGCTGCACGTCGGCCCAGGTCGCGGCCGCCTGTCCGTTGCCGCCCAGCGCCAGCACTTCCGGCTGCCGCGCCACGAACGCGAGGTCCGGCTCGCCCTTGAGGCGCAGCTTCTTCTTGAGCTCCTTCAGCGCCGCGACCACCTGCCGCGCCCGCACGAGATCCAGCGACAGCGTGGTCTCCGCCTCGGGCGTCTCGAGCCACCGCGCCGTCACCGCCACGTGACCGCGGTCGAGCAGCTGGCGCAGCCGCTCGCGCAGCTCGGCTTCGACGCCGGCGAGATCGAAGGGGAGCTTCACCTGCGCGTTGAAGTACCGGTGGTTGACGGTGCGGATCTCGATCCGCAGCCGTCCGCCGAGCACCGTCCCTTCGGACGCACCGAATCCCGTCATGCTTCGCGGCACAGACTTTAAGCTTAATCGGGCGAAGCACTTAGGTCAACGCGCTCAGTTTGCGAAATTCCAGCGCACGCCGAAGTACTGAAAGCGCCGCGGGTAGCTGAGGCCGTGGACGTAGCTGCCGCGGAAGAAGTTGCTGTTGCGTATCGTCCAGAAGGCGGTGACGCCGACGATCTGCATCTGCAGATCGTTCTCGATGAACGTCGCGCCGGCGAGCGGCACCTGGACCACGCTGCCGAGCGTGTCGCGACGCACGCCGCCCAGGCCCGTGCTCCACGACTCCACGGCGAACTCCGCGCGCAGGGCGAACACGCCGCTGCGGTACACGCGCCAGAACCTCGAGAAGAACGTCGCCGAAAACCGCGCGTGGCGCGGGGGTTCGAAGTCTCCGCCCCCGCGCAGCGGGTCGAAGTACCAGCCCGAGAGGGTCAGGCCCGGCAGCGGCCGCACGCTGGCGGAGATCTGGAGATAGTTGCTGCGCGGGACCAGACCGAATCCATTGATGGAATCCCGGCCGGACAACCCGGAGGGGAAGCCGGCGGGCTGGTAGGGGTCGCGGCGCACGCCGGCGACCTCCAGCATGGCGAAGCGGCCTTCCCACCGGACCCCTCCCGAAACGTCCATCGCCCATTGGGTGCCGCCGGTGGTCAGCGCCGCGGCCGGCGCGTCCCGCGTCGACGCCACGTCGCCGTGGAGCGAGAACCCCAGCGGCAACGACACTCCGGCGCTCGCGTGGGCCCGGCGGCCCGTGCGGCGGCCGTCGTACCTGGCGATGCGGCCGTCGGCCGCCAGGGTGAGCGGGCCCACCGGGGTCCAGCCGCCCTGGACTTCGAGCGACGAGCGCGGCTGGAAGTCCGTGACCCGGGTCGTCACCGCTAGGCTCGCCCGGCGCCAGGTCTGACGTGCTGCCAGCTGGGCGATGGCAACCGAGCGGCCGGCGATCACCGTGTCGCGACTGAGGGAGGTGCGCAGCAGCGCGCCCTCGACCCGCAGCCCCAGCCCGTCAGCGCGCGTCCCGGCAAACACTCGCAGCAGACCGTCCTGGCGCTTGAAGCGCCAGCGCCCAACGACGCCGGTGCGCGCGCTGCGGTCCCAGGTGGAGCTGAGGATCTCGTAGGAGAACCCGAGCCGGCCGTCGGGCACGTACTCCCCTTTGAGCCACAGGTCCACGCTGTTGAAGGCGGTCGTGGAGGTCGCCGCATCGTCGTTGATCGCGTTCCAGTCGGCTGCGACCGAGAGCCCCAGCCCCGAGCGCCAGCGCCGCGCGAAGGTGCCGCGATAGTCGGCGACGGAGAGGTCGCCCGTCTGGATGCGCACGCTGCTCGACGGGATCGTCGAGCGCTGGCGCGCGGTCGTCAGGTACACGCGCAACACGGCCGGGAGCACGACGACGTCCACGCGCTCCAGTGGCGCCAGCGAGATCCGGGCGACGTCGAGGAAGACTGAATCACGGCCCAATGGCAGGTACGGCGCGCCGTCCCAATACACTTCGATCCCCTGCGGGCCGCGGGCCCCGTACAACACGACCTCCGGCGCGCCGTACGCCCCGCCGCGGGCGACGTAGACACCGGGAACGTGCAGCAGCAGGTCGGCGAGCGTCGCCACGTCTGAGAAACGCAGCGAGTCGGCGTCGAACGCGTAGCGGGTGCCGCGGGGGAGCGGCCCGGCGGGGAGTGGGAGCGCGAAGGTCGCGAGGTAATGCGGCGTCGTGTCCGGTGGCGAGGGCGTTGAATCGCGCAGGTGGGCCCGGGCGGTGTCGCGAGCGGTGGTGTCAACCTGGGCGGCGGCCGGAAGGGGAGCCGCCGCGAGCCCGAAGACGGCCGCGGCGAAGAGCGCCTCCTTCCGCCGGATCAAGCGGCGGCGCGCCGCAGCAGGAATTCGGTGAACAACCGCACGCCGATCGCCGTCGGCCCCTTCACCTGGTGGGGACCCTCGCTGTCGGTGTAGGCGGTGCCGGCGATGTCGAGGTGCGCCCAGGGGAAGCCTTCGACGAACTCGCGCAGGAACCACCCGCCGGCGATCGTCCCGGCGCCGCGGCCGCCCGAGTTGCGCACGTCGGCGATGTCGGACTTCACCAGCTCGCGGTACTCCTCCCACAGGGGCAGCGGCCAGCAGCGCTCGCCGGCCCGATCGCCCGCGTCGCGGATCTCGGTCATCAGCGCCTCGTCGGTGCCCATGAGCCCGATCGCTTCCTTGCCGAGGGCGATGCTCACGGCGCCGGTCAACGTCGCGGCATCGAGCACGGCGGCGGGCTTGTAGCGGCGCGCCCACGACAGCGCATCGCACAGGATCAGCCGCCCTTCGGCATCGGTATTCACGATCTCGATGGTCTTGCCGAGATGACTCTTCACCACGTCCCCGGGCTTGATCGCGGTGCCGGAGGGCAAGTTCTCCGTCGAGGGGATGAGGCCGATCACGTTGATCCTGGGCTTGAGCATCCCCAGCGTCTCGAACGTGCCCAGGACGGCCGCGGCGCCGGACATGTCGAACTTCATGTCCTCCATGTTCTGCGCCGGCTTGATCGAGATGCCGCCGGAATCGAACGTGACGCCCTTGCCGACCAGGACCACCGGCGCCGCGTCCCCGCCCCCTTTGTACTCCAGCGCGATGAAGCGGGGTTCCTGCACCGACCCCTGCGCGACGGCGAGCAGCGCGCCCATCCCTTCCTTCTTGATGGCGGCGAGGTCGAGCACCGTCACGCCGAACCCGTGCTTCTTGGCCACGGCGGCGGCCTGATCGGCGAGGTAGCTCGGCGTGCAGATGTTGCCGGGCAGCATCTGCAGGCGGCGGGTGTACCGGGCGCCCGCCGCGATCGCCTCCCCGGTGCGCCGGCCCGTTTCAGCCTCCTTGGCCTCCTTGGGGTCGACCACCACGTCCACGGCCTCGACGTCCACCCGCGGCTCCTCGGTGGCTTGCTTCATGTCCGCAAAGATCCAGGCGCCGTGGGCGGCGCCCTCCACTGCCACCTGCCCCCAGTCTTTGGGCTTCACGCCGTTCCGCGCCTCGGCGGCAGCGAACAGGGCGACGGTCTTGGCGCCGAGCTGACGGGCGCGCTTGGCCGCCACCGCGGCAGCCCGGCGCAGGCCCGTGCGGGTGACGTCGGCGCTCTTGCCGACACCCACCAGCAGCAGTCGCTGAATCTTGCCGGCGGCCGGATAGAGAAGCTGCGCCTCGTCCCGCTTGCCCTTGAAGTCACCGCTGGTGATCGCGCGCGCGAGGATCCCGCCCGTGGCCCGGTCGAGGCCGGCGAGCGACGCGGGCACCGTGGTGCCCGATGGAACGATCACGGCCAGGAGGGGAGTCTCGAGGTCCCCGACCGGGGTGGTGATGATGGCGCTCTTCATGGGAGATGTTGGATTATCGCCTCGCCGAAGGCCGAGGTCGAGACCTCGGTCGCGCCGGGCATCTGGCGGGCCAAATCGTAGGTGACGCGCTTGGCGGCGATGGCGCCTTCAAGGCCGCGGATGATCGCCGTCGCCACGTCCTTCCAGCCCAGCAACTCGAACAGCATCGCCCCCGAGAGGATCACGCTGCCGGGATTCACCTTGTCCTGGCCAGCGTACTTGGGGGCGGTCCCGTGCGTCGCCTCGAACACCGCGACGCCGTCGCCGATGTTGGCGCCGGGGGCCATCCCCAGCCCGCCGACCTGCGCCGCGCAGGCGTCGGAGAGGTAGTCGCCGTTGAGGTTCGGCGTGGCGATCACGGAGTACTCGTCGGGCCGCAGCAGCACCTGCTGGAACATGGCGTCGGCGATGCGGTCCTTGACGATGATCTTTCCCGCGGTGCCGCCCGCTTCCTGTCCCTCGTGGATGGTCCGGTCGCCGAAACGCTCGCGCGCGACCTGGTAACCCCAGTCGCGGAACGCGCCCTCGGTGAACTTCATGATGTTGCCCTTGTGCACGAGGGTGACCGAGGGCCGGCCGCTGTCGAGCGCGTACTGGATCGCCTTCACCACGAGGCGCTGCGAGCCGAACCTGGACATCGGCTTGACGCCGATGGCGCTGTTCTCGCGGATCTTCGCGCCCATCTCCCTGACGAGGAAGTCGCGGACGCGGTTCGCCTGCTCGGTCCCCGCCTCGTACTCGATCCCGGCGTAGACGTCTTCGACGTTCTCGCGGAAGATGACGACGTCGAGCTTGTGCGGCTCGCGGACCGGGGAGGGCACGCCCGGGAAATAGCGCACCGGCCGGATGCAGGCGTACAGGTCGAGGAGTTGGCGCAGCGAGACGTTGACCGAGCGGATCCCGCCGCCCACCGGCGTAGTGAGCGGCCCCTTGATGGCGACGCGGTAGCGACGGATCGCCTCGAGGGTTTCCTCGGGGAGCCAGCTGCCGGTCTGCTTGAAGGCCTTTTCGCCCGCGAGCACCTCGCGCCACACCACGGCGCGACCGTTCGGGGCCTTCTTCACGGCCGCGTCGAACACGCGCTGCGCGGCGCGCCAGATGTCGGGACCGGTGCCGTCGCCCTCGATGAAGGGAATGGTGGGTTGGTCGGGGACGATCCAGCGCCCGTCCCGGAAGTCGATGGTCCCCCCGTCGGGGGTGGTGGTGGCGGGGAGGGAGGGCATGGTCGGACCTACAGACTACTCACACGCCGTTGGGTTGCGCCACCCTCGGGGTGGCGGCTAGACTGGAGCCCATGCGACGCGGGAGTTTGCTCGCCCTGCTTCTCGCCGCCGGCTGTTGGCTCGGCGCCGGGCCTGGCGGGATTACCCTACAGGCGGTGCTGGCGTGCCGGCATCATGCGCTGCTGCACGGGGAGCATGGACATCACGTGCCGGCGGTGCCGCCGGGCGCTCCTTGCTTCTGCGATCAGATGACCGGCGGCGGCGACCTGCTGCCGTCGGCGGCGGTGCTGACACCCTCGCCAATCTCGGGGCTCATGCTGGCCGTCGAGACCGTCGCGGTCTTTCCCCATCTCCCATCCCCCTTCCCCAGTTTTTCCCCGGTTCCCCTCACCCCTCCTCCAATCGCCCTGGCCTGATCTCGGTCGGCGACTCGTTTCACACAATTCTGGAGGGGAGGCATGCGCACCGCCTTGTGCTGTGCGCTTCTGGGCCTGGCCGCTGGTGCGGCCGGCGCGCAGGAGCGTGAGGTCACGTTCGAAGCGCCCAAACCGGTAACCGTGACCGGGTTCGCGGTCGGATCGTTCGCCTGGGATCGCGAGCAGGCGAGCAATTCCGCCCTGGCCTCGAAACTCGCCGTCAGCCTGTTCCGGCCCTGGTCGGACAATCTCTACTTGTTCGGCCAGCTGACGACCCACCTCGCGGCGGGCGACAGCGGCGCCACGTCCACCGAGATCGAGGTCGATAATCTCATCGTGAGCTGGACGCCGCCCGGCGCCTCTGCCCTCAACGTGAGCTTCGGGCGGTTCGATGCCCCGCTGGGCTTCGAGCGCGACGATGAGCCGCTCAACCTGCTGCCCACCAACTCCTTCAACTTCGAGCTGGCGCGGCCCGCCAAGCTCACGGGGCTCGTCGCCCGCTACACGCTGAGCCCGCGACTCAGCGCGGCGGTGATCGCCGCCAATGGATGGGAAGCGGAGATCGACAACAACTCGGGGAAGACCGGTGGGCTGCGGCTCGAAGTGCTCCCCGCCGAGGGGGCGGCGTTCGGCGTGACGGCGCTGTACGGGCCGGAGGGCGCGGCGACTAACGCCGACCCGCGCACGCTGGTGACGGGTGACGTCACGATCCAGCGCGGGTCGCACCTCATCGTGGGCGGCGAGTTCAATCACGGCCGGCAGCGCGCCGGCGGCGCGGTCGCCACGTGGACGGGTGGTGCCGTCACGGCGTTCTGGCGCCTGGGCCGTTCCACCGGGGTGACCGTACGCGGCGAGGTGCTCGACGACCCCGACGGCTTCACGACGAGGACGCCACAGACGCTTACGTCGCTCACGATCTCGCCCTGGTACTTCTACCGCGAAGCGCAGGAGGGGATCTTCAGCGCGATCGAGCACACCTCGTTCCGCCTCCCCGCCTTCGCGCTGCGACCGGCGGTGCGGATCGACCACTCGACGGCGGCGTTCTTCGAAAACCACGCCGGTTCTTTCCAGCGCACCCACGTGCTCGCCCTCGTCGAACTCGTGTACCTCTTCTAGGACGGAGCGCCCCCATGCTGTACGACCTGTCTCGTGCCGACGTGCGGGTGAAGTGGCTGGTCACCTGCCTGCTGCTCACGTTCGGCCTCGCTTACGGCTTCGGCGGCTGGATGGTCGCGCTGTACGCCGGTTTCAGCCCCAAGTCGGTGGCGGCGACCTACGCTGCGTCCGAGATGTCGATGCCGATGCCCCCGGAGAGCACCGTGGTGGTCGAGCACCCGATGACGATGAGCCAGTTCGCGGAGGCCGGCCCACATCAGGTGGACACGGCGCTGCTCGTCCAGGACACGCACGTGCACGTGCCGATGTACGGCCTCATCGCCGCGTGCCTGTCGGTGGTCGTCCTCGGCCTGCGGATGTCGCGGCGCGCCGGGCTCGCCATGGTGTCGCTGCTCTTTGCCGCCCCGTGGCTCGACTTCCTGGGGATGTGGCTCACGAAATTCCTCGCTGCGGGCTTCGCGTGGCTCACCCTCCTGGGCGGCTGGGCGATGGCTGCTGGGCTGGTGATCGTCACGGTGGCGGCTCTGTGGCAGATGTGGCTCATGAAGGAAAGGAACGCGACATGACGACGATCCCTCGCGCCGCGTTGGCCGCGGCGCTGCTCCATATCACTCCCACGGTCGTGCTGGTGGACCGGCCCGATGCCGTGGCGCAGCTGTTGCCCGGAGCCGACAAGTTCTTCGCCCGCGAAGTCCATCTGTCCGACGCCGACGCGCACAAGCTCCACGAGGCGGTGGATTGGAGTCCGGCGGATGGCGTGCTGACGTTCTATTCGGGCAGGCGCGGCGGCGCACTCGTTGGTCTGTTGGAGTTCGTGCGGGTGGACACACCGCACGGCCCGCTCGAGGTGAGCGTCGCCTTCGACACGACGGGCGGGGTGCGCGGCGTCATCGTGACGAAAGCGACGGTCGAGACCAAACCGTGGCTCCTGGAGGCATTGCGCGCCGGCCTCGTGACGCGCTACCGCGGCTTGAAGCCCAACGACTCTCCCGACGCCGCCTCCGCCCTCGGCGGCGCGGTCGGCGAGCTGCCGCTGTATATGGCGCGGGAGGTGGACAAGGGCGTGGCGCGGGCGCTGGCGGCATACCGACTCTTCTATCAGACTAGGTAGCAGCGCTCGATCCACATTCCCCCGGGAGGCGCCCCCGTGCAGGTCCACTTACTTCAGGATCTCGCCGTCATCTTCGCGGTTTCGGTCCTGGTGGTCCTGGTGTTCCACCGGTTCCGCCTCCCGGCCCTTCCCGGCTTCATCGTGGCGGGGTTGCTGCTCGGCCCCAACGCGCTGGGGCTGGTCGCCGACGTGCACGCGGTCGAAGCCCTCGCCGAAGTCGGCGTCATCCTGCTGTTGTTCACCATCGGCATCGAGTTTTCCCTGGCCCGCCTGCGGGAGATGGCGCGGCAAGTCGTGGGTGTGGGGCTCCTGCAGGTGGGGCTCACCGCGGCCGCGGCAACGGTGCTCGGCTTGGTGCTGGTCTCGCGCTGGCAGGTGGCCGTGTTCCTGGGGTTGCTCGTGGCCCTCTCGAGCACCGCGATTGTCCTCAAGCTGTTGACGGACCGCGGCGAGATCGACGCGCCGCACGGGCGCTTGGCGACGGCCATCCTGATCTTCCAGGATCTCTGTGTCGTGCCGATCATGCTGCTTGTGCCCTTTCTCGCCGGGACCGCGAAAGGAGGCGCGGCGGGCATGGCCGTGGCGCTCGGCAAGGCGGCGCTGATCGTGGTCGGCGTGATCGTCGCCGCCCGTCTCCTGGTGCCGCGGTTGCTGCGGGAGATTCTCAAGACCCGCAGCCGGGAGCTGTTTCTCATCTCAATCATCCTCCTGGTGACGTTGACGGCGCTCGGCACCGCCGCCGCCGGCGCGTCGCTGGCGCTGGGCGCCTTTCTCGCGGGCCTCGTGCTCTCCGAATCGGACTACGGCCACCAGGCGCTCGCGGAGCTGCTCCCGTTCCGCGACGTCTTCATCTCCCTGTTCTTCGTCGCGGTCGGCATGCTGGTGGACCTGGGGTTTCTCCGGAACCATCCCTGGGTCACCGTGAGCGGAGTGGCGCTCGTGCTGGGGGGCAAGACCGTATTCGCGGCGGCGGCGCCGATGCTGATGGGCTCGGCGAGCCGAGTGGCGCTGCTCGCGGGGCTGGCCGTGGCGCAGATCGGTGAATTCTCGTTCGTGCTCGCGCGCGAGGGCCAGACCACGGGCCTGTTGAGCGCGCCCCTCTACCAGACGTTTCTGGCCGTGGCCGTGTGCACGATGTTGCTCACGCCGTTTCTCATTCAGGGCGGTCCCGTCATCGTCCAGGGTCTGGAGCGGGTCTTGCCGCTGCGCCGGCTGCTGCCGGAGTCGCGCACCCCGCTCCCCGAGGTGGCGCAGGACCAGCTCCGGGACCACGTCATCATCGCGGGATACGGGTTGAACGGGCGCAACCTCGCCGCGGCGCTGCGGTCGGTCGGTGTGGCCTACTATATCGTGGAGCTCAACGCGCAGACGGTGCGGCAGGCGCGGGCGCAGGGCGAGCCGGCCTTCTACGGCGACGCGACCCGCGAGGAGATTCTGCACGCGCTGGGCGTCGACCGCGCCCGGCTCTTCGTGGTGGCGATCTCCGATCCCGCCGCCACGCGGCGCATGGTGCGGGTCGCCCGCGGCGTGAACCAGGACTTGTTCATCATCGCCCGGACGCGTTATGTGGTCGAGATCCCCGAGCTGACGCGGCTGGGCGCCGACGTGGTGATCCCGGAGGAGTTCGAGACGTCGGTCGAGATCTTCGCGCGCGTACTCTCGCACTATCGCGTGCCCAGGGAGACCGTCGATCAGCTGACCGATCAGATCCGCGCCGCCCATTACGCGGCTTTGCGAACGCCGGCGGGCGCGACCACCGCCGCGGTCCTTCCCGGGCTCCCCCGCATGGTCATCGAGCGCGTGCGGCTCGCCCCGGGGGCGTTCGCCGTGGGTCGGAGCCTCGCCAGCCTGGCGCTGCGGACCCGCACCGGCGCCCTCGTCGTGAGCCTCAAGCGGGACGATCAGGATCACCCGACGCCAGACCCCGATCTCGTGCTGGAGACGGAAGATGAGCTCGTCATCGTGGCGCAGCCGCCCCAGGTCGAGGCGGCGCGCCGCCTAGTGCTCCAGGGCTGACGCTTCCATTATTGACGAGCCTCCCTCGCGCCCAGGCCATATGGCCAGATGCCGTCGTCGCGTCCTCGCCACGCTGCTCCTCCTCTGCGTTCCCCGCGGTCTCGCGGCGTCCGTCCAGGATCCCGCGGAACGCTACGAGCCAGTGTTCGAAGCGCTCCAGAAGCTGGCGCCCCGCGGCGATCGCATCGCCGTCGTGCACGACCTCACCCTGCGGCGGGACGTTATCGAGTATCACCTCGAGGACGGCGCGCTTGTCTTGGCAACGCCCGTTGCCGGCCGCACCGTCGCCGCGGTGTTCGTCGGGCACGGCTCCATCTCCTTCGTTCCTCCATCCGTCGTCGAGCGCGCCCAGGTCAAGCGCGTGCTCGGCGACTCGACGATCGACGCGCGGATCACGGCGGCGGCGTTCGTCTTCACCGACTCCACGCTGGCCGAGCTGCAGCGCCGGCTCACCTTCGGGGCGGGAACCGTCCCGGCGGGAGCCACGGGTCCGCTCGGCGACCTGCTCGACCACTTGATCGACGGCCGCATGCGGCTCGTCACGCAACCGACCCTGATGACCGCCCTCCTCAACGCCCAGGAGAACGGATTCTTTTACAGCCAGGTGAAGCGCGAGCACGGCGAGGACGTGATGCTCGTCGTGGACCCTGGGGCTGAGGAGCCGATTCAGCTGCTGCGCGGGGGCAAGGAGCGCGGCGAGAAGTTCCAGATCGTCTCCGAGTTCCGGCGGGAGGAGGAGCGGGCGGACACCACGACTGCGGCCGCCGGGCAGCGCGCGCCGTTCAAATTGCAGCGGTATGCGATCGAGGCGACGGTCGCGAAGAACCTCGCGTTTTCGGCGACGGTGACGGTACGGCTCAGCGCGCGGCAGGAGGGGCAGCGGTGGGTACCCTTCTGGTTGTTTTCCGAGATGACGGTCGACTCGATCGGCGCACAGGCCGACAGCACATTCCGCGACAAGGATAGCCCGGAGCTGTGGGTGCGACTCAAGGCCCCGCTGCACCCCGGGGACACGGCGATCGTCCGGGTGTCGTACCACGGGAACCTGATCGGCTTCGGGTCGGTGATGCGCGGCGTGCTCCCCAGGGAGTACGATCCGCGCTTGCCGGCGGCGCTGGACCACTGGCTGTTCGTGAAGACGTCGCAAACCTGGTTCCCTCGCTATGGCACGCCCCCGCAGCCGGCGGACATGGAACTCACGTTCCACACACCGCGCAAATACCGCTTCGTGAGCATCGGGCGGATGCTGGAGACGCACACCGAGGGCGACGTCGTCACGACCCATTGGGTCACGGAGCAGCCGACCGACCAGGCGTGCTTCAACCTCGGCGAATTCGACGAAGTCAAGCTGGGGCCCGTGACGGTCCAGGTGAACAGCGACGCCCACCGCCAGCTCAGTCTCATCCTCTTCGGGCAGCGGGATCCTGGCGGCGACGTCGGCCGCGACGTGTCGACGAGCCTGGCGTTTTTCACCGGGATGTACGGCGCGCCGCCGTTCCAGTCATACACCGCGACCGAAATCCCCTTCTTCTACGGGCAGGCGTTCCCAGGCCTCATGTACCTCTCGGTGGGCACCTTCCAGACGCTGGACGAGAGCGGCCTCCAGGAGATGTTCCGGGCGCACGAGGTGGCGCACCAGTGGTGGGGGATCGGCGTCGAGCCCGCGACCTACCGGGACGCGTGGCTATCGGAGGGGTTCGCCGAGTTCTCGGGGCTGTGGTTCATGCAGATGCGGCTGCGCGACAACGATAAGTTCTTCAAGAAGCTGCGCGACACGCGGCGGGACATCCGGGCGCGGCGCAACGGCGCTCCGCCGATAGCGCTGGGGTTCCGGGTGGGCGACGTGGGCTTCCCCCAGGACTACCAGACGATCGTCTACGAGAAGGGGGCCTGGGTGGTGCACATGCTGCGCAACCTGATGCTCGATCTGCGCACCATGAACGAGGACCGCTTCCAGGCGATGATGCAGGACTTCTACCTGCAGTACCGCGGCCGCCGCGCCTCCACGCGCAACTTCCAGCGCGTGGTCGAGGAGCACATGGGCACGTCGATGGAATGGTTCTTCGACGAGTGGGTCAACGGCACGGCGATTCCCACCTACATCCTCTCCTGGAAGGCCGACCCGGACAGCAACGGCCGCTATCTCCTGCACCTGCGGGTGCGCCAGGAGGACGCCCCCGACACATTCATCATGCCGGTGCCATTGGAGATCCAGTTCGCGGACAACTCCCATGCGCTGCTACGGGTGAACGTGCATGGACCGTTCGTGGAGGCGGCGCTGGAAGTGCCGGCGGCCCCGACGAAGCTGACGCTCAATCCGCTGGAATCGGTGCTCGCCGAGATCCGCACGGAGAGCTGGCAGTGACGCGCGTTATAGGGAGCGGGATGCTTAGAACACCGGGTGGTAGTGCTCGTCCCAGGCGACCGCGAAGTCGCCGTGGCAGCGCTCGCAGGTGAGCTGTTTGGCATGGCCGGCGAGCGGCTGGCGGTGGCGGCAGCTGGGACAGACGGCGTACTCGCTTCCCCAGCTCGGCGGCATGTTGACGGCGTTCGCGGGCCGCGGCACCACGGTCCAGCGGCGCGGGGGTGTCTGGGTGATCTCGAGAAATGGGATCAGGACAGGGACGGGACCGGAGTTGACATCGAGCACGGCTTCGACGGACGCCATGCGGAGCACGCGGTACCAACCGCCGCGCCGCAACTGGCAATTGACGTTCGCCTGGAGCCGGGCCCACTGCATAACCGGGTGTTCTCGCCGTGGGAGAAGGGGACTCCAATGTGCGAACATGCGACCGAAGAAACTGTGACGGCCGACACACCCCGTGCTTCCCTCGGCTTCGGTGCGACCGTATAGTTCGACGCACTCACCCTCCACTCATCATGTTCTGGAGAGAAACGTGATCCCGCGCACATGTCGGTTCCTGCTTGCCATCGCCCTCGCCCCCGTGCTGGCGTGCCATCCCGGCGCCGCTCCCACAACCGCCGCGCCCGCCGCCCCCGCAGCGCTTAACGCGCTCTCTGCCGAGGAGCAAGCCCAGGGCTGGCGGCTGCTGTTCGACGGCAGGAGCACCGCCGGCTGGCGGGCCTATCGCGCGGACTCGATGCCGTCGGGGTGGCAGGTAGTGGATGGCGCGCTCACACGCGTGGGGCGGGCCGCGGACATCGTGACGCGGGAGCAGTTCGCGAACTTCGAGCTCACGCTCGAATGGAAGATCTCCGAGGGGGGGAACAGCGGGATCATGTACCGCGTGAGTGAGGACGACGACGCGGACTATTGGAGTGGGCCGGAGATGCAGGTCCTGGACGACGAGCGTCACGCCGACGCCCACTCCCGCCTCACCGCGGCCGGCTCGGATTACGGGATCTATCCTTCCCCCGCCGGCGTCGTGAACCCGGCGGGCACCTGGAATCGGGTGCGCATTGTCGTCAACCGAAATCACGTCGAGCACTGGCTCAACGGCCTGAAGGTCGTCGAGTACGAGTTGGGCAGCGATGATTGGTCCGAGCGCGTCGCGGCGAGCAAGTTCGCGACGCACCCCCACTACGGCCGGAACAAGAGCGGCTATATCGCCCTGCAGGACCACGGCGACTGGGTGGCGTACCGGAACATCAAGATCCGGGTGCTGCCATAGGTCTCAGCGGACTAACGGCCGCCGGAAGTATACCCACACGAGCACTTGCTCTTCGACGCGCCGCACGGGTCCGTTGCGCGTCGTGGGCGCCAGCGTCGTAACGGCGCGCTGGTGGTCCTGCAGCGGAATCCCCGGCGCCACCTCGCGGAAGTGGGTCGTCGCCACGAGACTCGAGACGTCGCGCATGTCGTGGGCAGGTCGAGTCAGCCGGACGACGGTATAGCGCAGCTGGTACGTCATCGGGTCCAGGTACGCGGCGCCCGCGACGTCCGTGGTTCGCAGGAAGGCTGCGGGTGCGAAGTTCAGGCTGATCAGGGTGTCCGCCCCGAGGGAGTCCGGCCCCGCGAGCCAGAAGCAATGGGCGTCCACGAAGACGCTGTCGGCGAAGTCCACGAGCGTCAGCAGCCGAACGAACAACTCCCATCCGGCCGGGCCCAGCAGCTCCTGTGTGAGGTGTCCCGGTTTGTAGCGCCATCCCTTCCCGATTGCTTGCGTGAGAGTGTCGAAGTGGACGAGCGTCTCGCGCCCGGCGCGGTCAACCTCCCAACTGCGGCGCTGGAGCCGGTAGTCGAACGGAAAGGAATCATTGAGCAGCTGCAGGCGGCGGGCGTTCTCGAGCAGCTGACCGAAGACGGCCGCGAGCTGCGGCGTGAGCATGGAATCGGGGGGCCCCGGGGCGACGCACGTCTGCGGCGAGGTCACGGTCACGGGGGGGAGCTCGATGGGCAGGTGCCTGAGTGTGACGCGCAGAGTCGGCGCCGAGTCCTCCCCGACCACGATCGCGGTATCGATGGGCTCGTAGCCGATTTGCCGGACAACGAGGTGGTAGCGGCCGGGGGCGACGCCTGAGAACGCGAAGCGGCCGCGTTGGTCCGTGAAGCGCTGGGGGAAGCCGGGCAGCAGGGCGACAATGCTGTAAGGGAGCGGCTCGCCGGAGGTGGCGCTGACGACGGTGCCGGTGAGGGTGCCCTGCTGCGCGCCCGCTGCCGTGGCGAGCGCGGCGTGACTCAGGATGGTGAGTGCCCGAGGAGAGAGTCGAACTCTCACGGGGTTGCCCCCGGGGGATTTTGAGTCCCCTGCGTATACCATTCCGCCACTCGGGCGTTGACTAACTCCGCGGCGGGGCCAGCCGCTCCCCGTCCCGCTGCTTGGCTAACAGCCGCTCCGCAAAATCCATCCGCTCTTCCAACTCGCCGAGGCGGCGCTGCGCCTCCTCCAACGCTTCCGCCTGCCGCGCCAGCTCGGCGTCCGAGGCACCATCACTCCTGCCCCGCTTCGCCGGTGTCCCTCCCCCGAGCATCGCTGTCAGGCTCTTCCCCAGTGAGATGGCCAGCATGATGACGGCGATACCGATGGCCCAGCTGGGGATCCCCCACATGCGCTGCCTCCCTTACCGCGGGTGCCGAAGAATATAGTCGGCCGTCTTCATCACATGGACTCGAGCGCCTCTTTAGGAGATATCTCCCCCTCTCCCGTCAGGGAGAGGGGGTCGGGGGGAGAGGTACCCGGTCACGGTGTGGACGAGCGCATCACCTGCCGCATCAACAACCCCGTCGTCGAGACCCGCACCTCGAACTCCGCGGGCCGGTTCCCCGCGACGAACGCGGCCGAGCCATACTCGGCGTCCACCAGGGGCCCCAGCGCCTTGCGGCGCGCGAGCGCGAACAAGTCCAGCCACCGGTCCCGCGACAGCGCGTACACCGTGTGCGGTTTGGTCCGCTCGTCCGTCACCGCGTTGTAGCGGCCCGCGACGCGATCGAGCTCGTAGGAAGTGTGCAGGCCGAGGAGATTGAGCCAGGGATGCCACTTGAGGATGTGGGCGTCCACGTAGAAGGCGTCGCCCGCCAGCTCGAACATCGCGAGGCGTTGGTTGGGAAGGGTAATCGTGGCCCGGAAACGCTGCGGCGCGACCGGCGAAGTCTTCACCGTCGCAGCGACTTCCTCGTACGTCAGCGCCCGGTACCCCTGGATCCCGATCGTGATCGCGCCCGCGAGCGCGGCGAACGCGAAGAACAGCATTCCGAGCACGCCCCGCATCGCGCCGCCCACCCAGCGTTTCTGACGCAGTGCCGCGACGGCCGACGCCCACAGCGCGACGCCGAGGACGAGAAAGCAGAGAGCGACGATGACCAGGGTCGTCATGCGCTGAAGGTACTGCCTGGGCGCAAACCCGTGAAGATTGCCCGGCGCCGCGCCAAGTAACGCAACGAATTCACGCCCCGACAGTCGGTGGCGGCCGCCGCGCGACACCTGTCGGCCCCTTTGTTTTTCCCGCGCAACAGGTCGAGGGGACACCGCGCTACGCCAACCCTCCGGCACATCGCTTGCCGTTTGCGCCCCCGGCTGGACTCACCCAGCCCGACATCCCTGTAAGGAGGATCTCAGCATGTTTCGCAACACCTTCCTTACCCACCGCGGCGGGCTGAAGGCGGGGGTCATCGTCCTGCCGTTCCTGCTGGTGGGCGCGTGCCAGGACGGATCGCGTTCCGCCACACCGACGGATCCCGCGTTCAGTGCCTCCTCGTCGTCGCTGCCGCACATCAACATCACCGAGCTGCCGTTGCCTGTCAGCGTGAACGCCGCACTCACGGCCACGGATTGCAGCAACAGTCCGGGCCCGAACATCACGCTCGACGGGTTCGCTGCGCTCGGTGGCTTCGGCGTCGAGATGATCTTCAGCAACAACCTGAAGAGCACGCACGACTACACCGTGGACAAGCAGGTGGACATCGCGCTGCAGCCCGCGGGCCAGACGATCACGATCCCCAAGCAGCCGGTGCTCGGCGGTGCGGGCGGCAACCCGTTCATGTGGGTGCAGTTCGTGAACGCCGCCGGCACGCCCACGAGCGACGAGATCTATCTCGGCCGCTGCGTGCAGGGCTCTCGCTACGGCTTCAACCACGCCGAGATCACGACCGGCTCCGCGTTCGCGGAGTTCGGGATCTCGGACTGCCAGAACAGCCCGGGCCCGTTCATCAGCATGGACGCGAGTCTCGCGTATGAGGGGCTGGGGGTGGAGGTCATCTTCCGGAACAACGACAATCCGGTGGGGGGCCCGCACGAAGCGACCCGCAGCAAGCCGTTGACGATCATTCCGCCGGGGCTGAGCTTTACCTTCCCGAAACAGCCCGTCAATGGCGGCGTGGGCGGCAACCCCTGGATCCTCGCCGGATTCCTGGATGGCGCGGGAGCGAAGGTGGGCGACGCCACACTACTCGGCCGCTGCGTGCAGATCAGCAAAGCGCTCAGCTAGCCTTCGTTACGGATGCCTCCTGGGCCGCTGTTGTGGAGCGGCCCGGGGGCGCATCCCACCGCCGGCCCGCGGCCGGCCCAGCATTCCAGGCGCTCCCATACCGCCCCCCTGCCGCTGACGGCGCAGCTCGCTCAAGCGGTTGGCAAGCCGATCCCGCAGCATCTGGTACTGCGCCCGCTGTACGGGGGTCAGATAGCCGGCCATTTCCCGATCTTCATCCTGCTGCAGCCGGAGCAGCCGCTCCTGGTTGCGTTGGATGCCCTGCAGGTGGAGCTGCACGCTGTCGGGGTTCGCTGCCACGCCGGGCTGCATCTGCCGATCGAGGGCCTGGCGGTGGTCCGCCTGTTCGCGCATCAGGTCGCGCCGCTGCGCCCCGAACTTCTCCTGCGTGGCCCGCAGCTGCGCGTCCTGCTGGTCGGTCAGCACCAGCCGCTCCCGCACGATTTGATGGAAGCGCTGCTCGATCTGCTGGCGCAGCTGCGCCGCCCCCGCCGTGTCCTGCGGCTCAGTCGGTTCTTGCGCGGCGAGTGGCACCGCGGCGGCCAGCATCAGGACCCACGCCATGCGCTTCATCGCGTCACCCCTCCAGGGAACGCAACACGGCTTTGAGCTGCTCGGGGCCAAGCTCGTTCAACCCCGGTTCACTCTGCAGCGGCGCGGTCTGGTTCAACGTCTGATCGAGACCGCTCAATACGTCGCGCAGCTCGTCCGCGGAGAGCCCGTTCAAATCCTCCGCCACGTAGTGGCTCGGATGGACGGGGAGTCTCGGGCCGACGCTGCGCACCAGGGCCACTCCGCCGGCGATGACCAGCACGGCGGCGGCGGCCCGCAGCCACGCCGGTTGCATCCACCAGACCGCGGGCTTCTGCGGCTGCTCGCGCAGGCGGCGCACCACGGCCGCGGCCGTGGCCTCGACGTCGAGGCGCTCGGCGGCCTGTACTCCCAGCCGCTTCGCCGGCTCCCGCAACCGGTCGTCCGGCAACATGGAATCGTCGTTCACTCCAGCCATCCCTTCAGTCGTCGTACCGCATGATGGTAGTGCACTCGCGCGGCTCCGGTACTCGTGCCCAACGCCGCCGCGATCTCTTCGTATGCCAGCCCCTGCTGCGCCCGCAACAGGAACACTTCGCGTTGCATCCGCGGCAGCCGCGTCAGCCCTTCGCGTAGCCGGTCGGCCGCCTCCCCCGCCACCGCCTGCTCGTGCGGGTCGCCATCCCGGTCGCGGAGCGCCTCGTCCAGGGGAACCACCTTTTCGCGCCCCGCGCGCCGGCCGGCGTCCTTCAGCACGTTGCCGCCGATCGTCAGCAGCCAGGTCCGGAACTGGCACTGCCCCCGGAATTTGCCCACCGCCCGGAACGCCCGGATGAACGTCTCCTGCACCAGGTCGTCGACCTCGGACTCACGCGCCCCGCCCCCCGCCAGGAACCGCGCCAGCGCGCGGGCGTGGCGCCGCACCAGCTCGGCCGCCGCCTGCTCGTCGCCCACCTGCCATGCGGCGATCAGCGCCGCATCGCTGGACGAGGCGGCGACCGGTTCAGGAGAGGCCATGGGCTCCGTGTGGTGGACGTGCAAGACAGCCGAATATTAAGGGTTGACGGCGGCAGCCAGAGGCGGGTACCTTGGGATTCGAACGCTCGTTCGAATCCATGCGACCCTACGACGAACGCCTCGACCACCTCCTCGCCCAAGCCGCCCGGGTCTTCGCCGAGCGAGGGTATCACTCGACCACGATGCGCGACCTCGCCGCGGCCTCGGGGATGTCGCTCGCCGGGATGTACTACTACGTCCGTGGCAAGGAGGAGCTGCTCTACCTCGTGCAGGAGCGCTGCTTCTCGAGCGTGCTCGAAGGCGCCCGCGGCGCGCTGGCGGGCCTCGACGACCCGGTCGAGCGGTTGCAGGCCTTCATCCGCCACCACGTCAGCTTCTTCGCCCATCACATGGCCGAGATGAAGGTGCTCTCGCACGAGGCGAATGGGCTCACCGGCGACTCGAAGCGCCGCGTGAACGCGATCAAGCGCCGCTATGTGGACCTCCTGGAGGGCCTGCTCAAGGACGCCGCTCCCGAGGAGCGGCCGGTGGACCGCAGCGCCGCCGCCTACGCATTGTTCGGGATGATGAACTGGATCTACAACTGGTACGACCCCGCGGGCGAGATCGATCCCCAGCGCCTCGCGGACCTGATCGCGCGCATCTTCGTCGGCGGCTTCGCCGAGGCGCGCTCCACGGTAGAGGGAGGCTGACCGCATCATGGCGACGATGACCGAACCCCAGACCAAGACGCTCGTGAATTACCAGGTGCAGGACGGCCTGGCCATCATCGAGCTCAACGATCCCCCCGCGAACACGTACACCCACGAGATGATGCGCCAGCTGGACGACGCCATCCTCCAGGCCCGCTTCGACGACCACGTGCACGTGCTCGTACTGCGCGGCCACGGTGAAAAGTTCTTCTCCGCCGGCGCGAACATCGGGATGTTGAACAAGGTTACGCCGCGGTTCAAGTATTTCTTCTGCCTGCACGCCAACGAGACGCTGAACCGCCTCGAGCACACGCCCAAGCTCACCATCGCCGCGCTCAACGGGCACACCGTCGGCGGCGGGCTCGAGATCGCCATGGCCTGCGACCTGCGCCTCGCGAAGGAGAACGCGGGCAAGATCGGCCTGCCGGAGGTGAACCTCGGCGTACTGCCGGGGACCGGCGGCACGCAGCGTCTCGCTCGCCTCGCGGGCAAGTCGCAGGCGATCGAGATGATGGTGAAGGGCGAGACCTTCTCCTTCGACAAGGCGAAGGAGCTGGGCCTCGTCAACGAGGTCTTCCCCGCCGACAACTACTGGGAGCAGGTGCTGCTGTACGCCAAGCAGTTCTGCCCGCCCCACAAGGCGTCCAAGGCCGTGGGGCTGATCAAGCGCGCGGTACAGTCAGGCGTCGAGGTGCCGTTCGAGAGCGGCCTCGCCATCGAGCGCGAGCTGCAACAGCAGCTGTTCCAGAGCGACGACGCCAAGGAAGGGATCGCCGCCTACAACGAGAAGCGGGTCGCGGAATTCCGGGGTCAGTGACCCGGTGAGAGCCGATCTCTTCATTAATAACGAGTGGCGGCCGGCCGCCTCGGGCCGCCGCTTCCCCGTCGTCAACCCCGCCACCGAGGAGGTCATCGCCCAGGTGGCGCAGGGCGACGCGGCGGACGTGGACGCCGCCGTCACGGCGGCGCGCGCCTGCTTCGAATCCGACGGCTGGCGCAAGCTCTCCGCCCGCCAGCGGGGACGGCTCCTCGCCAACACCGCCGACCTGCTCGAGGCGCGGCTCGACGAATTCGCGCGGCTCGAGACCGCCCACAACGGCAAGACGCTGTTCGAGTCGAAGATCGAGCTCGGCATGACCGTCAACACGCTGCGCTACTACGGCGGCTGGGCCGACAAGATCGTGGGCGACACGCTCCCCGTGGAGGGGCCGTTCTTCGTCTACACCCTGCGCGAGCCGATCGGCGTCGTGGGCGCGATCGTGCCGTGGAACTTCCCGCTCAACATCGCCAGCTGGAAGTTCGCGCCGGCGCTGGCCACGGGGTGCACCATCGTGCTGAAGCCGGCCTCGGAGACGCCGCTGACGGCGCTGCTCTTCGCCGAGCTGGTGCAGGAGGCCGGCTTCCCCGCCGGCGCGTTCAACGTGGTGGCCGGCGGCGGCTCGAGCGCGGGCGCGGCGCTGGTGCGCCACCCCGCGGTGGACAAGATCTCGTTCACGGGCTCGACCGAGGTGGGCCGGCAGATCATGAAGATGGCCGCGGACACCAACAAGCGCGTCACGCTGGAGCTGGGCGGCAAGAGCCCCAACATCGTGTTCGCCGACGCCGACGTGAAGGCCGCCGTGCGCGGCGCGCAGACCGGGATCTTCTACGGAAAGGGCGAGGTGTGCGCGGCGGGCTCGCGGCTGCTCGTCGAGCGCAGCGTGCACGACCAGGTCGTCGAGCAGCTCGCCGATGGGGCGAAAAAGCTGGCGATCGGCGACCCGCTCGACAAGAACACTCGCCTCGGCGCGCTCGTCTCCAAACAGCAACGGGAGACGGTGCTCGGCTACATCAAGAAAGGTGTGGACGAGGGCGCGCAGCTCGTGGCCGGCGGCCGCCCCGGCAACCACAACGGCAAGGGGTATTTCGTCGAGGCGACCGTGTTCGACGCCGTGAGCCCCACGATGACGATCGCCCGCGAGGAGATCTTCGGCCCCGTGCTCGCGGTGCTGAGCTTCGACGGCGTGGACGAAGGGGTCGCCCTCGCCAACCAGACGATCTACGGGCTCGCCGCCGGGATCTGGACCAAGGACGTGCAGAAGGCGCATCGCGTGGCGCGCGCCATCCGCGCCGGCACCGTGTGGATCAACAGTTACAACTCGTACGATTCAGGGGCGCCGTTCGGGGGGTTCAAGGCTTCCGGCTTCGGCCGTGATCTGGGGCGCGAGGCGCTTGACGGCTATCTCGAGACGAAGACTGTCTGGGTTGGGTTGTGAAAGACGTCTATATCAATGCGGCGCTGCGCACGCCCGTCGGCAGACACGGCGGGGCGCTGGCGGGCGTGCGGGCGGACGACCTGGCGGCCATTCCCATCCGGGCCGTCGTGGAGAAGACGGGGATCGATTCCGCCTCGATCGACGACGTGATCCTCGGTTGCGCCAACCAAGCCGGCGAGGACAACCGCAACGTGGCGCGCATGGCCGCGCTGCTCGCGGGGCTGCCGGTCGAGGTGCCGGGGCAGACGGTGAACCGGCTATGCGGTTCAGGGCTCCAGGCGGTTGCCAGCGCCGCGCAGGCGATCCGCGCCGGCGAGGGCGACGTCTTCATCGCCGGCGGTGTCGAGAGCATGACGCGGGCGCCGTACGTGACGCTCAAGTCCGCCGAGCCGTGGAGCCGCCGCGCGCCGGAGGTCGCGGACACGACGGTGGGGTGGCGGTTCGTGAACCCCGCCATGAAAAAGGAATGGACGATTCCCCTCGGGGAGACGGCCGAGGTGGTCGCCGACCGCTATAAGATCAGCCGCGCCGAGCAGGACACGTTCGCGCTCGAGA